>Ga0209395_1002314_pt1 | contig 25208 bp, 21 predicted proteins | sample GOMGulsemesocosm_3_FD_184635 | JGI IMG/M metagenome (GOLD analysis project Ga0209395, IMG submission 184635) | Methane-oxidizing microbial communities from mesocosms in the Gulf of Mexico - GOM9D Gulf of Mexico (SPAdes) (version 2) | ecosystem: Environmental > Aquatic > Marine > Cold seeps... | reverse complement strand
ATTACTCATCGTGCCCAATGGCGGCTCTGGGTCGAAGGTTGTCAACCGTTGAGTACAAGAGAACCGCACAGAATATGATCAAAGGAGTCAGAGTGACTTAATCAAAGGTGGCACCAACACCCCCTTCTGAACTGCCGAGTGGCGGTGTTATTTTTCGGGTTACGAGGACAGGATGTTCTCGTAAGGCCTGTTTGAGGCATGGATGCCGAATCAGGCCGGCCCGATAAATCACGCTGTCGCGAGGGAAGCCGAAGGCCAGTGAGGTGGGTCGCCTTTTCTTTGGGTACTTTCTTTCGGCGAAGCAAAAGAAAGTACCTCGACCGGCTGGGCGAAACCAAAACCATCAAATCAAAGCGCCATAATCAAGAATTCAAAGTCGCTCAACCCCAAGCCACGCATGCACAAATAAAAGGGGTAATAAAAGAGGCCAGACCCCCTTTAGCTCTGTTGCCGCTCAGTGCAACTGCTCGAGCAACCAATGCAGCGGATCAACCAGCAACGTCAGCAGTAAAAAAGCCGAAGCCATCAATGCGGCCATTGCCGCCCTACCCAGCTGGGGCCGCTCGGGTGCGAGCAGTGCCCGGATTCGCTCTTCTGTGTGTGTTGCCGAAAAAGCGCTTGCCTGTGCAGGCACAGGCTGATGTTGCAGCCTGGCGACACCCAACAGTGTTGCGGCCACCTCATCGCGTGGGCGGGCGCGGCCGGCGGCTTGATCACAGGACTGCTCGCAATAGAGTGAGTGATCACTCACGGCCGCTTGCAACCAGCGGCTTGGCAGCGGCGCGCAGAACAGCTTGGCCAGTAGCTTGCGCAGGTTGTCGTTGCGGCGGCGGTGGGCCTGTTCGTGGTCGATGATGCAGCGGATATCGGCTTCGGAACAGCTGCGCATCAGCCCACTGGAAATAAAAATAACCGGATTAAAAAAGCCGAGCGTAAACGCACTGGGGGCTGAGTCAGGCAGCAGTACAAATGCCTGCTGCTCAACACCCTGTTGTTGTAACTGGCGGCGCAGTTTAGAGGCCGGTCGCCAGAGGCGCCAATAGGCCAAAAGAAGTCTGATGCTGAACCAGCTCAATAACAGGGCGGCGGGCAACTTGGCCAAGGGGGTAACCGGGCCGTGCTGTTGACAGAGATCTCTGTGGCAGTGGCTTGCCACTAGCCACTGGGCCAGGTCAGGCCAGTAGAGCAGCGCGGTAATGCCCAGGCTTGCGACCATCGGCGTTGCGAGCCAGGCGAGGGTTAACTGGCCTGCCTGCTCTGGAGCCAGTCGGGCAATGGTGTTTCTAACGCGCGGGTAGAGTGTGTGCAGGAGCAGCGCCAACAGGCACCAAAGGCCCAGCGCGCAGAGTATGGCGGTGCTGATCAGATCAATCATCACTGCCCTCCTCTCGCTGCTGTTTACGCAGCTGAATCAGCTCGTCCAGGCGGTCCAGTGTCTGATCGTCCATGCGATCGGCAAAATCGACAAAGCTTGAAAGAATAGGGTCGAGGTTGCCGGTATGAAGCTTGCGGATAACGCCGCCGATCAGCTTGCCCAGCAGCTCTGATCGCCCGAGCTTGGGGGCGTAAAGGTAGGCATGGCCCTTCTTATTGCGCGTCAGCAAGCTCTTGCGGTGCAGGCGCTCCAGGGTCGATTGCACGGTACTCAAGCTCGACAGCGAATCACCTTTGACACCGGCGTGCAGGTCTTTGGCGGACTGGCTCGGGTTGGCCCAAAGGGCTTCCATCAGCAATAACTCCATCTCCCCGAGCTGGGGCAGGGTGTTGCTCTGCGCTGTGTGTTTTTTAAACATTGCCTGCCAATTACCGTCTCGTTAAGCGCGATCCGCGCAGACCAAACACCGACCGTCGATCGGTGTTTTGAGAGTCCTTGCACAGCTCGTTCAAAAACCGCTATTTTTCACTAACTAACTGATAAATATAGATTTTTTCTTTTATTGAGTTGTGTCTTCGCCTAGGCTCTTTGCTGCTTTCTGCGCCACCATAACGGATTTAGGCGCCGAGTCAATGAATCCAAGACAGTATGAGGAGAGAAGGATGCGTATGTGGCTGGGCAGTATTGCCTTGATGTCGGCTGCGGCTCTGGCAGAACCGGAATCGGCACAACAAGCGTTGATCAACCATGATGGAACCCAGCAGCCAGAGGAGATCATGGTCAGGGGCTTGAGAAGCAACCTGGTCGGCCAGGCCGTCTCCGCCTCGCAGGGGGTCATCAGTCAAGACGAGATCGCTCTACGCCCCTCACTGCGCACCGGTGATGTGCTTGAGCTGGTGCCGGGCATGGTGGTCACTCAGCACAGCGGCACCGGCAAAGCCAATCAGTACTTTCTGCGCGGCTTTAACCTAGACCACGGCACTGACTTTGCAACGTCGATCGACGGCATGCCCATCAATATGCGCACCCACGGTCACGGCCAGGGTTACACGGACCTGAACTTTATTATCCCTGAGGCCGTCGACAGCATCGCCTATAAGAAAGGCGCTTACTACGCCGATGTGGGTGATTTCAGTGGCGCCGGTAGCGCGGAAATGAGCACCGCATCTTATCGTGAGCGCGGTCTGGCTGAGGTGACGCTGGGCGAAGACAACTACGCCCGCTTCCTCCTTATGGACAGTGTTCAGGCCGCTGGCGGTGACTGGTTCTACGCACTGGAAGCCAATCAGAATGACGGCCCCTGGAGCGACATAGACGAGGATCTTGAGAAGCTCAACCTCATGCTCAAACACAGCAGAGAGCTGGCCGGTGGCGACTTCTCGGTTATGTTCATGGCCTACGACAATACCTGGAACAGCGCCGACCAGATCCCTGCTCGCGCGGTGGACAGCGGCCTGATCGATGAGCTCGGCTCCATCGACGAGAGTCTGGGTGGTGAGACCAGTCGCTACAGTTTAAATGCGGCTTGGAAGCACAACAATCTGCAAGTATCGGCTTACGCGATTCGCTACCAGATGGACCTCTGGTCTAACTTTACTTACCAGCTAGACGATCCTGTTAACGGCGATCAGTTTCAGCAGGTCGACGATCGCTGGATCTTTGGCGGCACGCTCAGCAAATCTTTTGACGGCAAGCTCGCAGGCAAACCCATGCTAAACCGTTTGGGCGCCGAAACCCGCTACGACAAAATTGATGAAGTGGGCCTTAAAAAGACACAGCAACGCAACGCTCTGGGCACCATCCGCAGCGATGCAGTCGATGAGTTCAGCGCCGGTGTTTACTGGGAAAACCAGCTGGCTTGGACTGAGAAACTCAAGACGGTGCTCGGCGTGCGTTACGACTACTACGATTTTGACGTCAACAGCCTCATTGGCTCGAACATCAACGGCATTGATCTGAGCGACAATGGCGGCAGCGCTGATGAAGGTCAGGCCTCTCTCAAAGGCAGTGTGATCTACACCCTTAACGAGCAACTGGAAGTCTATGCCTCCGCCGGTCAGGGTTTTCACTCCAATGACGCACGCGGCACAACGATACAAGTTGATCCAAGCGATGGCACCGCCGTTGATACTGTCGACCCGCTGGTGCGCTCCTTTGGTTATGAGATCGGGGCCAGAAGTTTCTGGAACAAGAGCCTCAATACCTCTATCGCGCTCTGGGTATTAGAACTCGACAGCGAGCTGCTGTTTGTCGGTGACGCCGGTAATACCGAACCCAGTCGCAAGTCCGAGCGCCAAGGTGTAGAAGTGACCGCCTACTACCGAATGACGGACAACTGGACGCTGGATGTCGAGTACGCTTATACCGACGCTGAGTTCAAGGAATCGGCCCCCGAAGGCAATCACATTCCCGGTGCGATCGAACAAGTCTGGCAACTAGGTGTCAGCGCCAACTATACCAATGGCCTGTTCGGCAGCCTGCGTCTGCGCCACTTCGGTGAGCGCCCGCTGGAAGAAAGTGGTCAGGTCACCTCCGACAGCAGCACGGTTGTAAACCTGCGAGCCGGTTACCGCTGGCATGACTGGACGCTGCGAGCCGATCTGCTTAACCTGCTCGACAGCAACGACCATGACATTGATTACCTATACGAATCACGACTGCCGGGTGAAGCCAACCCAGTAGAGGATCTGCACTATCACGTGCTGGAACCTCGCACCCTGAGAGTGTCATTGGGTTATCAGTTCTAATCAGCACCTGTACTAATCAAGGGGGCAGAGTGACTTAATCCAAAGTGGCACCCACTCCCCCTTCTGAACTGCCGGAAACTGCTCCGCGACAACTGGTCCTGCGTTGTTCTAGTACCGGCATCCTTGCCGGCATGCGTTTCCGGCACTAGGTACCCCCTTGAGGGGTATTCACCACATCCTGTGGCTTGCCGAGCGGCGGTGTTATTTTTCGGGTTACGAATCAAGGGGTCAGAGTCACTTGGTCAAGAGTGGCACCAACACCCCCCTTTCTGAACTGCCGAGTGGCGGGGTGATTTTTCGGGTTATTCACACAGGATGTGTGAATAAGGTTCGTTTGAGCCATGGATGGCGAATCGAACCGGCCCGACAAATCACCTCGATGCGAGGGAAGCCGAAGGCCAGTGAGGTGGGTCGCCTCTTTATGTTCAGGATGAACGGTATGCCGTGGGCGCATGGATGCGCAGGAACGGCCTTTGGTTACTTTTCTCTGGCGGTCAGAGAAAAGTCACTCGGCCAGCTGGGCGAAAAATTGCTCCTGCATTTTTCACAGACCCTACATCCGTGTAGGGCCCCGAAACCAAAACCATCAAATCAAAGCACAACAACTAAAAACTAAAAACTAAAAACCGTATAAGCCCAGAAGAAGCAGCGCGTCGACACGCGCCCCCTTAGATAAACACCTTCGGTGTAAACATGCCATGAAACCCTTGCGGCAAGTGATGACTCAATTTGATCACCGCGAGTTCACCGGTAAAGTCCAAACTGTCGATCAACACAATTTCTGTTTTATCCGTGTTGCCGTTATAGACGTAACACATCACATAAAATTCATCGTCGTCTTTGGCGTTTGGCTTGGCCACCATCAATGGCTCACCGGTGAAGCGATAGTCACCAAAATAGTGCTGTTCCACCTTGCCGCTGAAACGATCAATTTTTTGTATGGCGTTAAAGTAGGTGTCTACCCCGTTGTCGGTAAACGCACTGGAAACCGCATAACGGTTCTCGCTGGTGGTTTTGGTCCAATCCCACTGGGGGAATTCTCCAAGTAAAGCATCGTTAATCACTTCGCTGCTGACCTTGCCTTTGCGCAGATTAATCACAAAGCGCGTGTAGCTGGCGGCGCCAATGCGGAAATCCACATCCTCGGAGAATAAGTCCAACGGCTTCGCTTTTTCAGTTTTGGTGCTGTAGCCGCCGTTGTTGCCTTGAATCATGTCGAAATGAATCTCGCCGTTCTTTTCATAGGCGTTACCAAAGTGTATGCCCGCCATGGGATCAATATCAATTTCATCGGCCAACGTCATGGTGTGTAAATCAATAAGAATGATTTTATTGCGCAGGCGTTCATCATAAATCATGGCGTCAGCCAAAGAGCCGCCCAAAAGAATGGGCAGCGGATTGGGGCTCATGGCCACCGATGACTGAACAAAAATGGCGTAGTTCTCGGTAATGGCAAAGTCATGCAGCATGGGCATATGGTCAAGATTAAACGTAGCGCTGCCGACTATCTTGCCACTGGGTGATATTTTGTATAAATCAAAACTGGGTTTCATGCCAAAGCGCATGCCGAAATTATAGTAATAACCCGTCTTGGGGTTCTTTTTACCGTGGGCGCTGAAGGTTTTACCTAATCGACCGTCATAGCTGTATTCGCCTTCCGTATCCAGCGTATCAGGTTCAACGGCCCAGGGGCGGCCGCCTTCCCCCAGCGCCAGAAATTTATCGGCGTGTAAAATCAAGCCGGTATTGGCGGGCTGCGCAGGCAGAGCAAAGCGTTTGAGCACACTGCCTTTAGGGGCGCCACCAAAGCCGCGGTACAGCATTTTTCCGGCCGCCGTTTCATCCACATACTTAGGGGTGCGAATAAACTTATTGGCAAAGTGCACTTTTCCGTCAATAAACGTGGTGCGGCCAATCATGCCGTCGCCATCAAACCAGTGACCAAATTCTTCGCCGCCCAGTTTTAAACGACCTGGGCCATTGCGAAAGAAGGTGCCTTGGAAATCTTTGGGAATCTCGCCCTCAATATCCTCCACCCAGTAGTTATATTCCTGCTCTTGTGCTTCAAAGTTGCCTTTGATGGTCGGTGTGCTTGGCGCTGTTGAAGAGGTTGGCGATGCTTCTGCAGTCATGTTCATTACTTGCCCCATTCGATAATATCGACGTCTATGTAGTGTGTTTATTATTGTTGTTCGTTTTACAGCAGGCGATCTAAAAACTGATGAATACGTTGCGCGGGTTCACCCCGGTTAAAACGGTAATCCCCGTGGGTGTAGCCGTCGATCAGCACCAGCTCACTGTTGATGCCCAAGGCTTGCAGCGCGGCCTGCATCAACTCACTTTGCCCCACCGGTACAATCGGGTCGGCCTTACCGTGCAGCAATAACGTGGGTGGGCAAGCGTGTGTTGAGCCATTGATATTCAACAGTTTTAACGGTGACGCTAAATCCGATTTATGGGGCGCGACCTCAATCGTTTCTCCCAACAACTGGGTAACTGGGGAATCTTCGGCGTAGTAATCCAACAGGCCGTCAAAGCTTTTAGGTACCGCTAGAAAATCCGTGGGTGGGTAGAGCGCCAACACGCCCTGCACTGCCGTTGACTGCTCGGTGTGTTCACCCAAGTGGCCATTAAGCTCAGCGTGTTGCGCCGTTACACCCAGCGTACAGGCCAGGTGCCCTCCGGCGGACATGCCGGCGGCAATGATCATGTCTGGGTTCAACCCCAAGTTGGATGCGTTAGCACGCAGATAACGGATGGCCGCTTTGGCCTCATGGCACTGGGTGGGCCACTGGGCTCGATCGCTGAGGGTGTAGCTGACACTGGCCACGGCAAAACCCCGCGCCAACTGCTCGGCGACGACACGTTCGATCGACGCCCGACTGCCCATCTTCCAGGCGCCGCCGTGAAACCAGACAATAACGGGCAGGGGTGTGGAAGACGGCGTTAACGGACGGTAGAGATCCAACTGCTTTTGCTCCCCAATACTCTCGCAATAAACAAGGGTATCCGGGGAGTAGGCTTTGAGAAAGCGACGGCCCAAGACAATGCTGTAGACCATACTGCTGATGGTCTTAATGTGACGAATAACATTGCGTATCCGTTTTCCCTTAACCGCTGCCTGGGCCATACACTTACCCTTTTAAGGTTTAGAAAAAGAGCGTGAATTAGCTCTCGTGGCCAGGTACATTGCCATCGTAAGATGTCTTGGACAGGCTATCGCCGTCGAAGCGGATCGCCTTTTCAGGCACCAGTTCGATGATCACCCGCAGCGGGGTATCCAGGTGCGCCATGGCCGCCTCATGGGTTGGTGCTGGGTAGGGCGAAATAATGTCCGCCATGGCTGGGTAGAACCAGTCTTTAGTGGCTTGATCATCATGGATCTTCACTGTTCCCTTGTAGGTAATGGTTTTACCTGGGCCCATATCAGTACCCATACTTGAAATAACCACCGAGGCGCGCGGATCGCGGCGCAATGCTTTCACACGTGGGCGCTGACTGGTCGCCGTCACCCAGATGGAGCCGTCTTTGGCCACGTAGTTCATGATTACACCCAGACCATGGCCGGCTTTATTGGTCCAAATAAAGTTGCACTCTATTTGCTTGGTAACCAACTCTTGTTCACGCTCTGGCGTTAGGGCGTAAAGGGTGACGTCTTCGTAACCCTGCATTTGATCTGACATACTGCCATTCCTCTTATCGGCCCATAAAGCCGGTCAATTAAATTATTATTTTTTCGCTGCTCGAGGATCTAACCTTAGATCTTCGCGCGTTAAATCTTATAACGGGGTAGCTCGCCCATTTGCTGACCACCCGACAGGTCCAACACCTGACCATTGATAAAACCTGAGCGAGAGTCATCGGCCAGGAACAGCGCCGCTTCGGCCATGTCTTCAACGGTGCCCAAGCGCCCTGCTGGGGTTGCCGCAATATAAGCTTCCATAATCGGCGCCATTTCAAAGAGCGTGTCGGTCATGTCCGTTTGAATCAAACCCGCTGCAATCGAGTTAAAGCGAATACCCTTCTCGGCGTATTCAAGCGCCGCTATTTTTATGGCGTAATCAAGACCGGCGCGAGTGCCCGAATAAACCGACAGTTGCGGTCCAGGTATACGCGTGGTCAGCGATGAAATGGTGACAACTGAGCCGCCCTGGTTCATGGCCGCCGTGGCGTGTTTAAAGAACAACAGCGCGCCAATAAAGCTGATTTCCAGCGTCGGACGAATGTCCTCTGCAGTGATTTCAGCAATCGGGCCGAGGGCGTGAAGCCCCGCTGAGTTAACGGCGACATCGACATTGCCGTATTTTTCAGTGGCGGCTTTAAATAGGGCTTCGATTTGCGACTCATCGGTAATATCACAGGCCACCGCCATGCCATTAATATCGACGGCCAAGGCTTCGAGTGGCTCCTTACGCCGAGCGGCGACGACGACATTGGCGCCCTCTTTCGCCAAACGGCGAGCGATGACGGAGCCGAAGTTACTGCTGCCTGAAGCGCCGATAACCACGGCTGTTTTATTATCTAAAGTACCCATATATTCACCTATTTATTATTGTCAGTATGGAGCCCTGTGGTGGTCTTAAACCCGTAAAACACCGAGACAATCAGCCAGCCATCTTCTCGGTGATTTCCTTGCGTAGAATATCTTTTTTCACCTTGCCACTGGCGGTACGCGGCAGGTTTTTCACCAACACTATCTGCTCGGGTATTTTTTGCTTGGCCAAAGCCGCCGCATTGGCAAACTCTGCGACCACTGACAGGTCAAGCTGGTGGTTGTTTGACTCAGGAATGATGTAGGCGCACACACCTTCACCCAGGCGCTCGTGCGGCATGGCCACCACGGCGGCCTCTTTAATTTGCGGGTGATCGTGCAGCACATCTTCAATTTCTTTAGCGCTGAGGTTTTCACCGCCGCGAATGATGATGTCTTTCTTGCGATCGGTAATCAAAATGGCGTTATCTTCTGTACGCACACCGATGTCACCGGTATAGAAGTAACCCTCACTGTCGTGGGCTTTGATGTTCTCTTCGGCATCGGCGTAACCGAGCATCATGCCCGCGCCGCGAGCAACGATTTCACCGTCGACGCCCTTGGGCAGTTCATTGCCTTCATCGTCGACAATCTTCACATCGTAGCCGTAGATCATGCCATCGGTTTCAGCGGCCAAGGTCTGTTCTCCATCGCGCACAAAACCCTGGGTAATCACCGGCGTTTCCGTGCTTCCATAGACTCGGAAGGCGCGGCAGTTATCCAGCTGTTCATAACACTGATGAATAAGCTGCGGCGGTACGGCGGCGCCCCCACAGGCGAATAAACGCATGCTCGGCAGACCTGTGTTAGCACGCTCAGCAGCCGCCAGCAGCTCAACCAAGAAAGGCGTAGCGCCGACACTGGCGGTCGCGCCAATGCGGTTGGTAAACTCAACCGCAGCGTCGGCATCCCAGCGCGCCATCAAGGCCGACTTAACCGGCGTAATAAACGGCAACACCATGCCCGAACCGTAACCGGTAATGTGGGTAACCGGTGAGGGCATCAACATAATGTCCTTATCATCCATCTCCCAGTAATCAACCGAGTTCTGAATGATACGACTCAGGGTGTTGTGGCTGTGCAATACCGCTTTAGGATTGCCCGTGGTACCCGAGGTATACAAAATCGTTTTAACCGAATTAGGATCAATGGTCGGTAAACTATTCAGCTCGGCTGGCTCATTATCGAGCAGGTTCTCAAAGCGCAGCATGCCATCGTAGTCGTCTTCAGCTCGCACGGTCACTATGTGCTTAAGCTCCGGCAGCTCGGCTTGCAGTGAGGCGATCATGCTGGGGAATTCCAGGCTGCGAATACGCTCAGGAATATAAATCAGCTTGGTGCGTGCGTCTTTCAGGATAAAGCGCAGTTCACGATCGCGGTAGATGGGGATCACCGGGTTAACAATCAAACCCATGGCCGATGCGGCAATATCCAAAATAACCGACTCGCGCCAGTTGGGCAGCTGGAAGCTGATCACATCGCCCTCCTGCAAGCCCAGTTTTCGAAGACCCGTAATCAAACGTCGTGCTTGCTCAGCAACCGAACCATAGGTGATGCCCGGCTCGTCCTCAAGGTAAATGGCCACGTCATCGGGTGTGGCTGCAGCTTTCTTCCAAGCGCCATCGGCGATGGTTAGATTTGACCAAACGTGGCCGTCACGCGCGACGCGTGACTCAGTCAGTGGATTAAACATGGATACACCTCAAACACAGCGGGGTTGAACACCCGAAAAATTATTATCTTTATGATGAAACGGCTTGCTCTTACGGATAACGACTTACAGCTCAGACAATACATGCCCACCATCGACGGTAATCGATGTACCGGTCATCAAGGAGCCAGCTTCAGAGGCCAACAGCAACAAAGGACCATTGAGTTCGTGTAGCTCACCGATGCGTTTGGTGGGCACACGGTTTATCAACGCCTGGCCTGCTTCGGTTTCAAACCAGTCGCGCAACAGCGGCGTTTTGAAATAGCCAGGGCACAGGGCGTTGACGCGAATATTGTGCGGTGCGAATTCCAAAGCCGCGGCCTTGGTAAATTGCACGACTCCGGCCTTAGCGGCTGAGTAGGGCGTCAACGCTGACTGCAAACGATCGGCCGTTATCGACGCGATATTAACAATGCTGCCCCCACGTTTCGCAGCGACTAAGCGTTGTCCTGCTTCACGGGTCACATAGGCGACGCCATTTAAGTTGGTATTCACCACCGCATTCCAGTTGTCGTCGGTAATATCCAACAACATGCTCGGCAGGGTAATACCCGCATTATTGATGACCACTGTCACCAAACCAAAATGCGATTCAGCCGCGTCGAACGCCGCTTTAATGCTGACGCTGTCGGTGACATCCATGGGCACGGCAACTGCGGTACCGCCTTTGCTGGCGACATCAGCACACACCGACTGCAGAACTTCGGCGCGCCTGGCGGTCAATACCACCTTCGCGCCGGCTTCGCCCAACACATGGGCGAAGTGTTCGCCAAAACCACTGGAAGCACCCGTGACCATGACAACCTTCCCCTCTAGGGAGAAGGGTTTTAATAAATCACTCATAACCTTGTCCAATAACAGTTTTACAATCGCGATTGTCCCGTGAGCTGATCACCACTACGCCTTCAGGTATTTATCCAACGTCTGGTTGAAGTGACGAATACGCACCTCTTGGTAGTTGCCCAAGGTCACCGCGCCTTTCTTGGAAGCCTTCATGCCCTTTTGAACCTGTGGCAAGTTGGCGCCATCCTGGTTAAAGACATTGGCAAGCCCGGCACCCATGACCTCGGCCGCCTCAGTAAAAGGCTGATCAATACCGAGGCGGAAGGTCGGTGCATCCTTGGGGGATTCTTCGCCGTCTGGGTAACGCACCAGCACGAATATTTCCATGATGCAGCTGTCGACATCATCGCCGTTGGGGCGGTGACGATAGGTAATGACCGGGCCGTGTCCGGCCCAGGGCGCGAGGTTTGGAAAAAGGGAGTAGAGCGTTGAATCCATCAACTCCGACATGGTCGTTCTATCGGAGAAGTCTTCACCCGCCTGCTCGTTAGCGGCCTGCAAATTCAGCTCGGCGTATTTTTCACGCGCGGTTTGACCCGCTTGCAACTGGGGACGATCCTCAATACCGATCATGTCCATCATCGCATCGAGCGACTGCTGCTCTGTGAATTGATCGGCATGGGACGGGTTGGCAACGCCATAGGCACTGATGGTACGGCTGACATGGTCACCCCAGACATCGTACTGGGAGTTATCAATGCCCTGAAAAGGCAAAATCTGAGGATGGGTCGCCAGTGCGTGATAGGACTCAATAAAGGCTTCAACGCCGGCCTTCCAGTTACAGGCAATGACCTTTTCCACGTGCAGCCCGACATAGCGCTGATCGTGTCGCCACTGATCCATGTGCGACGGCAACACCTCCATATACTCTTCGAGCGAGGGTGCATTTTCATCCATGTTTATAAACACCCAACCGCCCCAGGTCGCAACGCGTACTTCTGGCAGTTTGGCGTTTTTCTTATCCACATGAGGGAAATCCCACTCACAGGGGGCGCCTTTAAATTCGCCCTCCAGATCCCAAGACCAGGCGTGATAAGGGCAGCGCAGTTCTGAGCTGTTTCCAGAACCTCGCTTGAGCGCACGACCACGGTGCAAGCAAGAGTTGTGAAAACCCTTGATTTCACCTGATTCGGTACGCGTCAACAAAATAGAATCGTTGACGATATCGTAAACAAAGTAATCGCCCTCTTTAGCTAAACGATTCACTCGGCAGGCTGCCTGCCAGGTTTTGCGCCACACTTTTTCAACTTCCAGGTCAAAAAAGTCTTGTGATATATAGCGCGAAACGGGAATGTCTTCCGAGCCCAGGTAGGTATCGGTGCTCTCAAGCAGTGCCTCAGGTACCTCCACGGTTTCAATTTTTAACAGATCTTGAAACGACTCAGCGGGATCGCGCGCAGCAATCTGTTCGGGGGTAAGTGTCACTTTATCGTTCATGAGATACGTATCCTTTAATTAATCTTGGCGTTCCAAAATCGTTACGGCACTGATACCCGGCGCGCCATATACATGGGTGTAACCAAGCTTCGGATCATTCGGCACCTGACGGTCACCGGCCTCACCACGCAGCTGCAAACAGGTTTCATAAACCTGACGCAGGCCCGTTGCACCAATAGGCTCACCACTGGCCAGACAACCGCCATCGGTGTTAATCGGTAGCTTTCCGTTAATGTGTGTTTCGCCTGCCTGAATCAAGGCCTCCTGCTCGCCGTGCTCACAGAAACCGTTCTCCGCCATGTGCATAATTTCCGCGCCCGATTCGGTATCTTGCAACTGCAGAACGTCTATGTCTTTGGGCTCAACACCGGCCATTGCAAAGGCGGCTTTTGATGCATCAACGGTGGGGCCGTCTACCTGTTCCAGCGCCTGGGATGGGGCAAATACTTCAAAAGAACCATAGCGACGCGAACGGAAAGCCGCACCCTTCAAGATAATCGGCTTGTCTGTGTACTGCTTGGCTTTATCGGCGCGACACAGAATCAGGGAGATGCCGCCTTCGCCCGGCGCACAGAACATAAACTTAGTCAGTGGGTCACTGACCATCGGTGCGTTGGTAATTTCCTCTGCGGAAATTTCTTCTCGACGCCATGCGTTCGGGTTCTTGGCGCCATTTTTGAATGCTTTCTCTGCAACCTTCGCCAACGAGTTACGGCTGATGCTGTACTGGCTCATGTAGCGCTGAATCTTCATGGCGAAGAATTGCGTGGTCATCATCAGACCGGTTTCGCCGTACCACATTCCGATGCCCATTTGCTTGGGATCGGCGTTAAAAGCTCCTCGATCGTGCTTGTCAAAACCGGCCACCATACCGATGTCGTACTCACCGGATTTAATCGCGTTGTACGCCGAGATCAATGAGCTGCCACCGGTGGCGCAACCGTTGTTCACATTAATGAAAGGCAAACCGGTCAAGCCCAGCTCATTAACCAAAGCATCGGCGCTGCCGGCACTGACACTGCCGCCAAAACCAAACTGCATGTCTTTCCACTCAACACCGGCATCTTTTAACGCCATGCGTGCTGCATAAGAACCTTGCTGCAAACCGCTGCGCTCAGGCGTGCGGCCAAATGGGTGGATACCTATACCAACAATTGCTACGTCCATCGTGTTATCTCGCTATTCTGGTCGACAGTAGAACGCTCTCTTCTGTCTTTAATTTTTACGCGCAAAGCCTGAGCTTTAAGCCGCTTTAAATGAGAAACAGACCACTTCATTGCCGTCTTCGTCATGACGAAGGGTGTCGACAACCAGTTCCATTTCCATGCCTATTTCTAACTTCTCGGCGGTGTTTTCATACAAGCGGCTCTCCACACAAACAGCGCCCGGCAACTCGATGTAACCCACGCCATAAGGCCTAAAGGTTTCAGGGGTTTCATCTGTGTGGTAAGGCTTCTTTGGCATAAAGCTTTGTATGGTCCAGCTCCAGAGTTTTCCGCGGCGCGGCAGCGCCTCAACCTTTACGTCTTGGCTGCCACAGGCTGGGCAGCTCAGCTTTTGTGGGAATTCTGCAATACCACAGACCTGACAACGGCTGCCAAGCAATGCGGGGTTGTCGGAAGGCCAGGTAAACAAGCCCTCAGCAATAGCTACTTTATTTGTCATGTAACACCTCGTTAGGAGTGAATTGCTTTATCAAAAGCATCCAATACTGATTCATGCATTGCCTCGGACATGGTCGGATGAGCAAACACTGTGTGCATAAGCTCTTCCTCGGTCGTCTCTAGTTGTTGCGCAATAACATAACCCTGAATTAATTCGGTTACTTCGGCGCCCAACATGTGTGCGCCCAGCAGTTCGCCGGTCTCTTCATCAAAAATGGTTTTCACAAAACCATCGGTTGCACCCATCGCCTGCGCTTTACCCAGCGCGGTCAAATCGAACTTACCGACGCGCACCTTAATACCACTGTCTTTGGCCTGTTGTTCGGTCATGCCGACGCTGGCAATTTGTGGCGAGCTGTAGGTACAACCCGGAACCGACAATGGGTTGAGCGGTTCAAGGTCTTTAAGACCGGCAATTCTTTCTACACAGATAACCGCCTCATGGCTGGCCTTATGGGCCAACAACGGCGGTGCGGTCATATCACCAATGGCGTAGACACCCGGCACGGACGTCTGCAGCCATTGGTCGACCACCACCTGGCCTCGATTGAGCTGCACACCCTGCTCAAGCAAACCCAAGCCGTCGGTATTGGCGGCAACGCCAACCGCTAAAATAACGCGATCGAAGCTACCGCCCTGAGCTTTGCCCTGCTTATCGGTCCACTGGGCGTTGGCCGTGTTTTCTTTGACATTCAGCTGATCGAGCTTAGCGCCGGTGAAGAATTTCATGCCACGCTTTTTAAAGGCACGCTGCGCTGCCTTAGACACATCGGCGTCTTCTTGAGGAAGAATACGATCTTGCATCTCCAGCACGGTCACCTCAGTACCAAAGCTGCGATAGAAGCTCGCAAACTCAATACCAATCGCACCCGAGCCAATCACCAACAAAGACTTCGGCAGGTTCTCTGGGGTCATGGCTTCCTTGGCAGTCCAGATGATTTTTCCATCTGGCTCCATACCAGGAATCACTCGCGGGCTCGCACCCGTTGCAAAGATAATGTGCGGTGCGGCTAGCTTCGTTGCCAACTGGTCATCGACACTGACCTCAACAAGACCCGGAGCACTCAAACGTGCAAAGCCGTCTATCACGGTGATCTTGTTTTTCTTCATCAGGTAGCTGATGCCGCCGCTCAAGTTGCCGGCAATGTCGCGGCTGCGCTGAACGACTTTTTCAATGTCGAAGCCTGCGCCTTCAACACTTAGGCCGTAGTCTTCTGCATGCTGCATTGACTCATAGACTTCAGCGCTTTTGAGCAGGCTCTTGGTGGGAATACAACCCCAGTTCAAGCACACGCCGCCCATATGTTGTTTTTCAATAATGGCAGTATTAAATCCGAGTTGTGCAGCACGGATCGCAGCGACATAACCGCCGGGACCCGCACCCACGACAAGCAGATCAAACTGCTGCGTTTCTATTGCGTTATTAGCCACAAGCATTCGTCCCGTTACAACAACATCGAGGCTGGGTTTTCGAGGAAACCTTTTAATGCCTTTAGAAATAGCGCCGCGACTGAACCGTCAATCGCTCGGTGATCACTGGACAGAGACACGCGCATGACGGTTGCAGGCACAATACTGTCGCCCTTCACCACCGGCTGCTTTTTACCGGCCGAAACCGCTAATATGGCCGCTTGGGGTAAATTGATGATGGCATCAAACTGATCAACGCCGTACATACCCAAGTTAGAGATTGAGAAGGTTCCGCCCTGGAATTCATCAACCGTCAACTGACCATTTTTAGCGCGTGTGGCCAGGTCTTTTGCCGCCGCTGAAATTTCAGGCAAGCTCTTGTTGCCGGCGTTGCGAATCACCGGTGTAATCAAACCACCATCGATGGCAACCGCCACTGAAATGTCTGCCTGATCAAACTTTAAAATACTCTCGCCGGTAAACTGCACGTTAACATCCGGCACGGCGTGCAGCGCCGAGGCGCTGGCCTTGATGATAAAGTCATTCACCGAGATGGCGTGACCCAGCGTATCGTTCATATACTTACGCTGCTGCAGCAGGCTGTCGATTTCAATATCAACGCTGACGCGGTAATGCGGAACCGTTTGCTTAGATTCAGTCAAACGCGCGGCAATGGTCTTGCGCATGCTGCTGAGTTTTTCTTCACGGTAATCAGCCATGCCGGTCAAGGCGATTGCGGCTTTTTCCACATCGTCTTTGGTGACACGGTTGTGGCGACCGGTCGGCGTAACATCGTTAAGGTTGATGTTCATCTTGGTCGCCATGCGACGCGCAACCGGCGTGGCGGCAATACGTGAATCATCAACGCTGGAGCGGCCCGCCAGAGGCGATACGCTGGCCAGTATTTGGCCAGCGCCTTGCCCAACTAACGGAGCGGCTTGCACGCGAATGCCCGCAGCCTTTTCAATATCTTGCTTGGACACACGACCGTGACGACCCGTCGCGGTAATATTATTCAGGTTTATCTTGTGCGCTTTGGCAATACGACGAGCAACGGTTGATGCTTTCACATCCGTATCGTCAGGGCCCTGGGACAAGGCCGACTGCGGCTGTGCCTGGAGCTTTGTCTGTGCCGGCATCTGGGGCGCAGGCGCAGCGGCCGGCGCTGCTTGCTTAGCGGGAGATTCACCGTAAGAAGGCTGTGCTGCTGGCGCTTCAGGCTCAGAAGCATCAGCCACCAAGCTGATATTCAAGGCGGCGGCATCTGGCGCAAAAGCCGCCACAAACGCATCAATTTCAGCTTCGCTAACATCACCCTCGGCAACCACACCCAGTAGCATAGCCACCTTGTGCACTTCACCTGGCTGGGCGACTTGCCTGACCAGCGTTCCGGCGCAGGTACTCTCTGCCGTGTTCACAATTTTTGAGGTTTCAATGTCGACGACGGCATCGCCCACTGTCAGCTGATCGCCCACGGCCACTTGCCACTCGCTGATCTCACCCTCTTCCATCGACATGCCCCACTTGGGCACGGTCAGTGCGTGTAAATTACTCATTTTTACACTCCACCGTTGTAGGCCAAGACGTCGCGAATCGCCGCTTCAATCTCAACCTCTTTAGGCATCCAAGCCTGCTCAAGATTCGGAGCAAAAGGTACCGGGGTGTGCGCCGCCGTTACCTTTCTGATGGGAGCCCGCAACGAGCCAAATGCTTTTTCTGCAACGATGCTCGAAATATCGGCAGCCATGCCACAGCGCGGTGTCATCTCATCAACGATCACCAGGCGACCGGTGGTCTCAACACTTTCCAAAATGGCTTCTTCATCCAGTGGCGAGGTGGTGCGCGGATCAATCACATCACAAGTGATGCCTTCTTTTTCCAAACGATCGACAACCGCCAGCACTTTATGCATGGGGTTGGAGATACCCACGACGGTCACATCGGTGCCTTCGCGGTAGAAGTTGGCTTCACCGAATGGAATGGCGTACATCTCATCTGGCACTTCACAACTGGTGTCGTAGAGGATTTTATCTTCAACGAAAATCACGCAATCGTTGTCTTTGATGGCCTGAATCATCAAACCCTTGGCGTCGTAAGCGTTGGTCGGACACACCACCTTTAAACCCGGCACCATGGTGACCATATTGGTGAGGTTCTGGGAATGCTGAGCACCCGCACTCCAACCTGCGCCGGTGGTACAGCGAATGACCATCGGACAACTCGACTTACCACCAAACATGTAGTGAAACTTTGCCGCCTGGTTATAAATCTGATCGAAACACACACCAAAGAAATCCATAAACATCAGCTCGGCCACCGGACGCAAACCGGTTTGCGCCGCGCCGGCCGCCGCACCAATGATCGCCGACTCGGTAATCGGTGTATCGATGACACGCGCTTCACCAAACTCAGGAAACAAACCTTTGGTGACACCCATCACACCGCCGTAGGCATCACGGTCGCCGTCACAACCGGCGCCACCGGAGACTTCTTCACCCAACACTATGACGGTTGGATCTTCGCGCATCGACTGTCGCAGGGCTTCGTTAATCGCTTCTCTATAGGTTTTTACTGGCATTCTTCCAACTCCAAATCTTATTCTTCTTTATTCTGACTGAAGGCGTCTGATCAATACTCAGAGCTGTAAACGTTGTCGTACAATTCAGACAACTCAGGGACTGGCGCGGCTAAAGCTGCCTCGGTCACCTGGTTCATCAGTTCAGCAACCTCGGCATCGATTTGATCCAGCTCAGCATCGGTGGCGAGTTTTTTCTTTTTCGCCGCGACGCGAGCGATCACCAGGCAATCTTCATCGGCCATCAAGCGTTCAATTTCTGTATCGCCACGGTACTTCTGCGGATCACCCTCAAAGTGACCTTTAAAACGTGGCACGGTTGCTTCAATGGTCACTGGGCCCTTGCCATCGCGACAATGCTTGAGGGCTTTTTCACACACCTCAATGACGGCGAACAAATCCGTTCCGTCCACCTCAAATGAGGGCATACCAAAGGCTTCTGCACGCTTGGCAATACTTTTTGCACCCACCGCGTAGCTGGCGTGGGTGCCCTCACCGTAACCGTTGTTTTCAAAGAAGAAGATGGCCGGCAGCTGCAACACAACCGCCAGGTTCATGGCCTCAAAGGTGGTGCCCTGGTTAGAAGAACCGTCGCCACCAAAGGCCACACCCACACGGCCATTACCCAGCGTCTTGGCCGACAAGGCGGCACCGACAATCAGCGGCGGACCACCACCGACAATGGCATTGGCACCGAGCATGCCTTTATCGAAATCGGCGATGTGCATAGAGCCGCCCTTGCCATCACAAATGCCGCCCTGCTTGCCCATGATCTCTTTCATCATGCCGCCAACATCGGCGCCCTTGGCAATACAGTGGCCATGGCCACGGTGGGTACTGATCACATAGTCTTCATCGCTGAGCAGTTCAGAAATACCCACACCCGACGCTTCCTGACCTGAATACAAGTGAAGGAAGCCTGGGATATTACCCTTCATAAATTCTGCGCTGATCTTGTCTTCAAAATCACGAATCGTTCGCATCGAACGATAGGCTTTTAGAAACTCTTCTTTATTTAAGGGCATTTGCCGCCTCGTTTTTCATTTATCAATTATTATTCAGCTGGCTGAACCGCAATCGAACCAGCGTCAGCCACAACATTATTTTTTACAGGGTTAAATCTTGCATCCAGTTGGCGTGGAAGCCATTGGGTATGCGCGTCGGCACAAACACCTTAGCCACGGGGCCACGGTCAAAATCACCCGCAGACAATATGGACAAGTACTGGCCCTCCTCTGGGTTATAGACGTAACACATGACCCAGCCGTCTTCCTCGCGGTCGCTGTCGGGGTTGGCGACATACACAGGCTCACCGGCGTTGGCCTCAAAACCGTAATCCCAGAGGGTGGTTTTAGCCGTTTTAAAGTCGAAACTACCGGTGCAGTTGTAGCCGTGAATACCCTCCCACTCGCGGTTGCTGGCCGCGGCAAAACCAAAGCGGTAGGGTTTGCCCATACGGCGTTCATCGACGCGCGTGAACTCACAGAAGACGTCTGAGAACTGCTCGTTGGACTCAACTGTTCTTGTCGCCTCATCCAGTGTCATGCGATACATGCGACGCGGCTGTTTTTCCGCACCGGTATTTTGCGCCTGAGCAAATGGAATCGAGTTAATCCACACGTAATCGAGGATAATTTTCCCATTCTGCTCAAAGCCGTTACAGAAATGCCAACTGAAGAAGGCCTTGGTTTCATAGGTGATCGGTTCACGCTTACCATCACGGGGGATCGCAATAATCTTGGTGCCCTGCTCTGGCTCCCACTCAAATGGGTTTTCGCCCTTGAGGGCTTTTTCTACGCTGTGGAAGGCCGGGGCGTAAAAGATCACCACGTAATTTTCGGTAATCTGCAAGTCATGAACAATGCCGCGGCGCTCAAACTCCATGGGGATGGTTTGCTTGTGCTTGCCATTTTTATCAATGATCTGCACACAGTAGATCGGGCTGTCCATACGCTGGGTACAGGTAATCAGGTCGCCGCTATCCGGGCAGATCTTCGGGTGCGCGGTGAGGGCATCGCCCGGGCGCAGCATGCCGTCGTAGTCGTAGAGGCCAACCGTCGACAGGTCGTTGTTCAGCTCGTGGGGGAAACCACCTTCCCACAGGGCCAGCAGCTTACCGCCATGCTGTAGTACATTGGTGTTGGCGGTGTTGCGTACCGGGTGCGCGGCGCCACCGGCGGCGATCACCTCCTCTGGCACCTCGAGCAGCTTGCCGACACTGCCGTAGATCAAGCGGTTGTGCTGGCGCTCGGTTTGCAGATGGTGGGTATCAACCCAACGGTTCTTGTACCAGGCCTGACCGTCTTTCAGGTAGACACCGTGAACCATGCCATCACCATCGAGCGGGTAGACATAATGATTAGGTTCATAGGCGACATTGGCGCCATTGCGCATAAAGGCGCCCAACAGCGCCTTGGGTATCTCACCCTCTACGCGCAGCTCATCTGGGCCAAAATCACTTTCTTCTGTGACGGGCGCATAATTGCCCTGCAAATAGGGAAAGGCACTTAAATCCATGAGAAACCCCGTCTTATATACGTTATATATGGTGGTGAATGACCTAATAAAGCCAATGGTTAAGAAGATACTACCAGCTCCATCCTGAATAAAACAGTCAAGTCTGTTTCTTTTTTTATGAGTTACAGATAGAGTAAGAAATATCGATACAATTCATATGGATAGGAAGGGGAACAGCATGGCCAGCAATGGTAATAACACACCCGAAGACAACCTAGCGCTGCGTGATTTGATGGCCAAATACACAGATGCCGTCAATCAACGCGACGCCGACAGCTGGATCAACTGCTGGGCCGAAGACGCCGACTGGGATCTGCTGGGTAGCAAGGCCAAGGACCGCAAGGAAATCCTCGAGCTTTGGCAGCAGATGATGGCCGGCTTTGAGTCAGTGACCATGCTGCCTAGCTCCTCTCACTTCAGCATCGATGGCGAAAACGCCAGCGGCCACTGGTACCTGCAGGAGTTCTCCCTCGACAAGCAAGGCAAGCGCCTCACCCTGATCAGCCGCTACGAAGATCAATACCGCAAGCTAGACGGCCAATGGCTGTTTCAATCGCGCCGCTACCAGATCATGGATCAGCTAGAGGGAGGCGAGGTCTAACTAGAGGCGCCCAAGTTATCCACAGCCCAGCCAGAGATTTGTTTGCAGTGCTGGCAGCTGAGCATTAACGGGGGCGGTTAACACCTGTAAACCGCACACTCTTGCTGATAAAGCCTGCTGACGAGCGGGTGAAATTCCGGCGAAAAGAATACTCACATAAACCCATTAAAAGGAATTAATCATGGCGGTTAAACATATGCCAACCGGCGTTACCCATAAGGGCAACAGAGGTGGAACAACGGGCTGCGGCATCGACACCAGCGCGCACATCAACAACCACAAAGATCATTGGGTTGCCTCTTCACAGAAAATCACCTGCGATAAAAACGGCTGTAAGAACTAGCCAGCGCTCAACCCTGACCAAAGAGGCTGGTCCGATCATCTACCCCACCAAAATAACGACAGCAAGGCAGTTATAACAAGACCGCACCCCGTGGCATTTACAACCCCGTGAGTGCCAGTTTATCCACCATGACGCCGCCGATCTGAGCAAGCACTGCTTCCCCGCCGCCCCATCAAACTCATAGCTGCACCCTCCCATTCAGTGAGGGACGGCCTAACAGTAAAAATGCAGACACCCCTGTCAACCAATTTTCAAGTCGCCCGATTTAAGGAGTACACAACAACAAAACCACAGCAAACAAGGTGACTATTATGAAAAAACTACTTCTTTCGACATTGCTTATCAGCGCTGCCATGAGCGCAACTACCTTCGCCACTGAAGGCACCGGTGTCGCCAAGGGTACAGGCGCAGCAGATATGAAAGGCGTTTTTGTGGGTAAGGGCACGGTATCCGGAACCGGCACCGTGATCTACCGCGATGAGAACGGCAAGCTCGCTAAAAAATCAGGCACAGGAACGGTATCAGGCAAGGGGATTGCAATCGGTAAAGGCCAAGTGAAAGGTACTGGCGTCATTGCCGGCAAGGGCAGAGCCGTCGGTAAAGGGCAGTTTAAGCAGCTGGACCTGTCGCGCTTTAAAAACCTAGACCGCAGCAAACTCCAGAACCTCAGCAAAGCGGATTTAAAACGGGCTAAAGCCTTCACCAACAAACACCCCCAACTACGTAGTAAGCTACAAAACAACCCCAAGTCAAGAAAACTAGTAAAACAACATCGAGCGTCTTAAGCTTGTACAATGACTAACCCGTCTGGACGCAGGCGGGTTTTTCTCGTTTAGCTCGCAGCAAACTGCATTAGGTCAAGTTCACCAACTACACTGCTGACGCTAAACGTATTCGCTCACAACTAAGCAACCTACTTGCTGATGGCCATACCATGATGCTACCCAGGCGCCTTCAAGTACCCGCCTCATTGTCACTTTGCTGTGCGCTAACACGCCTAGGTGTGTTCAGTGTATCCATGCTTGTTTCGATACACACTATGGCCAGCGGCACGCCAGCCCAAAACGGCTCTGAGATGGATTTTTTTGAACGTGAGCTAACCCTAAGCGCCATCGAAAACGCCGACAAGCGACCCACCTACTTTGAGCACCTACGCGGTTTCGACTTGGATCGCAGCGCCGACACGGCACTGTTTTTGGAGGGCATGCCCATCAATCTGCCCACCAGCAGCGAGGGTCAAGGCTACAAGAACACTAACTTCATTATTTTTGATTTGCTCGACAGCAGCCTTTACCAGCGTGGCGGTTTTGATGTCAAAGAAGGCGATTTTTCCTCGGCTGGCAGCATTCGAATGAACTACGCCACACAACTCGATGAGACTACCCTCGCCCTAGGCTTGGGCGACAGCGGCTACCAACGCCAACTACTCACTGGCTCCAGCAGCGATGGACAACACCGTTGGGTGTACGGCCTAGAGTCGGTGAAACAGGATGTGGATCAAGGGCTCAGCAACTCCGCGGCGGGCAACGGCCACGACAATCTGGTGGTGAAGTATCAGTTTGGCGACCAACTGTCGGGGTTTAACCTCACGGCCATGCTGCACCAGAGCGACTGGGAATCAGCCACCACTCAGCACAGCCCCCCTGAACTTTCCCAGCAACCGCTATTGTTTAGCAGCGCCGCCGACAACTCTTCACGCACCAGCCTATCGGGCGCCTGGTGGCACAGCAGTAGTGAATACCGCACCCAGCTCAACACCTACCTGATCGACTATCAGGCGGATCTCGATTTGAAGTTTCAGTTTTTCAACAACCGCCGCCCCCTTGAGCGAGAGTTTTCCCGCAAGGACAGTCGTATCATCAGCGGCGTCAACCTCAACCATGATTGGTTTCAAACTAATCGCAGCGTGCATCAGCTGGGCGCGCAGATAAGACGCGATGCACTAAAAGATGTTGCCAACAGCGACATCACCGCCGAGGTGCGTGCCAGCGGCGATGCCAAGCTAGATGCCACAGCCCTCTATTACAGCCACCGATATCAATGGTCAGACACCATCCGCAGCGTGATGGGTCTACGCTGGGATAAACTGAAACTGGATGCCGACGACAGCCTAACAACCGACTTCAAGGCCGACAAAGGCCAACAGCTCAGCCCCAAGCTGAGCGTAATCTTCGGCCCCTGGCACGAGACGGAATACTTTATCAATTTTGGTCACGGCACTCACAGCAACGATGCCCGCTACTCTTTCCGAGGCATTAACACCCAAACCGCCGAGCGCAGCAACGTTGAGTTGATCTCTCCGCTGGCCGAAACCCAAAGCACCGACATCGGCTTTAGCAGCACCCTTTTCGAGCCGGTAACGGTGAGTCTGTCCCTGTGGCAACTGAGCACCGATTCGGAACTGGCCGCCAGCCGAGATGGCGCGCACCTGCGACCCAGCAAGCGCAAGGGCATAGAGCTGGGTATCAGCTACCAACCCAACGATCACATTTACCTGGCCTTCAATGGTGTTTTGTCCGAGGCGCAGTTCAACGATGAGCGCCCCGAGGGCAACCATATACCGGGCAGTATTGAAGACGCTGCGGTGCTCACCCTGAGTTACCAACAGCAGCGCTGGATGACCAGCCTCTATGCCAACTACTACGGCGCCAGCCCCTACTCGGAAGACAACAACATCAGCTCCGATGCGGCCACCGCCCTCGACTGGATCAGTCTGTATCAACTGACGCCCAACATTTTGCTGCAACTAGAGCTGCTCAATCTGCTGGATGATTCCGATAACCGCAGCAACCTGCTGTTCACTGACCGCATTGCCGCTGCCGAGGCCTTCGCCGAGGACCTCTACTACCAACCCATCGCGCCGCGCACCCTGCGTCTACAGATCAACTTCAGCTGGTGAAGACACCCTGCGCCAACCTGGCGAATACTCTGACCAACACAGCCAAGGTCCTGGGTCTTTTTGGCGCTAGGCTGTCAACCGATTGGTGCGTCATGCGATTTAGAAAGGGCAGCTCCTGAAAAGATGCCATAATCTATGATCACTGACAGCCAATTTGAGACTCCCACGACTGGCTATTTCCGCCAATACGTGGAGGAAGAAAGAGACGCGACCTCTGTGCAACGCCACAACGCCATGAACCACTTCCTCGCCTCTGTCGAGAAGAAAGCATTCCGCATGGCCGACATAGCGACGCACAACCGCGACGATGCCCTAGAGATAGTGCAAGAAACCATGCTCGGCTTACAGCGTTACATTGAACGACCTGAAAACGAGTGGAAGCCGCTGTTTTACAGCATCCTCCAGCGCCGCATCAACGACTGGCATCGCCATAACATGGTGCGCAGCAAGGTGATGGCGGCGGTACAATGGCTCAAAGGCGAACAAGAGCCGGTTAACCCAATCGACACAGCCCCAGCCCAAAGCAGCTGCCAACCATTGCAACGTCTAGAAGGC
>Ga0209395_1002313_pt1 | contig 25217 bp, 17 predicted proteins | sample GOMGulsemesocosm_3_FD_184635 | JGI IMG/M metagenome (GOLD analysis project Ga0209395, IMG submission 184635) | Methane-oxidizing microbial communities from mesocosms in the Gulf of Mexico - GOM9D Gulf of Mexico (SPAdes) (version 2) | ecosystem: Environmental > Aquatic > Marine > Cold seeps... | reverse complement strand
ACGAACAGCATAACCTTTGCCTTTATGAGGTGGTATATATACCCAGCCATCTTGGTGGTAAGCCATAGTGTTTTGCATACCTTGAACAATCATATTATTGCGGCCAACCTTATCTAAACCCATTAAGGCATTCAGTTGGTTTTCGCTATCAATACTCTTCGACTCTTGTCCTGTTAAAGCGGCTAATGAGGCAAGTAAATCATGTTGGGCAACAAAGGCATTAGATTGTTGTGGTTTTATTTTTCCAGGCCAACTTACAATGAATGGCACATGCGTACCCGCGTCTAATAGGCTATATTTTCCGCCTCTAAAAGGCCCCCATGGTGTATGCTCACCTAATTTAGCTACCGCGCTATCTTGATAACCATCATCTAGTACATGGCCGTTATCTGAAGAAAAAACAACTAAGGTATTATCACTTAGCCCTAAGTCATCAAGTTTTTTCATAAACTGGCCAACAGCCCAATCCGCCTCTAAAATGGCATCACCTCGAGGACCCATCCCTGATTTTCCGGCAAAACGTTGATGTGGCAACCTTGGTACATGCGGTTGATGAAATGCATAATATAAGAAAAACGGTTTTTGTTTATTTTGCTCAACAAAACTCACCGCTTCATCCAAAAATAAATCGCCCATGTCTTCATCGACCCACATGGCAGATTCACCACCACGTTGAAAACCAATGCGAGATACGCCATTAAGAATGCTATCTTGATGCCCTTGAGACAGCTTTACTTTTAACAGCTCAGGATTGTCTTTTCCGGTAGGCTTGCCGAAAAAATTAGTTTTGTAACTGACTTCTATCGGGTCATTGGGTTCTAAATTAACAACACGTCCATTTTTAACATAAACATTGGGGGTACGATCATTGGTCGCCCCCATGATATAGGAGTAATCAAAACCAATGTCATTAGCGCCAGGGCTAATCTGTCCGTTCCAATTAATTTTTCCATCACCTAAACCTAAGTGCCACTTGCCAATAACACCGGTTGCATACCCTGCTCTTTGCAACATTTTGGGTAAGGTATCTTGCTGTGGTGAAATAATTAACGGTGCGTCACCTTTCAAGACTCTGGCTTTCTTTTTTCGTAATGGGTAATCACCCGTAAGTAACGAATAGCGGCTAGGGGTACAAGTTGCTGCTGTAGCATAACCATTGTTGAATAAGATGCCTTCCTTGGCGAGTTTATCTATATTAGGGGTATTCAAGGAACCGGCGTTATAGGCACTAATATCACCATAACCAAGATCGTCCGTATATAAAATAACGATATTAGGTTTATTCACTTCACTTGCTTGAGCAAATGCCCCTACAACAAGAGACAGCACTAATGCTGACAAGTTAGATTTATTTAATTTTATTGGCTTTTTCACAGACTTCTCCAAGCACTCAAATCAACAGCTTATTTTATTGTTAAATAATTATATTCAATGGTTACAGCATAGAGTGACTTTAAAAAAATACTATCAGCATATCCAGTACTCTGTTGTAGGGATTTAGGTAGATACATAATCAATATCACCTAAATTATGTTTATTGTGCCATTGAATTAATAGCCCGTAACAATGAATTTTCTGAATTTATCGAGGTATCAAAACCAAGTTCCCAAAACATAACACCAGCATAACCTTTCGCTTTCATCATTTGCGTATTCACTTTTATTTCATCAGTGCCCATATAATTTACCTGCGTTATATCTGGTCTACCTAGCTGTTTAGCTTTTATTATTTTGCTGTAAGCCATGGCTTTACCTGTTGTCGTATTTTTGCCATAAAACGGCAAGCCGACAACAAGCTTCTCGTTACTTAGGGCTTCTTTTTCAATTAACCCAACTGCAAAATCAATTTGTTGCTGAAATGTATTTAAGCCTTTAATTGGTTCATACACCATTAAGTTAATTTGATGCACATAAGGCTCTACTTGTTTAGCAAAATGAACTTGCTCTGGGGTGTAGGTAATTGCCGCAGTTAAAATTAGCTCTTGTTGATTAAATGCTTGCTGTAACTGCTTAAATAGTAATAACGCATTTTGCTGATCCTGATGAGTTTCAGGATACTCCCAATCTATATCGACGCCATCAAGCTGATACTTTTGACAAAACTCAGTTAGTTGCTTCACAAAGTTGCTTCTTGCACTATGACTTGCTGCCATCACACTAAAATGTTGCGAGTTCTTTTTAGCGCCACCAACACCAATTAAAAGCTTGACCTTGTTATGAGTTTTTTTACTGTCGTTAAGCCTTTTTAGGTCGGCTATTGTAGATGGTAATAACTCCAACTCTCCCCGTGCATTAACCCTGATTAATTTATAAATCAATTGGTCTATATGCTCATATACCATGGGTTCAAAGTTAGCCATGGTATTGTACTTTTGATAGGCAACAACTTTAAATGGTTGTTCGGCATATGCCCTACATTGCAAAGCCAAATAAATGAAAAACAAAACCCCTATGTCTTTAAATGATATCGCTAACTTTATTTTATTCTGCATTACTAGAACCTAGAGCAATTTATAATGTTGATTAGTTTGATGAACTTTTTAAAATACCACTATAGGCAGAGCCTGATAAAGCCATCAGCAATCTACCGATATCCCCTCAAGGCCCATAAATACTAAGACGGTCTTGTTTCCCCTATTTACCAAGCATATGAAGTAAGCAGTTAAGACTTTCGATTAAAATAAGCAAACTAATGCTAACTTAAAAAGCAAAAATGTTCGGGCATTCCCTACATACTTTCCCATCAATAACCTTACAATTGATTACTCAGTCCCCCGATAGAATAATATTTCAACACGGCTCACTATTGATAAAGAAATCAAAACGTATCTATTACTTACTCATTAGCACCACGCAATATTTTGTCATAACAGTGCTAGTAAGTTCAGTAATAGCAAACGATTGAAATTGGGATTTCTATAGATTAATAGCTCAAAAATATACCTAAGAGAGTCAGCTCTCAATAATAAAGATGTTTGAGGAAGTCAATTAACATGAAAATACTAACTACTAGAAGAAATAGCGTTGCAACGGCAGTATCCATTGCGTTAATGCCTGTACTACTAGGTACAAGTATCAGTGCTTATGCCGAAGATGTAGAAAATACAGAACAAGTAAGTAATGTTCAACAAGCTAAAAAGAAAAAAGAACAATTGGAAGTTATTGAGGTCACCAGTTATCGCGATAGTATTGCCAGCTCTTTAAATGTTAAACGTAATGCTAATGCTGTTATTGATGCCATTACTGCTGATGATATCGGTAGTTTCCCAGATGATAACATTGCTGAATCACTGCAACGTATTCCGGGTATATCTATTACCCGAAATTTTGCTGGTGAAGGTGAAAGTATTAGTATCCGAGGTTTTTCTCCAGGACAAAACCTTTCATTAATCAACGGTCAAGAAACAACGAGTAGTTCTTTTGGTTTTACCGGTCAATCAACACGTGGTTTTAACTACAGTGCATTACCTTCTACCATTATTAAAACAACCGAAGTACATAAATCGAGCCAAGCTTACATGCCTGAAGGCGGTGTTGGTGGTACGGTTAATGTTATTACTCGTAAACCATTAAACCAAAAAGATGGCTTTTTAGGCGCTGCTGCAGGCTCACTAACTCATAATGAATTAGCGGATAGTATGGATCCTAATTTTTCAGGCCTAGCCAGTTGGAAAATATCGGATAAGTTTGGTGCGCTAGTGAGTATTGATTATTCAGATAAAGAAACACGTCGTGACGCTGTTGGCATCAACGGCTATAGAAACAAATCTTTTATTACCGCAGAGGGTGATGAATTTAACAATGTACTGGTTCCGGGTGCCGTTGCTACCGCAATATTTGAGCAAAAAATAGAACGTATTACCGGTATGGCTACTTTACAATATCAACCTACTGATTCTATTGATATGACATTGAATTTTTTACGTAGCGATAAAAGCGGTCATAACCTTAATAGATCTATGGCTTCATTCAACCATGCTTTTAAGCATGATGCCAACTCTGTTCTCAGTGCGACAGCTAGCGCAAGTAACCCAAATACTATTGAATCTATTGAATATGCGCCTAACCCTAAAAAGAATCAGCTCAATCGAGTAGGACACGTTGAATCAAAATTTCGTGATTCAGAGTTAAGCAGTGAATCATTTAATTATGACGTTCAATGGCTTGGTGATAACTTAACAGTAAAAGCAACCGTTGGCGCTTCTAAAGCTTCAGGTGGTTTTGGCGGCATAAATAATGTTATTTCCGTGCTTACTGGTCGCTCATCGGTAAGTATTGCTGATGGCATTGGTTACGCACAATTTCATGACGTTGATCTTACCGATACCAGTGATTTGAATGTATGGGCTTTTGGCGGCAAATCAAACACCAATGAAACGGAAAATAAATTTGCCACTCTTGATACTGAATACTATTTAGATGATAGCTTCTTTACCTCATTGCAATTGGGTGCTCGCTATACTGAAGCAAACCAAGACAATCGCTTTTATATCAACGGCAGTGATTTTCATCAAGCAACTGATGCCCATGGTAAATTACGCGGTACCTTAACCGCGGGTGACTTAGGTGGTTTTACCTCCTTACCTGATAACTACCATACAAACTTAAATGACAATACGCCAAATAACTTCCAAACCTCTAACATTGATGACGTAGACTTAAGCGAGTTTGGCATATTAAGAACTCGCCGCTCACATACGGGTAGCTCTTTTTATATCGAAGAAGAAAGCCTCGCGTTTTACTTACAAGCAAACTTTGAACACGAATTTGACAATATGTTGTTACGCGGTAACTTAGGTTTGCGTTCAGTTAATCAAAATACCACCACAGCTAACTTTAGTTCAGAATTAAGTTGGAAAAATGCTGACGATTTAGAAAAAATCAATAACTTTGAATATGATCACACAGACACTGGTGATAGTAACTACCTTCTGCCAAGTGTTAACTTAATATTAGATCTACAAAACGATGTTGTTGTTCGTGGTGCCTACTCTACCGTTATTACACGCCCTGGCTTTAGTCAATTAGCACAAACGATTGCCGCAGATAGAAATAACGATAACGATAATGGCATTCTTAAAGCGAGAAAAGGTAATGCAGACTTAGAAGCCTTTGAGGCAGATAAATATGACTTATCTGCTGAGTGGTATTACGGTGAAGCCTCTAGCGTGAGTTTAGGTGCATTCTATTACGACATAAAAACCTTTGTTGCTGATGAAGAGACAGAGCAAGATATCTTTGATGATGGGCGCATATGGACAGTCACCCAACCGGTAAATATTGATGGCGGAGACCTGAAAGGTTTAGAAGCGGCTATATCACATCAATTCACCAGTTTACCTGGCGCATTATCTGGCTTAGGTATGCAACTAAACTATACCTACATCGATAGTACAACAGAAGAAATCAACCCATTAAATGGTGAAGAATTACCACTTAAAGGCTTGTCTGAATCTACCTATAATGCGGTATTATTTTATTCTAAAGATAACTGGAACGCCCGTTTAGCCTACAACTACCGTGATGCTTATTATGAGCGTGTTGAGACTGGCTACCCACTTTTTGTTGACTCTATCGCACGCTTAACTGCAAAAGTTAAATATAGATTTGATAATGGTTTAAGTGTTTATGTACAAGGTAACAATCTAACCGACGAAGTATCTTACCAGTACCTTGGTGATACGTTCCGACCACGCACAACCAGTGCTAATGGTCGTCAATACTCTGTAGGTTTTAACTATAGTTTTTAAGAAGCCTTTAGGTTAGCTTTCAAAGGATTGTTAGTTACCCTTCCCCCCTTCCTTAATTAGAAAAACAATGGTTGTTGAGGTCACTCTCAACAACCATTTATCAAAAACAATCCATCAACACCCCATAAGAATCACAACATAAATTGGTTATTGCAGCCATAGGGATGATCAAAACATGACAGATATTCAAACTGTTTTACAAGCTAACCGTAATGGTGAAAATAAGGGCATTTATGCCATTTGTTCTGCCCACCCGTTAGTTATTGAAGCGGCACTAGAACAAGGTAAACAAGATGGATCTCCAGTATTAATCGAGGCCACAGCAAACCAAGTGAACCAATTTGGTGGCTATACCGGTATGTTGCCTGCAGATTTCATCAATTTTATCGGCGAAATAGCTGATAATGTTGATTTCCCTCGTAGCAAAATAATTGCTGGTGGCGATCACCTTGGTCCCGTTTGCTGGGTTAATGAGTCTGCTGAGAAGGCCATGTTAAAAGCACGTGATCTTATTGCCAGTTATGTAGCCGCAGGTTTTAAGAAGATTCATCTAGATACTAGTATGAGCTGTGCCGATGACCCAGCTTGCTTGCCTGATGAAGTAGTAGCAAGGCGTGCTGCAGAGCTTTGTTTAGTCGCAGAATCTACCGCAAAAGAAACCTTTGGTTACTCAGATTTAGTTTTTGTCATTGGTACCGAGGTACCACCTCCAGGTGGCGCAACTGAAGAAATTGAAACGTTAGCATTAACCTCTGTAGAGCGAGTAAAACAAACACTGGCGCTGCATCAAGCCGCATTTGAGTCACTCAGCTTAGTTGATGCTTGGCAAAGGGTAGTCGGTTTAGTTGTTCAACCCGGTGTCGAGTTTGACCATACCAGCATTATCGATTATCAATCTGAAAAAGCATTATCTCTTAAAGAGTTCATAACAACGATTCCCAATATTGTTTATGAAGCCCACTCTTCAGACTATCAAAACGACACCGCATACGTTGAATTAATACAAGACCACTTTGGTATTTTAAAAGTGGGTCCGCAGCTGACATTAGCCTTGCGTGAAGCACTTTTTGCCTTGTCCTATATAGAAGATGAGCTGATCACGATAGAGAGTCGCTCACATTTGCGAGCGGTATGTGAACAAGAAATGCTTGAGTCTCCGAAAAACTGGCAACGATTTTACCCTGTACCCGCGAGTAAAGGCACCTTATATCGTCGTTATAGTTATAGCGATCGCATTCGTTATTACTGGAACCAGCCACGTATTCAAGACGCGGTTTCGCAATTACTTGATAATTTAACCACTGAAGGGATCCCTTCACCGTTAATCAGTCAGTTCCTGCCCGAGCAATACAAGGCTATTAGAACAAACAAACTTACCCCTACGCCAAAAGCACTAGTGAAAGCAAAAATAAAACAAGTTACTGAGGCTTATGCCAGTGCTTGTTGGAAACAATAAATTTATACCAATTGCACTAACTAAGTGATCATTTTGAAATGGCCTAAATATCCAATAACATCGTTGCTTTCAATCCCAATAGCCAGCTATTGCTCAATCAAGCGCCTTGTTCTTGAAAATTTATTCTCATTAAATTCTGTAACCTTAATTAATACAAATGGTATTACCTCATCAATATCACCCTTTAATCGAATCAGTTTTAAGGAAACTCATGTCTGAACTTTTATCGTACAACACCGAGTATTTAAAAACGAAAAATGGCTATTGGACAGCACGAGAAATATGCCAACAACCCAGAATTTGGCGTGAAGCCGCTAACCAAATTGAAGCAATAAGACCTAGGATAAACGCTTGGTTAACACCACTTTTAAAGCAAAAGGATTTGCGGATTATTTTAACAGGTGCTGGTACCTCAGCTTACGTCGGAGATGCCATTGCACCACATTTAAGCCAACAAACGGGGCGGGTTTTTGAGGCTATTAGTACCACCGATATTGTTGGTAATGCCAAGCAATATTTATTAAAAGATATCCCGACTTTACTTATCTCTTATGGCCGCTCAGGAAATAGCCCTGAAAGTGTGGCTGCGGTCAACCTTGCTAACCAAGTAATAGATAACTGCTACCACTTAGTGATTACTTGTAACCCTGAAGGTAACTTAGCCTTAAGTGCTAAGAATAAAGACAATGTATTTTCACTACTTATGCCTGAGGGAACATTAGATCAAAGCTTTGCTATGACCAGCAGTTTTACTTCAATGTTAGTGAGTACACTTACCGTTTTTCACCCCCAGACAGAACAATTAGCGCAAGCAGCACATTGGGCTGAGAGTTTTTTAGATAACGGCATTAGCAAGTTAAAGCAACACGCTTTACAGCCGACTCAACGATTAGTTTTTCTCGGTGCAGGTGGATTACAAGGCATAGCACGAGAAGCGGCACTTAAAGTCTTAGAGCTAACCTCTGGACAAGTATTAAGTTATTGTGAAAGCCCGTTAGGTTTTCGCCACGGACCTAAGTCTTTAATGAATGCGGATACAGAGGTGGTATTTCTTTGCTCAAATGACAGCTATACCAAGTTATATGACCAAGATTTACTTAACGAATTACAGCGTGATAACCAAGCATTGGCGATTACTTGTTTAAATAATGAGTTCTTTGGACAAACAGCTGAATTATCTGACGTCTGGGCTAGCCTACCTTACATTTTATATTGTCAAATTTTAGCCTTTTTTAAATCAATGCAAGCCAATATCACCCCTGATAACCCTTGCCCTAGTGGCGAAGTAAATAGGGTTGTTCAAGGTGTAACTATATATCCTCTTGATTAAAGGCAGCTGAGTTATGAGTTCAACCGCACAAAAACTTGCCCCATTAACAGAGCAATACTCTGACCAAATCATCTATGGTTTAGATATTGGCGGCACAAAAATTGAGATAGGCGTTTTCACTAATGAGCTTCAGCTTATAGATAGCTGGCGCAAACCAACCCCCACTAAAAGTTATAGTGAGTTTGTTAAGACTATTGTTGACTTAATTAATGAAGCCAACATGCGTTGCAAAACCAAAGGTATCATAGGCATTGGTATGCCTGGCATTGTTGATAAAAATGGTTTAGTTACATCAGTCAATGTGCCCTGCTCTACCGGTAAAAATATCATTGCTGATCTGCAAGATATTCTCGGTTGTAAACTATCAATTGGCAATGACTGTCGTCTATTTGCCTTGTCTGAAAGTGTTGGCGGTGCTGGTGATGGCTTCAAAAGAGTGTATGGTGCCATTATTGGTACCGGAGCTGCGGGTGGCTTATGTCTTGATCAAGTACTTTACAAGGGGAGCCGCGGTTTTGCTGGAGAATATGGTCACCTTCCTGTATCAGCCTTTTTAATTGATAAATATAGTTTGCCACTTAAAAAATGTGCCTGTGGTTTAACCGGTTGTTACGAGTCATATATAGCAGGCCCTGGTCTTGGTTGGATTTACCAGCATTTTGGTTCCAAAACAGCTGATACTTTTCATTTTGTAAAACAGTTAAATGCCTGTGATGACATCGCTAAGTCAGCTTTTAATTGTTACATGGACTTGCTTGGCGCTTCTTTTGCTTCACTTATTCTCTCTTACGATCCGGATATTATTGTCGTCGGGGGTGGTGTTTCCAAGATAGAGCAAGTCATTGAGTCACTGCCTTCTTATGTCAATAAACACCTTTTTTCAGGTGTTGAGTGCCCACCTATTACAAAAGCAAAATACGGTGACTCTAGCGGTGTTAGAGGTGCAGCTATTTTAAGGAAACAATTAATTGAAAGCTAAAAAATATTACTTGCAGGCAAATCAAGTTTATACCGAAACGGCCATTAAAGAAGATTGCTATGTACTCATTAATAATGGTGTGATTATCGATATTAGTTATCTGCCTTTAGATAATACCCCCGTAATAAACTTAGGGAGCTTTAGTCTTTTACCTGGCTTTTTAGACTTACATATTCATGGCCGTGAAGGGGCTGATGTGATGGATGCTACCCCTGAAGCTATAGAGACCATTTCGACTTCATTAGCAAAACATGGCGTGGTTGGATTTTTAGCAACAACCGTTACTTCAACTTGGGAAAACACTTTAGCCGCCTTTAACAATATCGGCCATTGCTATCAGAATCAACCCAGTGGTGCGCAAGTTTTAGGCGCATACAATGAAGGTTTATTTTTTACTGAAGACCATAAAGGCGCCCATGATGAACAATATTTTTTACCATTAAGCAAAGGCAATATTGATAACATTATTAGCGCAACGCAAGGCGCACTTAAGGTCGTTGCTTTAGCTCCTGAGTTATCTGATTCAGGCGACATAATTCGCTATTTGTCTGCAAAAGGCATTAAACCAATGCTCGGCCATACCAACGCAAACTATCAACAAACATGTGATGCTTTGCATGCGGGAGCCTGTGGCGGTGTTCATGTCTTTAATGGTATGAAAGGCATTCATCATAGAGATCCCGGCTGTGCTGGTGCTGTATTATTAGATAATGATGCCTATGTAGAAGTGATTGCTGATGGCGTGCATCTTCATCATGGAATTCTAGAGATGATTTACCGTATGAAAGGCCCTAAAAAAATGGGTTTAATTAGTGATTGTATTGTTGCAGGAGGATTGGCTGATGGCACATATCGCTTGGGCATGTTAGATGTTGAGGTGAACGAAGGAGTTGCACGCACTAAATCAGGCTCTCTTGCTGGTAGTACTCTTACGCTTGAAAATGCTGTAGCCAATTTAGTTAACTTAGTTAATATACCAAAATTAGAAGCTGTACATATGGCTAGCTTAGTTCCGGCCGAGTTTCTTGGTGTTAGTGACTCATTAGGTAGCATAGCCATAAATAAGAGAGCCTGTTTTGCCATTGTCGATGGTAACTTTACCGTACAGGCAACAATTATTGATGGAGAGCTGATTTACCAAGCAAACACCTACCAAACAAACAGCCACCAGAAAAAACATGCACATCAAACATAAACTCTTTCTTGTGTGAATAGCTAAAACCATTAGCAAGTGAGCCATTTTGCTAATGGTTTTATTCATTTGGACAGGTTGAATCACGCAGAATTAATTGCGGGGTAAATACCTGAGATTGTGGAACACAATTTTTACGAATTATGCTGATTAACAACTGTGTTGCTGTTGTTGCGATATCTTCATTAGACTGTATTGCGGTGGTTAACTGAGGTAAAGCTTGCCTTGAAAATGGACTGTCTTCAAAACCGACAATAGAAAGTTTTTTGGGTACCGCTATACTCATAAAGCTGGCAGTAAACAAGCAGCCTGCAGCAATTTCGTCATTACAGGCAAAGATGGCTGTCGGCTTTTTTTCACGGGTTAATAACTCAAACGCTCCTTCTACACCTGATTCAAAGGAAAACAGCCCTTCTAAAATAAAGTCTTCATTAGGACATATCTTATTTTCATTAAGCTTGGCTAAATAACCTGAAAACCTTTGCTGTGCAGAGCCATGAGATTTGTCTCCCTGTAAAAAGGCAATATCCTTATGACCTAAATCAATCAAGTATTGAGTAAGTTCAGCCGCGGCTTTAAAGTCATCTATACAGACGGTTCGATCATCATCATAGCTATTGCCTGAAATAATTTTAACGTAGCATATATTTTCTTTATCAAGCCTAGTTAGTAATGCTGGCATTTCAGACAAGGGCGGTGTTAATACCAGCCCAGCCATTTGACTACGACGAACCATGGCAACAATATCATCACAAATAGTCTCTGAAGTTGCCTGGCACGGTCGAATAAACAACTCTAAACCATCGGCTAAACATGCCGCTAAAATACCATTTTGCAGCTCTATAATATAATGACTATTAGGGTTGTCATAAACAAAACCAATAGATGAAGGCGCACCACATAGCTGTCGTGCTATTGCACTAGGGTGATAATTTAACGCTTTAACCGCCTGCCAAACTTTTTTAGTTTTGATGCTGCATACATATTGATTTTTATTAATCACCCGAGATACTGTTTTAGATGAAACACCCGCTAATTCTGCAACATCGACCATGGTTGCTCTCATAGGTTTTTCCTTTTTATTTTGACTCGAAACGCAAAAGATCATTGACTAAAAAGTTTTAATCAATGACTTAACTTTTGTAATATTTATATAAAAGCGCTTAATTTAGAAGACAAAGTCAAAACCAGCAACAACATTACTGCCAACTTCACTTGTTTGGAATGGACGAGATGGGTCACCAATATAACGTTTGTTTTGTTGGTTCGTTAAGTTAGTACCTTGTAGGTATAAACTTAAGCCGCTTTCAAACTTATATTTAACTTTTGCGGTTAAACGGGCAATTGATTCGTTAAAACGTGGGTAACCATATTGAATTTGCTCATAATACGCATCGCGATAGTTATACGATAAACGGGCATCCCATTGATCTGTACTGTAGAAAAGCACTGCGTTATAGGTTGATTCAGATAAACCTGCTAAAGGTAACTGCTCACCCGTTAGTGGATTGGTCTCTTCAGTATCACTATCAACATAGGTATAGTTTGCTTGAATACCTAAGCCATCAAACGGTGCTGGTAAATTGGTAAATTGATGCGATATTGCCGCTTCAATACCTTTAACCGAGCCGCCTTCTTTATTTATAGGTTGCGTTACTCGGTAAAGATCGCCATCACCTAATAAATCTTCTAGTGATTCTTGCGTAGTTACAAAAGTTTTAACATCATAGTAGAACAGACCTAAACTAATGCTTGAACCCTCATTGTAATACCACTCAGCTGACAGATCATATTTGTCCGCTTCAAAAGCTTCTAAGTCAGCATTACCTTTTTTAGCAGTACGAGTTGCACCATCATCAGTTACCTGATCAGGATCTATATTGTTAACAAAAAGTTGTTGTGCTAATTGCACATAAGCTGGGCGAGAAATTACCGTAGAATACGCACCACGCACTACCCAATCATTTTGTAAGTCTAAGATTAAGTTCATACTAGGCAATAACTTAGCTGATTCACCTTGTTGCACAAAATCAAAGTCAAAATCGTTAAGTTTTACCAGATCATCAGCATTTTTCCAGTTTAATTCATTTGAAAAATTAAATGTTTCCGTGCTTTGATCGCTATAACGCAAACCAAGATTACCGCGTAACATCATGTTGTCAAAGTCGTGTTCAAAGTTTGCTTGTGTATAGACTGAGGCTATTTTTTCTGTAACATCATAAGAGTTACCTGAATGAGCTCTGTAATCATAATTGATGCCAAAGTCTTTCATATTGCGCGGGTCTAAAAACTGATAGCTATTAATCGCATTATCACTTACACCATTTAAAAAACCATCGGGTGTAGTACTAAGCGTACCAATCTCACTTGCAGGCAAACGCAAACCATCATGGGCATCAGTATTTTTATGATAATCACTAGCCACAAGCCATTGACGTTGCTCTTGGGTCGCCTCGGTATAACGCGCACCAAACATGATTGAAGTGATAAAGTTATTATCTAGATAATATTCACCATCTAAAGCAATATAACTATTGTCATTGTCACTGCTTTTTTTAGCTTTAGCATGTGACCAAGCAACCCCTGTACCAATGCTTTCCGGTGTTTCATCATGATATTGCACATAACCTATGCCATCATCAATACTTACGGTAGTACGCCCTGATACAGCATTACGCATAACATTAATATCACCACTACCTCCTGATGAATTTGAACTTCCAAGAGCAGCTTTTAAGGTTAAGTTATCGCCTAACCATTTAATATCATATTGAAAGGATTCACTTTCTAATACAGCATCACGGTAAATTGCTGCTGCCCAGCCAGCGCGACCATTTTTTGGTGCGTCGTAATCAATACTGGTAATGGTATTAGTTGCTTCATTTAAGGTTGCGTCCAGTACTGTTCCGGGTTTATTGTGTTTGTAATAACCCGCGTGATTTAATGAGATCAGGTTAGTATTTAAATTACTACCTTCCATATCACTGGTCAGGTAATTAAAATTCATGTCAATGGTATCAGTTGGCTGATACTGCAAAGTAACCATGGCGGTTTTACGTTCACGATTTTGATTAAAGTTTGCTGAGCCAACAGCGCCAGGCACTAATACATCGGTAAACTCGCGACCATCGGCAGTAGTAAAGCTCTGCTCTTTATAACTATATATTTCTACAGCATCACGTCGACTATCAACATTTGAATAATCAAGACTGACTAAAGCGCCGAATTTATCATTAACTTTCCAGCTTGCAAGTGCCGATGCTTTCGGCGCAGTATCTTCTGATAAGGTATTGTAACTAGCAGAGCCAGAAGCGACTAATAACAACTCTTTATTTTGAGACAAAGGTTTACGGGTAACAATGTTAACCGTACCACCTACCCCACCTTCAGGAAAATAGGCTTCAGTTGATTTATGCACTTCTGCACGCTGCACGATAGTTGACGGCAACAGACCATAGTTAAAGCCTCGGCTCAAACCATTTTCTAAGTTAAATGAGCTACTACTCAGTTGTTGACCATTAACTAAAGAGAGGTTTTTTCCTGGACCAAAACCTCGAATGCTAATGCTTTCACCGTCGCCACTTAAGCTACGGGTTATCGATATACCCGGAATACGTTGCAGCGACTCTGCAACATTTGAATCAGGAAAGCTGCCAATATCATCGGCGCTGATTGAATCAATTACAGAGTTTGCATTACGTTTAGCATTTAATGAGCTAGTAATACTATCGCGATAACTGGTGACTTCGATTATCTCAATCGCTTCTTTTTTCTTTTTAGCCTTTGCTGTTTCTTCACTTGCATCAGCAGAAAAAGCACTAAAGCTAGCAGTTAAACTGGCACCTAAGACAATCGGCATTAACGCAATAGTTACTGCTGAAGCCACTTTGTTTTTTCTACAATTTGTTATATTATTATTCATATTAGTATTATTCCCAAGCATGTTTTTTTTGTTGAAAACCTCGTAGATAACTGTACTTACACCCGCTAATTCCTTTCAATGAACATTGTCGATTTAAGGTTGTTATTAGCTGTGTATCAAAATCCTTTTGGCCTTCCTTTCGAAATCGTAAGTTGAACTTCTTAATGCGTTCTTTTGATTTCTGTTTATACAATGCGCTTTGAATAAAACTCTTTCTATCGGCGTATCCGGCATCAAGCAGTAAGGTTTTTAGTAACACGTTATAGGGATTACCCTACAGCCCTCTAAAAATAGGCCGGAAAATAATCTACAATACAAAGATAACTATTTACAAGCCTCTATATAATAAACTAAGTTATATAAGCTAGCTTCTGCAAACAATAAACCAAATGAAGATTACCTATAATAAACACACATAGAGGTATTTACTAGCTAAACCTGAAAGTAAGCCGTATAAGACTTATTTGTTGTATCAAGTTGGAGAGTAGATATGTTAAAAACACTATTAGTTGATGATCATTCTGTCGTTAGAGCAGGTATTAGACAAATACTGCAAGAGGCAGATTTTCCTGTAGATATTAGCGAGGCTGCTGACGCAGCTTCCGCCTTAAAGATGATCCGACAACAAGATTGGGACTTAGTATTACTTGATATCCGCTTACCTGATAGAAGTGGTGTTGAGCTGCTTAAATTGATTAAAGCGGATAAGGCAAAGTTGCCAGTACTTATTTTAAGCACTTACCCTGAGTCTCAATATGCAGTGAGATTAATTCATGGTGGTGCAGCCGGTTATTTGTCAAAAGATGCTGATGATGATGAAATTCTCAAAGCGGTTAAAATAGCCGCTAAGGGTAAGCGTTATTTAAGCGCCGAAGTAGCCGAACTACTAGCTAACCATATCAGCCGAGGCGTGCAAGACGATAAAATGGATTCTTTGCACGAAACCCTTTCAGACCGTGAATACCAAGTATTTTTAGAGCTCGCTGTAGGATCAGGTCCAAATATTATTGCCGATAAGCTCAACGTTAGCGCCAAAACCATTACCACTCATCGCGCTCGAATCCTACAAAAAATGAGTTTTACCAATAATGCAGAAATCGTTTTATACGCCAATCGTCACGATCTTATAAACTAAGTAGTAGGTTAGACCATGATAAAATCAGGCCCGCTACTGCTTACTTTTTGTTTATTATTTATCACCGGTATTATTTGCTGTAGTAATTGCCAAGCCAGTAAGCCGATAAAGGAAAGCAATAATACCGCAGAGCAATGGCAAAAAACTTGGTTAACACCCCAAGAGCAACAATGGCTGAGTCAACATAAAGTTATAATACACGGTATGGTCGGTGGCAAAAGACACAAGCCATTTGAATATACTGATGACAACGGCCAGCACCAAGGGTTAACCTCTGACTACCTAAAAATAATCAGTGAAAAGTTAGGGATAGAAATACGTTCAAGCCATCGTTTTCCCAAGTTTATGGCCTTAGCTGATTCACTAAGGGCAGAAGAAGTAGACTTTGCTTCATACTTACCAAAAACAACCAACTTACAAAAAGATGTTAACTTTAGTAAGGCTATCATAAAGATGCCCGTTGTCCTGCTTGGCAGACAAGATTCCGCTATAATTCAAGGTTTAGATTCACTACAAAATGAACGAGTAGCTGTGCAATATGGTTCTTTCGCCCATGCTTTTTTGGCAAGAAACCACCCTCTTGTTGATATTACCTTTATAAAAGCAACCGCAGATGGACTGCAAGCGTTAGATAATAATGAGGCTGACGTTTTCATTCATAATGTCTTTTCTGCTGAGTACCATAAGCGAAAGTTAGGTATTACCGGACTAAAAGTGTTGGCCACCACACCTTATGATTACGAGATCATGTTTGCCGCCTCTAAAAAGATGAGTCCCCTTATCCCGATAATTGAAAAAGCTATTAGTGACATTTCCGAGCGAGAAAAACGTTTGATTTTTGATAAATGGATTAACATTCAAATTGAAAAAAAGCTTGATGTTAAACTATTTATTCAATCCTTACTGGTAGTAATCATTTTAGTTACACTGATTATTTGCCTATTCACTTATTGGAATCGACAGCTATCGACAAAGGTGAATGAAAGAACGCTTGAATTACGCAATTTGGCTAGGCACATGCAACAAGTACGCGAAGAAGAAAAAGCAAAACTAGCCAGAGAAATACATGATGAGTTGGGCCATACTTTAACCGCACTCACAATAGGTATAAGACGCCTACGCAGTTGTAAAAATGAAGAGCAGCGCATTGATAAGTCTAAAGAGCTTAGTGCACTAGTTAAAAACGCTTCACAAACATCAAAACAAATAATGACTGACTTACGTCCCAGTATTTTAGAAGATTTAGGTCTAGTCGCTGCCATAGAGTGGCTAGCACATGAGTTCAAATCTCGCCATGAAGTGAATTGTCATGTAACCGCTCATGAAGCACAAATAGAACTTGGCGAAGAGACTTCAATAGCGCTGTTTCGCATCACCCAAGAGTCTTTAACGAATATAGCCAAACATGCTAAAGCCAGTCAAGTAGAAATAATTATGACCTTTCAAGACAAAGAGCTACTACTGCTTATTTCTGACAATGGCCAAGGATTAACAATGGGTTGGTCAACCAAAGAAGGTTCCTACGGTTTGCAAGGCATGCGTGAACGCGCTTTAGCCTTAGGTGGTGAGCTAACAGTAGAGAGCAAAGCAAACCAAGGCGTGCAATTACTGGTACGTGTTCCGCTATAAACTAACAGCCCCTTAGCTATCTATTCCTGCAGGTAAAATGATTTGCTCTGAAAATTCGGGATTTTCCTTATGGAGAGAATGATCAAAAAAGAGTTATGTAAGTGGGACTGAAGCTGTGGAAAAGATTTATAGCATAAAAAGTAGTAAAGAATACAGAAAATTGATTGACAAATATTAGTACACTTTACCATTTTTACAAGCTTGTAGTGAATATTTTCTATCAAAGGCAATAGAACGTTCTTTTTTTGAGTAGAAATAAATCACTTAATGGATCGCCGTTTAAAAAACCTTTCCACAGATGTTGTGGATAACTCTGTTAATAACAATTTGATAGTGTGCTAATAGTCATGAGCTATGCAACGCTATATAATATGCTGAAAATATAACCAATTAAGTTCTACAAAGATTTTATAATGATCAGTGATAATAATTCTGATAGATACCAAGAGTTCCAATCAAAATAATTAAAACTATTTCCTAAGATTTACACATATTAAGTTATAGAACTAACAGAAATTTGCTGTCCTTTACTGGAATACCACCAAGATGAACTAAGAACAGTTAAGATTCACTCTTTATGCCAATAACTGCCTTGAGCTTCAATACTTTGTTGATAGTGGGCTAACGCTCTGCTCAAACGTTTAGTGAGTTGTGGTTGCTCTTCTGCCCTATCAATACTTTCAGATAAATCATGTTCAACTTGAAACAATAATGGTGTTTTTATTGAGGCCTGATAACCATAGTTATCCCCCAGTTGAGAGTATGTATCGGTGACTAACTTCCATGGGCCAACTCTTAGGGCTGTAGCTTGATTTAACTTACCTGAATAGACAAATTCGAATGGCTTAATGTCAGCTTCCTTAACTTTTGTCTCTGATCCAAGCAAATAAGCACTAACATCACGACCATCAATTACGCGATCATTGGCGAGTGGTGTACCCGTTAAAGAAAAAACAGTCGGCAAAATATCTAAAGTACTTATCGGTGCTTGCTCAACATTTGCCGCGATAATGGTGCCCGGCCAATAAAATATGCCCGGTACTCGATGACCTCCTTCCCAGTTCGAGCCCTTGCCATCACGAAATGGCATGGCATAACCTACATCTAAACGTACATCACCATAATGACGATGTTTTTGCTGTTGAAACTTAACCCAAGGGCCATTATCAGAAGAAAATATAATTAAGGTATTTTCTTTAATGTCAGCCTTATCAATCGCTATTAATACTCGCGCTAACGAAGCATCTATTTCAGCCATGACATCACCCAGCAGACCCCGTCGGGATTTTCCCATAAATTCGGGAGCAACATGAAGACCTAAGTGCGGTTGATTGAAAGCAACATATGCAAAAAAAGGCTCGGCTTTGTTTTGCTCAATGAAACTGACAACCTTGTCGGTATAACGTTGAGTGAGTGTATTTGAAAGCTCTATATGGCTAGGTAAATTACTAGCCACTTCACGATAGCCAGCAATAAATTGCGTACCGCTTGTCGTACTTTCAAGCAGCTTAGCATTGGCATAATCATGAGAAACATTAGTACCAAACCAATAGTCAAAGCCATGTGCCAGCGGCAAACTGTCTTTTGACATGTTATTTGCTTTATTTGGACTACCCAAATGCCACTTACCAAACATGGCTGTTTGATAACCTTGCTGTTTGAGCCCTTCGGCAATAGTTATTTCCTTAGGGTGAAGGTATTTGGGATGTTCTGGGCCAATAACCCAGTTATCTAACCCTGAACGCCCGGGTACCCGTCCTGTTAACAAAGAGTAGCGCGAAGCACTGCATGCTGGAGAGCTGGTATAAAACTGGCTAAAATTGCTACCTTCATTAGCTAGTTTACTGATTGTTGGTGTGGCTATGGTCGGATTACCATTATGAGTAAAATCACCATAACCACTATCATCGAGATAAAAAATAATGACATTGGGCTTATCTAAAGACGCCCGCATTTTCTTTGTGATTTCACTGCTGTTACTGCAGCTAAATAGCATGCTTGCAACCAGTGACAGTAACGTCACTTTATAATTAAACAGAAAGTTGAACTGATAGCTAAACTGATAACCGAACATCAGTTTTTTTCTTTAGGGTAAATAGTTTTAAAGGTCTTCACTGCATTTTCCTTAACCTCATTTTCACACGCTTTCCCCTGATAACATTGATCAAAACTGTCAAAACTTCCCCAGTAAGTATGCATAACCCCTTGCAGACGGTTTTTAATAGTATCTCGACTGTTAGCGCGCATGCCGATCATATTGTTTAATTGGAACTGTGCAACACTTGGTACTTGATAGGAAGCGCTAATCACATTAAAACCTTTAACGGCAAAATAACCTGGTGTTGGCGGAGCGAATTTATATTGCCAATCACAAATGATAACCTCTTTAGAAATCATATCAATCGCGGTATCAGTATCATTGATTGACGCAGCCCATTTACCTATGCCTGTTGTTTTACCATTAAGTAATCTATCGCCCCAAATATACATAGCGATATTATTTTTCGCTAAATGCGCTTGAATAAGGTTTACTTCATTGGCAAAAAGCTCAGCTTTATTTTTACCTTTACAGCGACTACAGCCCTCTTCTCCTAAAATAAACACCTCATCCATACCAACATGCACACCTTTAGCACCAAAAACCTCAACTAACTCATCAACTAGGGCAAAAACCACATCATGGACTTCGGGGTGATTAGGGCAATATGCACGAGTATAAAAGTCTTTATCAAGCAATTTTTTACCCGGTGGCTCTTCAAACTCGGGGTAAACAGTTAACAAAGAACGGATATTATCTTGCTTCCAAGATTGATGTCCTAATAAATTGATAATGGGAATAATTTCAATATTATATTTGGCTGCTGTTTTTACCAGCACTTTAACCTGCTGCTCACTCAAGGCATTTTTATCGGCTAATTCAGGGTGCGACTTAAACTGGTAGTTATAATTAATGCGAAGAAATAACTGATTAACGGCAGTTTTTGATAAGTCGTCATTAATAAAATCAATAAAGCTATTGAACTTATCAGGTACAGGGGAGCCAATGGCAAAACTACGAACGGGTAATTGCTCTGCTGCTGCAATAGCCAAAGTACTCAACGGTAACAGCATTAATGCTGAGACTGCGACTGATCTTACTAGCCTATATATTTCTTTCATATTGAACCTATTTTATTTTTTTGTTAGTTACTTTTGTTAATCTACTGAACTGCATTTCATTACGACTTATAGCTGCCTTAAGTATAAAAAGAGGGGGAGTCACCTCCCCCTTTAACACCACATGAGACACCCTGCCTCGTCTAATATTGGCTGGGAGGTGCCAATATTATTGTGATTTTTTATAAATAATAGTTAGCCTTTAGAGATCATTCTGCTTTGCTTTATAAGACGTTGGTAACTGCCATCAAGCTTCATTTCATGAAGTGCTAATGCCAGTTTTGGCGCTAATGCCTTGTGTTTTTTATGGATAAAACTATATATAGCTAGGGTTGAAAGTACTGGTCCTACTTGCTTTATACCACTGTCTTTAAACGCTTTTGAAGCTAAAATATCTAGCGCCTCTGTAGACATAAGCGCTATATCAGCTCTGCCCTGTTTAACAAAACTGAGCATTTTCTCATGACTTGATAGCTCTTGAACTTCCTTAGCATATTGTTTTGCCATTGCGGTTAACCATAAAGAGCCCCTTGGTACGGTAACGCTGTAGTTTGCTAATTCTTGCCAAGGCATAGTTAAATTTATAATTCGCTTTGAGAACATGGCATTTTGTATCACTTGTTGAATTTCTGGCACTCTAATAAGGTTTGGAAAATCATTGTTATCATTTAAGCCGGAAAAACGGTGTGCTTCCCCATCAAAAGCACCTTTATTGGCTTCATGTAACGACCTTTTCCCCGGTAGAGTTTTCATTGAAAACGTATAACCAATACGGTTAAAAGCCTCGGTAAGTAATAAATAAGTAGATTTATACGCATTGCTTTGAGGAGCAACATGCGTGGTAAAAATAATGATTGGTTTGGCTGCTACTGAGGTTGGCAGTAGAACTACTAACAGCATGACTGACAAAGCTGACATAACTGATATAACTTTATTCAATAACGCCTTTTGCATTACCTTCCCCTTTCTCCATCAGCGAGAAGCTAATGTATTGAATAAAAAAAGCTCTAGTACCAAGTCGATGTCAGTCAGGTGGTACTAAAGCATATTAGGCAAAATATGCCTAAACCTAATGCTGAAGCTTATTATCAAGCCTCACCATGCTATTCTTTTGAAGACTTTTATTAGCTCTCTTTTATAAGTGGTGCTTGGTACTTGTCTTTTATCTTCACCAATTGTCTGTGTAGATCGCTCTGAATTTTACTTACCGCCTCAGTACCGTATAAATTGTTCATTTCACTTGGGTCTGCTGCAATGTCATAAAGCTCGAAGTGATCAACACCAACATCTTTAAAGTGAATCAGTTTGTGAGTATCCGTTCTGATGCCTTCATGTTTTGCCACTTTGTGCTCTTTTTCTATGCCTTCATAGTAATGATAATAAAGCGTGTCACGTTCAATTGGCTTGTTCTCAACCAGGCTATCTTTTAATGAAATCCCTTGAATATCTTCAGGAATTTCTATGCCAGCAAAGTCCAAAAATGTTGCTGCGTAGTCAAGATTTTGCACCATATCAGTAATTACTTGCTTGGCTTTTATTTTAGCCGGGTAACGTACAACGAGTGGTGTTCTCATGCTTTCTTCGTACATAAAACGTTTATCAAACCAACCATGTTCGCCGATATAAAAGCCTTGATCCGAGGTGTAAACTACGATGGTATTTTCTGCCAAACCTTGTTCGTCCAAATAGTCTAAAACTCTACCTATATCTTTATCCATGGCGTAAATAGAGCTCAAATAATCATGCATATAGCGGCGGTACTTCCACACAAGTAAAGCTTTCGCATCACCTTTTACCTTTTGGTACTCTTTGTTTAGCTCTTGATAATACTCATCCCATTTCTTTTTCTGACTTGACGTCATTCGGCCATATAAAGCTTGCCATTGTTTTCCCCATCCTTGGGAGATATCTACTAAATCACCCGCGTAATCAGCTTCGGTTAGTTTTAAGTCATAAGACAAATACATGTCATTTATTTCTAGCTCTTGCATCTGTGCCGCAGGACGTTTTTTATATTCATCAAAGAAATTATCTGGCACTTGCAGCTTTGAAGTATCAATAGCACCCAAATCATCAACATTAGGCATCCAGTTTCTATGGGGTGCTTTGTGGTTATAAATCATGGCAAATGGCTTTGATTTATCTCTATTTTCTAAAAAGTCTAAAGCCAAATCACCCGTTTTTATCGTCGCATAGGCGCCAAGGTAGGTATTTTCATATTCGGTTTTTATCACATTGCCTTGTTTATCTTTGATCTCATTTACTACAGTAATGTCGTTAGGTTTATTGGTGATAAACTCAGGTGAGTAATAATGCCCTTGGCCTCGTAAAATTTCCCAATAATCAAAACCAACTGGGTCAGAATGTAAATGCCATTTACCCACCACTGCAGTTTGATAACCTGATTTTTGTAGATACTGTGGGTAGGTTGGTTGAGTACCATCAAAAGAACTATGGTTATCAGTAAAACCATTAATGTGGCTATGTTTGCCTGTCAACATAACCGCTCTAGATGGACCACAAATTGAGTTAGCAACAAAAGAGTTCTTAAACCTAACACCTTCATTAGCAATACGATCAATATTGGGTGTATCAATAAGCTTACTACCATAAGCACTGATAGCGCGCTCAGAGTGATCATCAGACATAATAAATACAATATTAGGACGTGTACTTTGAGTGTCACTCTGGGGGTTAGTCTGAACAGTATTTAATCCTGATGAACTTTCCTTCACTGCACTTTTAGTTTGTTTATCTCCAGCGAGACAACCAGACAACGCAGGTATGATAATGAAAGAGAGTAATGCCATTCTCCCCATGCTCACTGCTGTATTATTTTTTATATGCATAAACACCTTCTTATTCCAAACCTGTAAATCAACGAATTGAAGTAAGTTTGAACTTAAATTGCAACGCTTTCTATCGGCGTATCCGGTATCAAACCGTGGGGAATAAGGAAGGTGGCTACAGGGAAATCCCTACAAGAATTAACCGCTAAAAAAATCAGGATTCACCTATATTTTTAGCCAAATAAAAGCAACACACTAGTTTTGATAAATAGCGACTGCTTTTGTCGATAACTAAATTTTCAGGAAAATATTAAAAGGGATAAGTGTTAACGATGCCAAATATGATAATTCAATTTAACCTTTACTACTTACTTAGAGAGATGGCTAATGATGAATGCGATCTTATAGGCATAAAGCTAATAAATGAAGGAACTAGTTATTTGATGGGCGTATCGTGGCAGGTTAACAATAATAAGCACTACCGGAATTTTAACGATTTATCTATAGAGCTCTTAACCGCACTTTACCTTCCTAAGATCACTTTAATTAGACCTCACTGGCAAGAGCAGCTAAATCACTGGGCAAAACAACCAACAAACATATTATCCATAGGTAAGCTAGGTTGAGCTTGATATGTTATCACTCAATAAAGGAAAGTAAGTGAAAAAAGTACCACTGAACATCTACAGTTTCATTATCCTATTGTTAGTCATTATCACTGGCTGTGATTTAGTCAATAACGATTTACAGCAAAGTGATATCGAGTTACTCGCCCAAAATCTTGAACTTAGCTATGAGTTTGTAGAGATAAGAGATAAAGCTGACTGCTTAGCCGGTAAACCATTAAAGCAATGTTATATATTTCAACTATCCATCACTATGCCTATGGCATTTGATAAACCGGGTTGGGAAATATATTTCAGTCAGAAAAATTTAATAATAGAGGCGGAAAGCCACTACTTCACTATTGAGAAAATAAATGGCGAGTTAAATCGCCTATTTGCAAAAGAACAATTTAGTGGCTTTGAGCAAGATAAAACTTTTCTAATTTCACTAACGGCTAAAGCAGTGCAATTAGAAGATGCCTTATTACTACCAAATTTTTATGTAATGAGTGAAGGTTTAAAGGCTACAGTGATAAAAAGCACGTGCTGTACAGTTAATAGATAATAACTTCCCCCTAAGTTCAACTATATAATAATTGAACCAGAATAATGTCACTTACATATAAAACACACACCCCCTCTTGCCACACAATAACAACAGAGTAAAAATAACACTCATATAATCAACCACATAATAAGAACAGTTGGTTATAACACCTGATAAGCACCCCTTATTTCACCTTGATTACATTAAAAAACACTTTAAAACATCAAAAAATACTTTATTTAAACCTCCTTAAGGTGTACATTATAATTAAAGTACACATTAGCACTTACAGAAGCTATAAGATAATTGAACCTTATCGCTGCCAAGAGGAAGAAACTATGATGAAGTCAATCGTTTGCCAACAGCCCGGTGAACTTAATTTTTTAGAAAGCGCAAAGCCACAGCCTAAAGCTGGTGAGGTATTACTTAAAATTCGCGCTATTGGTGTTTGTGGTACTGATATCCACGCCTATGGTGGTAATCAGCCATTTTTCACTTATCCTCGTGTTCTTGGTCATGAGCTTTCTGGTGAAATTGAAGCGCTAGGTGAAGGTGTTGACTTACCACTTGGCAAAGCCGCTTATGTTATTCCTTATTTAGAATGTGGCGAGTGTGTTGCTTGTCGTGCAGGAAAAACTAACTGCTGTACTGATATTGAAGTTATTGGTGTGCATCGTGATGGTGGTATGTGTGAATATTTATGTTTACCTGCTAGTCATGTTGTCATT
>Ga0209395_1002310_pt1 | contig 25244 bp, 24 predicted proteins | sample GOMGulsemesocosm_3_FD_184635 | JGI IMG/M metagenome (GOLD analysis project Ga0209395, IMG submission 184635) | Methane-oxidizing microbial communities from mesocosms in the Gulf of Mexico - GOM9D Gulf of Mexico (SPAdes) (version 2) | ecosystem: Environmental > Aquatic > Marine > Cold seeps... | reverse complement strand
CCTACGGCGGTTGCCTACACGCCAATTGTGCGGATGGTTATCAAGCAGCCAATCATACCGATGAGCTTAATCATTTTAGGCGGTTATTCAGCCAGTGATAATCTAATGAGCCTTAACTGACATGCATGACGCAGCAAGTTAGAGCCATTCTTGTTGCTCTGATGAAACCGTGACTTCATTGATTGTTTCGCCTGTGTGAGCCGTTGAGGCAGGCTCAATCATCATAAAGTGAGTGTCTGGTTGCGCCTTAGGACAATGCTCAACGCCTTTGGGGACAACATACATTTCCCCAGCGTTAAGTGTTATATTCTCTGTTCTTAGTTGCAAGATAAGCTGACCTTTGAATACGATGAATAATTCATCTTCATTATCATGCTTATGCCACACAAGCTCACCGCTTCCTTTAGCAATCTTAACCAGTTGGTTATTGGCGCCAGCAATAACCTTTGGAGTCCATAGGTCGGTGAATAACTCGAATTTTTCAGCGATATTGATTTTATTCATCTAAGTCTCTTTATTGAAATACTTTAATAAAGCAGTATTGATATAAGGCGAAAAATTATGGGCACTGTGTCCTTGCTTAACACTTCGTCTTGTTAGGCTCCCACAGATGGCTAATTGTTTGTTTTGATTTGTAAATAAAGTCGCCAGTAGAAAACTCATAGACCATAGCTTCATAGCTATGCCCAGTTGTAATTCGCTTACCCTCTGGTGAGATACATCTCGTGTAAGTGTTATCACTTAGGCGAACTTCAATTTTATCACTGAACCATTTTGCCTTAATTGGGTACTTCTTTTCACCAAAAAATAGCATCGGGTCGATTGAAGGTGGATTGGCACTACAAGCGCCTTTGACAAAAGAATTAATGAATAATTCGCCGTTCTTTAATTCCCATGTCGCTTTATAACCCCGCCAGTTACCTGAACACGCGCCTTCAGTACCCAACATTAGGTGGATTTCATCAAAAGTGAATAGGGTTTCTAAAGGAATAGAGTCAATACGTTCTTCGACTCCTTCAATGATAAAAATCTCTTGGATTTGCTGCGTTGAAAAGCTATAACTTGAATAAAGTATTAATATTAGTAGTAGAAGTTTAGGCATATCATTCCTTTCGCTACGTTCAACTCGACCTTTACAGTAGCAACACATCCAACTAATTGAAAGATGTTTGCATTAATCCTTTGTCGTTAAAAAGCGATCTTCGATATCTTTAGATGGCAATATACAGGCGTCATATTTACCAAACATCCGATAACGATTGAGTGCTATCCGATCATAAAGCCAGTTTCTAATGACTTTAGGACAAATCACGCCGAGAGTAAACAAACGCCAAGGAAACCCTAATTTCGCCATTATTTTTAAAAACGCATCACTTTTATCATAGGATATAGCACCTTCCACATACAGCATCGTATCAAAGTTGTCTGTGGCAAGGCCAAAGTGTTTTAGGATCTGTTGACCTTCGGTCGATTGCACACTACATAATTTAAAATCACGATTAACATCATGTTTTACAATAAATAGACTCCATTTATTGCATAACTTACAAACGCCATCAAATAAGATCACGCAATCATTCGCTTGAATATTTGGTGGTAATGACATGTTATTAATGACCTCTCATTACGTCAAAGTAATTATTAACACCCACATCGTTTAATATGGCTAAACCTGTGGGTGTTATAGCATTATTTTATCATTTGTTGGTGCATTGCTTTAACTAATGCAACGAGTGCATCTTTTGATAATTTATTCGCTTTTTCAACCGTCGCAGCAAGTTGATCTTTGTTGGTAACAATCGGCGCGAAATCAACTGCTGGCTTAAGAACAGGCTTGATTAATTTCTTAGCCGTTTCTGGATCATTGTTGGCAATGATTTCTAAAACTTGTGCTTTCATAGTAGCGTTTTTATCGAGCAGCAGCTTAGAGATATGAGTGAAACCAACAATTTTACATTGCTCTAATGTGCCAAATTTTGGCAGCATGCGCCACGAAATTAGCGTGTTAGATGTTACATCTTCAATGTCGTTTGAGCATTGAGCAATAACGTTTTCCCACGCCCAATCAAGAAACGCTTCATCACTACAAAGGATCTCTCTCGCTTTGTTGCATGCTTGACCAATCTTATACTTAGCGTCTAATTTGTCGTCTGCTTGTGGTGCATTCGCATCAATATAGTGTGTGGTTGCTAAGTATTGTAAGATTGTTTCTTCTTGCTGTTTTAACGCTGAGCTCATTGAGTATACCTATTTTATAACACCCTAATCTTGGGTGTATTGACTAATTGAGCGTAGTGTATCTTACCAATGCCAAGTGTCTAGTAAACACTGCCTGTTTTGCACGGTTAGTCCAATTACTAACGCTAATGAGCCAATCTTCAATGGTGTCGTTGTTAACCCGCTGCTTGATTTGCTTCCGGCGGTGCTAGCATCAGTTGTTGGTAGGCGAGTCCTGCAAGCGTTCGGTTATTAACTTCAAGTTTCTCTAGAATAGCAGAGACATGCTTTTTGACGGTTGTTTCTTTGATATCAAGATCATAAGCGATTTGTTTATTAAGCCGACCATCAGCAATTTGGGTTAAGACGGTATATTGTTGCGGCGTAAGCTGGGCAAGTTGCTGCGCTAGCTTCTGATGCAAGGTCATAGTGTCTTTGTTGGTTTGTTCTTCAACATAATCTGGTAACCATATATCGCCGTCTAATACGGTATCAATGGCTTGCGCTATGGTGCTCAAATTTGCTGATTTAGGGATAAAAGCAGCGGCCCCAAAATTTACGGCCTTTTGCATCGTGTTGCTGTTGTCATCGGAAGAGACCATGATAACGACTAAATCTGGATAATGGTTTTGCAGTTGGGTTAGCCCGGTAAAACCGTCATTTCCCGGCATATGTAAATCAAGGAAAATTAATTCAAGACTATCATGGCGTGAAATTTGCGCCACTAATTGCGAAAAGTCTTCTGCTTCAATAGTGGCGGCATCAGGGATACATTCAATGATCGCTTGATTTAACGCCGTGCGAAACAATGGATGATCATCGGCGATAATAACTTTTGGTGCTGACATAGTTGCACTCCTGTAAACAATAAAAAAGCTGGCGTGAGCCAGCTTTATACCATTTTTATCGATAAAGTGACCTATTTTCAATGAGGATAAAGGGTCACCTTATTAGTATCAATGGTATTAGATTAACAGAAATTATCGGTTAAAACTGATAACTTACCGTTAATGACACCGTACGCGGATCGCCATAATAACTAATTAGGGTATTATCGCCACCAAGACCAGGAGCGTAGCTACCGTCATCATTTACCCCAACGAATTGGTAGCCACCGACCATGTACTCTTCATCGGTGAGGTTCTTAACATGCAGGCCGACGTTCCAATCACCGTCAGTGTTATACCAACTGACGCTAAAGTTAGCGAGTCCGTAACCATCTTGTTGTAATAGGCTCGACTCTTCAAAGAGCGCATAGTCGCCACGATAGTAATAACTACCATTAACAATAAAATCACCGACATTGGATTCAATTGTGTAATTAAACCCGAGATTAGCCGTTAGGTCTGGCGTGTTAGAGATAGTAAAGTTATCCGATTTATCAAACAATTCGCCTGTGGTTGCATCTCGTTCAAACACCTCATTAAAGGTTGAGTCAATATAACCAATGCTGGCATTTATCATTAAATCATCCGTCGCTAAGTAGGTAAACTCAGCTTCGAGACCAGTGGCTTGTGATGAACCAATATTGGATAAGTACTGATTAAGTGCGCTAGTGTCGGTACTTTGCACATATCCGACATATTGACGGTCTTTGTGATCAAGCGAGAACACCGTAACATTCGCACGTAAGCGATTGTCTAACCATTCACTCTTCATTCCTAATTCAATCGAGTTAACATCTTCTGGGTTCGCTGCTGGCTCAGGACCTGTCGCGCGAGGGTTGAAGGTACCAGATTTAAAGCCTTGCGAATAACTGGCAAATAACATGAGGTCACTGTTAGCCTGATATTCAACGCCAACACGTGGTGTGAATTTTGACCAATCCTCTTGATCGTTAAGTACTTCAGGCACAATCTCGCCTTCTGGGCGCACGTAACCATTAACCCAACCAGAGTACGGATAGACGGTGTCAAAGATAAGGCCATTGTTAACGACAGCCGCTTTCTTGTCTTTGGTATAACGGGCACCGGCGGTGACAGACCATTGTTCGCTTAAATCGTAAGATACTTGGGCATATGCGGCGGTACTCTCAGATAAACTGCAACCGCTGACTTCACGGGTTAGGCCGGGAGTACCAAAAGCAGTTTGACCAAGAACTTCTAGAATGGCATCAAACTTACCGCATGACTCGCCATCGTAATAATATAGACCGGACACTAAGCTATAGTTCTCACCACGGTGGTTTAGCTGAAGTTCATGACTTTTTTGCTCGTCATCATAAACAGCCGGGACATCAAAAATACGTAGTGGAGTATTATCAAAATCAATATTGGTTGGGGAGTAGCCCTCGCGATTGGCATAAACATATTTTAGGCTGGTGTTATCGTTAATTGCCCAATCAGCCTTGAGGCTAAAGCCTTCTAATTCAACCTTGTTCCATGTCGGCATACTGGTATAAGAATCATAAACACTATCTGGAACTGGTGCATCGGTTAGTATGCTAGGTAAGAGACGGTAGCCGCCTTTTGAATTTGATTTGTCTTCGGTTCGGTCCCAGTTAAAGGACAATAACAAATTTTCTGTCGCGTGGTACTCAAGTGTAACGCGGGCTGCCGTCACATCTTTATTATAATTTTCGCTGTCTTGGTTGGCGATATCAGACTGTAGGAATTCACCATAGCCATCACGATCTAAACTAGCAACGCCAAAACCAAAGAATAACTTGTCATCAATTAGTGGAATTTGACCGGTAAACTTGAGATCTTTTTGGCCAAAGCTGCCAACGGTTCCCTGCAAGTTAAATTCGAGGTCACCTGACATTTCTTTGGTGACATATTTAATGGCGCCACCGATAGTATTCTTACCGTAGAGCGTACCTTGTGGACCACGTAATACTTCGACGCGCTCAACATCGAGTAAATCTAGAATGGCCCCTTGAGGACGTGCAATGTAGACATCATCGACATAAATACCGACCCCTGGTTCATAGCCCCAAAGCGGGTCCTGCTGACCAACACCACGGATAAAGGCGGTGATAGTTGAGCTCGTGCCGCGACTACGTTGCAACGTGGTGTTTGGCGAGAATTGTTGTATTTCTGTCAAGACAGTAAGGCCAACTTCTGCCATTTCATCTGCGCTGATCGACGTTAATGATACCGGTACTTCTTGCAGGCTTTCTACGCTTTTACGCGCCGTTACTTCAATGCGCTCTAATCCTGAGTCACCTTTAGCATTGGTGTCTTTCTCCGCGCCAATTGCCGCTTGAGTCGTTAATGCGCTCGCTATTGCAAGCGTAAGATAACTTACTTTACCGATTGTGTTTTTCATAAAATCCCCCTGGTTATATTTTTAATTCTAAGGTGTTTTTTTAAACGTTACGTCATTGGGAGAAACTCTATCGCAAAACCATTAAAAAATAATTGGTACCATAGTAGTATCTCTTAAATCTGATCTATTGTGTTGTTTTACTTGTATTTAATTGCCATAGCTTAAATAACTCTACCGCTGTGCTAATGGGCGCAGGTGTTACAAATAGCGCTGCTTTACCACCGTGTTGTAGTTGCGGTTTGATGGCGATAGCATGGTCAAAATTATTGATTTCAATCAACTGAATCTGGGCTTTATGGGTTGCCGTGTGCCATTGGCTGACACGGTAACCATCATGGTTACTTTCTAGCGCAGGCTGATTGGCGCCGCTTAGCAATTGCCACATCTGTGCGAGTGTCGATGAGTTTTTGGGATTAACCACTGAATCGTTGAGCCCTGTCCAAATAGAGAGCGGTGGCCACGTTTGGTTTGTCGTCGCTATTTGTTGCACTAATGCTTTAGCTGATGAAGAGGGCCCTGAGCGCATGCATGCGATCGCTTTAATTAAGTTGTCTGCACAAGGGTAGGGAATGCCAGCAATGACCGCGCCGGCATTAAAGAGTGATGGATAATGGATCATTAGGTTGGTTGTCATTGCGCCGCCAGCCGATAAGCCAACGATAAAGACATCTTGGGTGTTAGCGAGTGATTTGTAGCGCTTTATCATGTTAATAATAGATAGGGTTTCACCGCTGCCCTTATCGGTATCAGCACTTGAGAACCAATTGAAACAGCTTTTAATATTATTTGCCTGTGCTTGTTGTGGCAACAACAACGCGACATTATTGTCGGTGGCTAAATTCAAGAATCCACTATTAGCCGCAAGCTCTTGCGCGTCTTGGACACAGCCATGGAGTAACACCACGATAGCGTTTGGTTGTTGCGTCGGCGAAAAATAGCTCGCAGTAAGTTGCCCCGGATTAGCACCAAATTCGGTCAGTGGCTTAAAACCAATGCTAAAGGCCGATGATGTAGTTAACATCAGTACCAACATAACTAATAAACGTCCAAATAATTGAGTTAACATCACAAATCCTTTCATAAACGATGGTAGTAGCCTCTCAAATAGTGAGTGCGACGCCTATGGTACTTTAGGTCACACTAACGATATTGTTGTTTTAAAAGGAAATTACCAATGAATACTTTTATTGTGCGTAGCAATAAAGTAAACTAACTGCAAATGATAATGATTCGTGTTAATTATGCTTTGTGCCGTCCTTGTACTTTGGTTTGGTTGTATACTCACTTTTACAGCTAGTCCCCATCAAAAATTTATTGCGATACCCCTTAACCGGCGAGCCGCGTGGAGTGTCTTTTCGCTGCTCGTGCTGGTGAGCTGGTGGTTGATGTCCCAGAGCTATAGTGGTGTTGTCTCGGGACTTATCGTACTTTCACTAATGATGGTCATGTGGCAAATCATTGTTTTCTGTCACGCCCATTGGTTCAAAAAGATTGTGCCATTGGCGTGTTATGGCGGACTATTTTTTATCGGTTTAGCCTTATTAGGAGGTGTCTAATGTGGGCAAAAACTAGCGCAGCGTTATTGGGCGGTTGTTTGGTTTCTATCTCAATAATGTTGAATTTAAATTTCATATTGCCGTTCGCGATTGATACTCGGTTATTTGTCGGCCTTATTTTGGCGTTTCCATTATGGATAGCGGCAATGATTTGGTGTTATGGCAGTCGAAGTGGCTGGGTGGCATGGCGCCGCTGCGGTTTATTGTTATTAGTGTCTGGCAGTGCCAATGCTGTTTGGATGTTGGGGGCAGGATGAACAAACAATTTTTAAAACGGCTCACCGAAGCGCATAGCTGGTTAGGGCTGATTATATCTGGTGTATTATTTGTTATTTTCTTTGCTGGCTCTATTTCGTTGTTTAGAGCAGAGATCATGCAATGGAGTATGCAACCTCACTTTGAGCTGCCACAAGGGAAACCACTAGCGCTCAGCCAAATTATGGAAAAGGCGATAGATGGCGTGGCGTTTGATGCCAAAGAGCATCTGACGATAATTTTACCTGATCACGAATTGCCTTATTATCAGGTTTATGTCGATGTTATTCACCAGCCCGGTGAAAAAGACTATGTGAGTTATTTAATCGATCCAGTGAGCGGCGAAAAAGTCGCTCATGTCGAAGACTTCTCGTTGGCGCGTTTTATTTACGACTTGCATATCGACCTTAACATTCCTGCAGGAAAGTATGTTATTGGTTTTGTGACGCTATTTTTCTTTTTTGCGCTAGTATCTGGCATATTCATTCATGCGAGAAAGCTATTTGCTAGCTTCTTCAAATATCGTCATGACAGTAACGAGCGCAGCAAATTACTCGATATGCATAATGTCATCGGCGTGATGAGTGTGCCGTTTACGCTAATGTATGCCATTAGTGGCCTTATCTTTAATCTTGTCATTATCTATCAAATTGCGATTGCTTTGGCATTATATGGTGGCGATCAGCAAGCGCTACTCGATGATGCTGGCTTTAAAGCTGTGGCAGTGGAATGGCAAGCTAGCCCGTGGCAATCACCTCCTATCGATGCATTACTCGCTAGCACTGAACAGAAGTACGGTGTAAAACCTCGAATGGCAAGGGTGTATAACTACGGCGATAAAAGTGCCGCCATTCAGTTTCTCGGTGTTAAGGCGACAAGCTTAACCGAAAAATATGATGTCGCCTTCACGCTTCATCACACCAGTGTGATATTTATCAATGATCAACAAAATCCCAACACATTAGTGACAGGGCTTTATGTATTGTCGAAATTACATTTTGGTAACTTTGCCAATATAGATTTACGGATTATCTATTTCTTATTGGGTATGGGCGTGTGTACGTTAATTGTTAGCGGCAATTTACTGTGGATAGAAAAGCGTAAAAAGCAGCGAGAACAGTCGATTTATACGCTAAAGTTTATTACTAACTTTACCTTATGGAGTACTGGCGGTGTGGTTATAGCGACGGCTGTTGCTTTTGTCGCGGAGCGTTTGATCCCGTTGTCGGTCGGCGATCGGGCACAATTAATGATTTATGCGTTTATCGCCACATTGGGATTAGTAGCACTAATGTTGTGCTTCAATCGCCAAAAAATGCCTTTTCTAGCCCATTTATTAAAAATATCATCCGCTTTACTGCTGCTGACGATCGCACTTGATTGGCTATTTTATGCGGATGCGATCCTAACGCTAACACAGCAGCAAGTGTATAACGTGATTGGCACTGAATGTGGCCTCTTGTTAATGTCATTATTGTTAGGTGTGTGTGGGATAAAATTGGCACGAGCTAGTCAGCCATCGACCCCAGTAAGGATTGAACAAGCGAACACTGTGCATACTTAAGTTAATCGCTAAACAATACGTTTGCTAAAAAACATGCTGTAGGGATCCTCAACGTAATCTGCAAAGGGTGGGCATGGATTAAAACCAAAGCGTTGGTAAAGTTTTTGTGCAGGGACGAATGCGGCCATCGTTCCGGTTTCTAAGCTGACGACCTCTAGCGACTGTTTTTTTGCGGCGCCAAGGATGTGTTCTAGTAACTGGGCTGCAACGCCTCGCCTTAAAAACTGTTGTGAGGTTCGCATGGACTTGAGCTCACCGTGCTTATCATCGAGTTTCTTCAATGCGCCACAGCCGGCTAATTGGCCATCGATCCATCCCGTCCAAAAGGTTACATCACTGGCAAGCAAGCCGGATAAGTCGAGTGCATGGACACTTTCTGGTGGCGAATGCTGCGCCATGTCATCATGATGCTGTTGTAGTAATTGCTTAACGGAACTGTCCGTTAGCTTGTCGATGATAATTTCCAACAATTTTTTGTCCTTTTTTACGCCAATTCGACAAGGACTATATCAAATTCAACCGGTTAAATTAAGTGTCTCGTCTTCAATGTTACGGCGGTAACGGCTTAGGTAACCCCACGAGATCAGCCTTTGAGACTTGTTAATTACATATGGTTAACCAAATGTTAAAATAAATGTTGTAATTGGTTGTTGTATTGGTTAACAATGTGGCCATTGAATAAACATAAAGAGGCAGCCATGCGTTTCAAAAATACCTTAGTTATAACCGCGATAACATCAAGTCTGTTAGCGTGTAGTACCACTCAACCAAGTTCACCAGCGAATAGTGATGTTCAAGCTGTTAATATTGCTGTACCCGCCGATAAATTTGATCTTAGCCAGTGGAAAATCACCTTACCGTTGGACGATAATAACGACGGTAAAATAGATGAGGTGAGCGAGCAAGATATTCAAGCTTATTCCCATCCCAATTTTTTCTATTTAGACGACAATGGTCATATGGTGTTTGCAACGCCAAACAAAGCGACCACGACGGCGAACTCATCAAATACTCGAAGTGAAATGCGTCACATGCTTAGAGGCGACAATAAGCGTATTAAAACCAGCGCGTTTGGCAATAATTTTGCGATTTCTGCTCATACATTATCGAAACATTTTGCCCGTGTCGGCGGCAAGATGGAGGCGAGCTTAAAAGTTGATCACGTTGCTGTCAACGCTAAAAATCCTAATAAACCGCCTGCGTTTTCAGTGGTTGTTGGACAAATACATGCCGGCAAAGATAAGCACCTGCTCAAGAAAACCAAAAACCAATTTGGTTGGGGCAACGAGCCTATTAAGATCTATTACAAAAAGTGGCCTAATCACGACACCGGATCGGTGTTTTGGAATTACGAACGTAACTTAGCTAAAAAAGATCCTAATCGTACCGATATTTCCTATCCTGTTTGGGGTAATGGCTGGACCGACTCAGCAGATCCTGGCGAAGCTGGTGTTGCTCTGGGTGATGAGTTCAGTTATGTGATTAATGTTCATGGCGATATTATGTATTTAGAGTTCTCTGCGCCGGGTAAGGACACGATCAAATTTAGCATTAACCTTGCCAATAATATAGATGCTAATGGTGATATTGATTCATTAGATAACCCGTTTGGTTACGCCCTCGATTGGAATTATTTTAAGGCAGGGGCATACAATCAATGTAGTACCAAAAGTGCTAAAGGGCTATGGTATGCAGGTTGTGCCGGCACTGGTGATTGGGAAACCGATAAAGCCAATGGTGATTACACCCAAGTGACTTTTTCTAAGCTCATCGTCGGTGAAAGTACGGCACCTTAATCGGTAACACAGCAGTTAGCTCAATCACTGATATTCAATGCCACGAATATCAAATTTAGTCGGTATGTCCAAATAGCATACCGGCTTATTCTCCCTATCTCTTCTGAACCATTCTCTCATCATTAACAAGGCACCATTGTCATTAAAATGTTGCGATAATCTTTGCGAACTGAGGTTTGAACATTTATCAGTTGCTGTTTAATTTATAATCACAATGCCATTGCGACAGCTAAGTAACTGGTATATCTTTGATAGTCATTCGAACAATAAACAGACAGATGTTCAGTCGTTAACAAAAGGAATTGGTTATGCCGGGCACTAAAAATATGTTGGTAGGCGGATTATGGCTTATTGGTGGTTTACTTGTCACCGCACTCACTTATTCTGCGTCTTCAGGTGGCGGCACTTATGTCGTGACGTACGGAGCCATTATCATTGGTGCCGTACAATTTATTGGCGGTCTATTTCAATATGTTAGTTACCAGAGTAAAGGAAAAGAGGGCAAGCAGGCGGTACAGGCAGAAGCGTCTGCACGGACTATTCTACGGGCAATGATGGCAACGGCAGCAGCCGATGGCGAAATAGAAGAGAGTGAACTCGATAGCATCGCTAGTATCTACGCTCAGATCTTTGGCAGCGAATTAGACAACGATTGGATCAAAGATAATGTTCAAGAGATGTTAGACAATGATTTTGAGATATACAGTGCAATCACCGAAGAGATGTCGATGCTCGACCCTGAGTTAATTCCTTTGATATTCAAAGCCTCGTACTTTGTCGCGGCTTCAGACGGTTCAATCGATGACAGCGAATCGGTGATATTGACCCGTATTTCCGACGCATTAGGCATGACTGACGAAGATGTTAACACTGCATTAGCCCAGATACAGGAAATACAGGAGCCGGAGCCGGAAACCGTTGCTTAAATCTCAACTAAGGGTTACAGTGCTGGTGAAAAAACATACCAACACTATTTATGAGGGATTATGAAGAAGATATTATTGCTAGCCGCGGTTTGTGTGTTATTTGGCTGTGGACAACCATTACCTGAGAGTCGGTTAGATTATGCTGGAGAGTGGGAAAGTCAGGAAATGTACTTGCTGATCCTCGCCGATGGTACCGTTGCTTATGAACGATTACAAAATGGTGGGAAAACATCGATTAATGGCCCAGTACAAGAGTTTGTCGGTGATGATTTTACCGTTGGCTTGTCTTTTTTAAACACCACATTTGATGTCGACCAAGCACCGTATCAAGAAGATGGGCGTTGGTATATGGTGGTTGACGGCATTAAGCTACGAAAATCGTTAGACGCTTTTTAATCAAAACTGGTATGGTGATGAAAAATGACCATACCAACCTTACAAACTACTAAAACCAAGACTATGATATCCCGCCAATGTCCCACTGTGACCGTTTCGCTTCTGCTATTGTTTGTATTTTACTTGGTGGATTACAACCTGTCTGCTCAATGTTAAGCGAGGCCGCAATCGCCGAAAAGTTTAACATCGCTTGCAATTGCGCGGTACTTTTTTGGACGTCATTAATCAGCTGCTGGTCAACCAAATAACCCAATAAATTGGCAAAAAATGTATCACCTGCACCAATGGTATCTGCAAAGTCTTGTATTGGATAAACATCACTAAAGACACTATTGTCTTGGGTGATTAGGTGCGCACCATGTTCACCTAATGTTAGTGCGACGATAGCGTTGTTAGGCATTAGCGATAACAGCGTGTGACAAGCTTCCTGTGGGCAACCTTGATAACCCATCATTAATAAATCTTCGTCACTGACTTTAACAATATTTGCATAGGCGAGGGCGCGGTGCACGGCGTCGATATAGGCTTGTTGATTAGTAACCACACCTTTTCGCGCATTAACATCGATGCTAATGATGATGTCTTTTTGGCGTAACGCGCTAAAAACCGGTAATAGCAACTCAACCGCTGATGGCACGAGTGCAAGCGAACCGGTATGAAATAATTCACATTGTGCTGGGATGCTGGCGAGCAACTGTTGTGGCGCTATATCCAAATCTGCAATGTTTTCGCGGTAGAGACTATAATCAGGTAAGCCTTTGTCATCGAGATAAACTAACGCGAGGGAGGTTTTTCTGGTCGAGCGATTATTTAAAGGAAGGCCAATTCCTTCGTTATTTATATCAACAATGATTTTATCGCCCAGGTGATCGCTAGAAATCGGGGAAACGTAGCAAGGTTTTAATCCTTGGCGCGCCATGCCTTTAGCAACATTATAAGGTGAACCGCCGATAACAGCATCAAAAGTACCATTAGGCTGTTCAATAAAATCAAAGAGTGCTTCGCCAAAAACGGCAATGTTATTCATAGCTATAATTCTTCTTTAATGGAAATAAAAGACAATTCAGCGAATAGCTCATTGAACTGTCAATGTAATAAATGTCTTGGCTAATGCTAGATTTTCCTTTTAAGCAGATAAACAGGCCTTTGAGTATCGACAAAACAGTTATTGTATTGCTGAGTAGCCACTGTTTCTATCGTGACTGAATCAACCTAAGAGCAGCATCATTAAACGCGTGATTTCAAGTTCGAGCAAATACCAGTCAAAACAAAATATGTACTTTTTTGACTTTTTAAGTTTTAATTGCTGAAGAGGTTGTCGTCCAGCGCGGCAAAAAGCCCATTGCCAATACATAACGAAGGTTAAGAATAATGACGATACAAAAAGACGTGTTAAAGCCAGAATATGAGCTTGTAGCCCAGCGACAAGATCAATCTATTCGCTATTTACAACATGGTTATCCGTCAGATTTAGTCCGTTGGCATTACCATGAAGAATATGAGTTACATTACATTGCACAGACCAGTGGTAAGGTGTTTGTTGGCGATTACATGGGAAATTTCAATGCTAAGAGTCTTATCTTAATTGGGCCTAACCTGCCACACAACTGGATCAGTGATATTACCAAAGAGCAGCACTTTGAGCTGCGTGATCGCGTCGTCAACTTCAGTGATGAATTTATCAAGAAAAGCGAGCAAACGTTTCCTGAGATGCAATCTATTGCGCCACTATGGGAGCGTGCAAAGTATGGCATCGAATTTTTAGATCCGGTGATTATTGAGCAAGCGAGTGGTTTGTTGCAGGAAATTTCTGTCTGCTCAGGTTTTCGACGATTAACTTTGTTTTGGACCCTGATTGAAAAACTAGCGGCATGCGAAGATTACAAACTATTATCGGCGAGCGCTTATCTGTCAAAGACTGACGAAAAAATATTAAAACAACTGAGTCAAGCAGTTACCTATATCATTGAAAATTACGAGGAAAACATTAAACAAGAAGAGGTGGCTCAAGTTGTTAACATGAGCGCAGCCTACTTTTCACGGACTTTTCGAAAAGCGACTGGCCATAACTTCGTGGCCTTTGTTAATAGTATTCGTATTAATAAAGTCTGTGAGTTGTTAGCGCATACAGACATGCCTATCACGGATATTTGTTTTAAAGTTGGCTACAGTAACATCGCTAATTTCAATCGCCGATTCTTCGATCAAAAGAAGATGACGCCATCAGAATACCGTAAAGTATCATCGGACTCTTTATACACTCAATCGAACTAATTCTGTACTATCGACGGTTAATTCATCCTGTTATGGCGTCTTGTTTGTTTCAAAATAGCTGTGTCTTTACCTATATTTACACCACTTCTTATCGATATGACAAAAAAGTATAGATTCATTTGTATATTGTATTTGTCATAAAAATGTAAACAGCGTTAAATAATTGCATTCTTGTTATGCTCTGCTTCAATCAATAGAGCGATTAGCATCGAATCATTAGATTTAGTAAAAAAACCTAAACATAATAATTATAGAGGTAGATCATGAAATCCACATTTATCCTTTCATCGGTTGTTGCACTTGGATTGACGGCATTTTTGCCATCGGCTGATGCTAAAGACACCACACTAACCATAGGCACGGTAAACAATGGCGATATGGTTCGCATGCAAGGTTTGGCGAGTGAGTTTGAGTCAACTCATCCAAATATTAAGCTCGACTGGGTCGTTTTGGAAGAAAACGTATTGCGTCAACGTCTGACTACGGATATTGCGACCAGAGGTGGTCAATTTGATGTGATGACTATTGGGATGTACGAAGCCCCAATTTGGGGAAAGAAGGGTTGGTTAACTCCTATCAGCGATTTACCAGCTGATTATGATTTTGAGGATATATTCCCAGCGGTTAGAGATGGCTTATCGGTTGATGGTAACCTATTTGCGCTGCCGTTCTACGCTGAAAGCTCGATGACTTATTACCGCAAAGATCTATTTGCCAAAAATAACTTAGTCATGCCAAACCAACCAACTTGGCAGCAAATGAAAGAGTTTGCCAAGGTATTACACAAGCCTAAGCAAAATCAATTTGGTATCTGTTTGCGTGGCAAAGCGGGTTGGGGCGAAAACATGGCGTTATTAACCACTATCGCTAATTCATTTGGTGCCCGTTGGTTTGATGAAGACTGGAAACCTGAGTTTACCGGTAAAGAATGGACCAACGCGGTTAATTTCTATGTTGATTTATTAAATGAATATGGTCCTCCGGGCGCATCGAGTAATGGCTTTAACGAGAATCTAGCCTTATTTAACAGCGCAAAATGTGCAATGTGGGTTGATGCCACGGTTGCTGGCGCATTTTTAACAGATGAATCACAGAGTAAAGTTGCCAACGAAATTGGTTTTGCGCTCGCGCCATCTCAAGTTACCGCTAAAGGTGCTGGCTGGTTGTGGTCATGGGCACTGGCAGTACCAGAAACTTCCGATGCAAAACCAGAGGCGCTTGAGTTCATTACCTGGGCGACATCAAAAGGCTATGGTGAGCTAGTGGCCAATAAACGTGGCATCGCTAATATGCCTCCAGGTGTGCGTGCATCAACATATGCAAACAAGGAGTACATGGATGCGGCGCCATTTGCGGCCAAAACATTAGAAGCGATGAGCAAAGCAGATGCCAATGATGCAACCCTTAAGCCAGCGCCTTATATTGGCGTTCAGTTTGCTGCAATTCCTGAATTCCAAGCCATTGCCACTAAGGTAGGAACACTTGTATCTGGTGCATTAGTTGGCTCAATGAGTGTCGAAGATGCATTGAAGAAATCGCAGAAACTGACTACTCGTCAACTGAAGCGTGCGCGCTACTATAAAAAATAGTGGTTAAGCGCGCCAAGTTAATTGGCGCGCTTTTTACTACTTTCCCATCTCTTTAAACGTCGTATTAATAGTGCTTAGGTGCTATTGGGAGAAGACATATGGATACCTTCGCTTCACCTTCTAAAGCAAAAGATCCTGGCGGTAATGGCGTTGCCACTGCTGCCAAAAAAAATGCACTAATTAGTTTTTTTATGGTTAGTCCATCAGTGTTATTACTGTTGGTTTGGATGATTATTCCACTAGGAATGACCATCTATTTTTCAATGATGAATTACAGTTTATTAAGTCCTGAAGACACCTGGTTTGTTGGCTGGGAAAACTTTGAGTACTTTCTCACCGATGATGGTTTTGCCGCTGGCATAACGAATACATTAATTCTTGTGGGGTCGGTACTGCTAATTACCGTGGTATTTGGCATTCTCATTTCGGTCCTCGTGAATATTCCATTTTGGGGACAGGGCGTGGTCCGTGTCATGCTAATTTCGCCATTTTTCATTATGCCCACTGTCAACGCGCTAGTGTGGAAGAATTTACTGCTTCACCCGGTATCTGGGGTCTTTGCAGCGATATCCATATTCTTTGGTTTTGAGCCGATTGATTGGTTTTCTGATTATCCATTAACCGCTATCGTGATTATCGTATCGTGGCAGTGGCTACCGTTTGCAGTACTGTTATTAATGACAGCGATGCAATCGCTAGATCAAGAGCAACAAGAGGCGGCTCGCCTTGATGGCGCCAGTTCATGGGATGTATTCATTCACCTGACTTTGCCGCATCTTTCAAGAGCTATTGCGGTCGTTGTAATGATTGAAACTATATTCTTGCTCTCAATTTTTGCCGAAATTTTTACCACCACTGGTGGCGGACCTGGATATGAAACAACCAATCTTGCCTATCTAATTTACAGCCAAGCGTTATTACAATATGACGTGGGTATGGCTTCTGCTGGTGGCTTAATCGCTGTCATTCTTGCCAACATTGCTGCCTTCTTTTTAGTGCGCATCGTTGGTAAAAACTTAACCGATAACCAATAGGAGACAGACTTATGTTGATCACTCTTAAGCAGCAACGTCGTCTGCATACCATTGCGATGGGAACATTAGCTTGGCTCGTTGCATTGGTCATATTTTTTCCAATATTTTGGATGATATTGACCAGTTTTAAAACTGAGATTGAAGCTTTTGCGACACCTCCATCGCTGTTTTTTACCCCAACGTTGGAAAACTACATCACGATCAATGAGCGTAGTGACTACTTTCACTTTGCGTGGAACTCAGTGGTTATCTCTTTTGGTTCAACGATCATTGGGATGCTTATTGCCGTTCCAGCCGCCTATTCGATGGCGTTCTTTGAAACCAAACGCACAAATTTCACTTTGCAGTGGATGTTATCGACCAAAATGTTGCCGCCAGTGGGCGTATTAGTGCCAATCTATTTATTGTTTAAGGACTTTCACTTACTCGACTCTAAGACCGGCCTGATAATTATTTATACCCTAATTAACTTACCAATCATGGTATGGATGGCTTATACCTACTTCAAAGAAGTGCCAAAAGATATCTTAGAAGCAGCCCGTATTGATGGTGCTAATATGTTGCAGGAAATTTGGCGAATATTGTTGCCAATGACCAAGGGCGGCCTAGCCTCAACGGTTTTACTATCGTTAATCTTAAGCTGGAATGAAGCCTTCTGGTCACTTAATTTAACCGCTTATAAAGCAGCGCCTTTAACCTCATTAATCGCCTCGTATTCAAGTCCTGAAGGGCTATTTTGGGCGAAACTGTCTGCCGTCTCCACACTCGCGTGTGCGCCAATTTTAATATTCGGTTGGATCAGTCAAAAACAACTTGTTCGCGGACTTTCGTTCGGTGCAGTGAAATAAATTCGGAGTAAATTATGTCAAATTTAAGCATTCAAAATCTTAGAAAATCGTACGGTGATACCGAAATCCTTAAAGGAATAGACCTGGAAGTCGAGGATCATGATTTTGTGGTTTTCGTTGGGCCATCTGGTTGTGGTAAGTCGACATTGCTGCGTTCAATCGCGGGTTTGGAAGAAGTAACAAGCGGCCAAATTTTGCTTGATGACAACGATATTACCGATGTCGCGCCTGCAAAAAGAGATTTAGCGATGGTGTTCCAAAGTTACGCACTTTATCCGCACATGAGTGTTGGAAAGAATATGTCTTTCGCGCTGGAACTTGCCGGTGAAAAGAAATCGAGCATCGCCGAAAAAGTAGCAAGTGCCGCGAAAATATTGGAACTGGATAAGCTATTAGAGCGTAAGCCTAAAGATCTTTCTGGTGGTCAGCGTCAACGTGTCGCGATAGGTCGTTCCATTGTCCGTAATCCCAAAATATTTTTATTCGACGAACCATTATCAAACCTCGATGCTTCGTTACGGGTTCAAATGCGTTTGGAATTAGCGCGTCTGCACAAAGATTTAAAGGCAACGATGATTTATGTAACACATGATCAAGTTGAAGCGATGACGCTGGCCGATAAAGTTGTGGTGCTTAACGGTGGTCACATCGAGCAAGTCGGTTCACCTATTGAGCTTTATAATCGACCAGCCAACATGTTCGTTGCTGGTTTTTTAGGCATGCCGAGAATGAGTTTCCTTACTGGTAAGGTGACTCATTGTAATGAGAAAAGCGTCACTATCGTGTTGGACGCTGGCGCTGAAATCACCTTGCCAATCGCGGGGAGTTCAGTGGTTAGAGGCAGTAACATAACCTTTGGCATTAGACCTGAGCACATTTCTGTTGTGGCTCAAGACGCTAGTATTATTAGTGCTACCGTTGATGCATCTGAACATATTGGTAGTGATACATTCTGTTATGTCAACACCAGTAGCAATGAAAGCATGACGATTCGTACCTTAAGTGAATGCAGCGTGGTTGATCAATCAACCATCGGTCTTGAGTTTGATCTTAGTCACTGTCATTTGTTTGATAGTGACGGCAAGGCGATACCGAGTCTACTGCAAAATTAATGAAAAAATGTCGCGTTAAGCCCATACCACAGGGCTTAGCGCTAGTTTAATTCATCACCTTGACACACCCGTTTATCTCTTTGCTTGCATTAGGGATCCCCTTGTTGCGCATTGCATAAATATAAACGGTGATGATTAGCCAAACAACAGCACAATATATCGTGCTCAATGGTAACAAAAATGAAACTATGTAATGCAAATTTAAATCGATTAGATCAAGCGGTCACCATCCCTACTTATCCGCGTGAATCAGCCAATCATGGCATTGTGCATATCGGTGTTGGAGGCTTTCATCGCTCGCACCAAGCTTATTACACAGACCTCTTGTTAAACAAATCAACAACGCAGGAGTGGTCAATATGTGGCGTTGGATTAATGCGTTTTGACCAAACCATAAAGCAAGCCTTTGCGACACAGGATAATCTCTATAGTTTGATGATGTTTGGCAGTCGTGGTGAAAAAGAAGTTCAGGTTATCGGGTCTATTACTGACTATCTGTTTGCACCGGATGATCCAAGTGCGGTAATAGAAAAACTAGCTAGTGAATCAGTACGCATCGTGTCACTGACTATCACCGAAGGTGGTTATCATATTGACAGCAATAGCGGTGAGTTAATCACCACCACTGCCGATGTTAGACATGACTTAGCTCACCCTCAGCAGCCAAAAACTGCATTTGGCTATCTAGTCGCAGCATTAGCGCTGCGTAGAGAGCGCGGCCTAGCACCGTTTACAGTAATGTCATGTGATAATGTGCCTCACAATGGCGCTGTTGCGAAACTGGCATTATTGGCTTTTGCAGGTGAGCAATCAGCATCATTACGCCAATGGATAAGTGATAATGTTAGTTTTCCAAATAGCATGGTTGATCGTATTACGCCAACCACTAAGCCCGAACATATTAACTGGCTAAATGACCAATATAGTATTGAAGATCAAACACCAGTCATTTGTGAGTCTTTCATCCAATGGGTGCTCGAAGATGATTTTTGTAATGGCCGACCGGCTTGGGACTCTGTGGGCGTCCAGTTTACCGAAGATGTTGCCCCGTATGAGAACATGAAGATAAGCTTACTTAATGCCAGTCATACCGCGATTGCTTACTTAGGCTACATGGCCGATTATCGCTTTACGCATGAGGTGATGGAAGACAAGCGCTTTATCCGTTTGCTTAATGGTTTTATGGACATCGATGTAACGCCTATTTTAGGCGAGATCCCAGGTGTCGACCTTGAAGTATATAAAGCAACGTTAATTGAACGGTTTTCAAATCAGGCCTGTGGCGATCAATTAGAGCGTTTATGCATGGATGGTTCGAACAAATTTGGTAAGTTCATCGTACCAACCATTAATGCATTGCTTACTCAAGATAAACCTATAGAGCGTGTGGCGTTAATTGTGGCGAGTTGGGCGGTGTATCTGAAAACGATGCCAGTGACTAGCATCAATGATGTCAATGCAGAAAAGCTCCATCGTATCACTAACTTGGCGGATAATATGGCGGCTGAATTCTTAGGGGTAAGGGAAATATTTGGCGATATAATCCCTAGCTCAGCCTGTTTCTTAAAGGCGTTTGAACGAAGCTTTAAGCAGATAGAGCAAAACGGAGCACTAGCTGCTTTAGCTTAATTAGTGTATTGAAAACTCATTAGCCTGCTTGTGATTTTGCGGTTGGCTGATGAGGTAACTTAATGGATATTAGTGCGGCAATGGCGACAAATATTGTCGATATCCACAAACACGCCGTTAAACCATAACCTTGATAGATCCAGCCTGACAGAATCGTCCCAATCAATCGTCCCATCGCGTTGGCCATGTAGTAAAACCCAACATCAAGTGACACACCATCTTTGCCGGCATAACTGACAATTAGGTAGCTATGAAGCGACGAATTAATCGCAAACACCGCGCCAAATATCAGTAAACCGATAATAAGCGATGGCAAGGGATAAAAATCATAGGTTAGCGCCAGTGCGATAGCGGCAGGAATGGCGGTAAGATAAATGGCCCAAACAAAGGCACCGCGACCTGTTGGCGCTTTGCCGTCCTTTTTTCCGGTGACAACAGGTGCCAGCGATTGCACAATTCCATAACCGACAACCCAGCAGGCCATAAACGTGCCGACCCACCAATGATCCCATTCAAAAGTAACAGCCAAATAGACGGGCAGTGCCACTACAAACCAAACATCACGAGCGCCGAAGAGAAACATTCGGGCACCAGATAATAGGTTAATCGCCGGACTCTTTGAAAAGATATCGGTGAATTTAGGTTTGTTTTTCGCTTTACCTAATTCCTGTTTTAGTAATACCAGACTACAAAGCCATACGATGGCTAGGAGACCGGCCATCAGCAGTAATGCACCTCTAAATTCTAAAAGCGTCAACAACAAACCACCTAGAAAGAACCCAACTCCTTTAAGCGCATTTTTAGAACCAGTAAGCAGCGCGACCCATTGGTACAACTTCCCTTGAGCGTCTTCAGGTACTAACGTCTTAATTGAACTTTTAGCGCTCATTTTATTAAGATCTTTTGCAATACCTGAGAGGGCTTGTGCCGCCATTACATAGGCTACCGTCAGCCATTCGCTAGGCACTGTGAGCATGAGCAAGGCGAGAACTTGCAAGCCGAGCCCAATATTCATGGTTTTGTTAAGGCCTAATCGCGCGCCGAGCCAACCGCCAACAAGATTGGTGACAACACCAAAAATCTCGTAGAACAAAAACAGCAATGCAATATTGAGCGGGCTGTACCCTAATTGATGAAAATACAGCACCACGAGCATCCGCAGTGCACCATCGGTCAGGGTAAAAGCCCAATAATTACCGGTGATCACTCCATACTGCTTAATTTGTGGCGACAGCTCTTTTAACGACATTCGATATTACTCCTTGTCTGCGCGGCCAACTAAGCGTGCCAATTCAGCGGTGCGGTTTGCATAACCCCATTCATTGTCATACCACACATACAATTTGACCTGTGTGCCATTGACCACCATGGTCGAAGGCGCATCGATAATACTCGAACGTGGGTCTGTCTTATAGTCGATTGACACTAACGGGCGTTCTTCAAAGCCCAGAATATCTTTTAGTTCGTTTTGCGCGGCACTCGCCAGAATGCTATTTACTTCTTCTACCGTGGTTGGGCGTTCGAGCTCGAACACACAATCGGTGAGCGAAGCATTAGCTAACGGTATGCGGATCGCATGGCCATTTAGTTTGCCTTTTAGTTCGGGAAATATATGAGTAATAGCCGTTGCCGAACCGGTCGTGGTTGGGATCAAACTCATGCCACAGGCACGCGCGCGGCGTAAATCTTTATGGGGGGCGTCTAAAATAGTTTGCGTGTTGGTGATGTCGTGGATCGTGGTCATTGAACCATGCTTAATGCCAAGCTTTTGATGGATCACTTGCACCACAGGCGCAAGACAGTTGGTGGTGCATGACGCTGCCGTTACAATCGGATGAATAGCTTTATCGTATTGCGTTTCATTAACTCCCATCACCACGTTTAACACACCGTCTTCTTTTACTGGTGCGGTAACGACAACGCGCTTAACCCCTTGGTCCAAATAAGCTTGTAGCAAGGCTTTGGTCTTAATTTTACCCGACGCCTCAATCACCACATCACATTGTGACCAATCGGTATCGCTGGTGGCAACATGTTGAGTGCATGGAATCGCATGACCATTGATGATGATGCTATTATCTTGATGCGTTGCTTCGTGATGCCAGCGGCCATGCACAGAGTCAAATGTCATGAGGTGGGCGAGGGTTGCAGCATTGCCAGCAGGATCGTTAATTTGGACGATTTCTACATCATCCCAATCATAGGCGGCGCGCATTGATAAGCGGCCCATGCGGCCAAAACCGTTAATCCCAATTTTAATTGTCATGTCTGTATTCCTTATCGGTGGCTGTTGAAATAATCGAGTTGTACTGGATGTTTTAAGGCTTTAGGGCGCAATTTCTGAACTTGTTCAATAATGCGCTCGCTTGGCCAGCCTGCGGCTAATAACAATAAGCCAATCACTAAGCCGGTGCGGCCTGAGCCACCTTTACAATGAACGGCGATGGTGCCTTTGTTCGCTAATATCTCGACTAAGCGTGCTTTATTGGCGAGCCAAGGTGTTTCAAAGGCGTCATTTGGCGCCGCATCGTCTGATATTGGCAATTGTAGCCACTCGATACCGTGCGCTGCACAAACCTGTGGTAACTGTTGAGCGTTATTAGTAGCCATCTCGCTATCAAACATTAACGTGATTAATGTTGAAGTTCCCGCTGCTTTAAGCGTCGAGATTGATTGCTCGATACTCGCTTGTTTGGTGCCTGGACATGGCGTAAAAATTAACTGCGCGCCATTATCTAATGGCAAAATGTCAAAAGGGTGTGAACTCATTATGTGCTCCAATAATTTGAGGGTTAGTCGCTTTGGTGATTAATTGCAAAACGGCGTTTTGTCTGGCCTGTTGCTCATCACGGCTAAGCGCTTAAGTTGTTGATTAATTAAAGGCGTGTTGTGATGGCTGGTTTGCGCAATCACGTCTTTCGCCCACATCGGCAGGTTTGGGTTTATTTGATAAAACACCCATTGGCCGTTCTTCCGATCGGTGATGATGTTGGCTTTCTTAAGTACTGCTAGATTCCGAGAAACCTTAGGCTGGCTTGCTTCGCCTAACGCTGTCATTAATTCACAAACGCATAATTCGCCGTGATAATGACTTAACATCAACGTTTTTAGGCGGATGTCATCACTCAGTGCTTTGTAAAATACGACAGGCTCTATCGATAATGTCGGCGCGCTATGCGCTGGTGCTAAAGACTGTTGTTGTAAAAACATCGTCAGGCGTTGATTGATTTCATCAAGAGTGCGCCAAAATGGCTGGGGCTCATCACGGTGTTTCGGGTCGGCTAAATCCCATGATAATTGTTGCTTAGCGCCGTTGAATCGGCGGCATTGTTTGCTGGCGCTATCACATAAAGTAATCACAAAATCAAACGCCATGTCGATAAACTCATCGAGATGGTTTGAGGTTAATGCGCTGGTGGTAACGCCAAACTGGTTGAGGGCATCTAGCGCGCGTTGATCAATGGATTCGGGCGCCGTTCCTGCGCTAAATACATCAAAGTCGTCACTAGCACGATGCTTTAATAGCGCCTCCGCCATCTGTGAACGCGCGGAATTGCCAGTACATAAGAATAATACTCGACGTTTGTGTGTCATGTTGCACCAGTAATAAGTAATATGCGATATATTGTATATACGTTTTTTCGTATGTAAAGGTTTTTGGTAGCGATATATGATTTCGTAGCACAAGAAAGTGCGGATAGCGGTCAGATTGTGACCATGTATCGGGTGTAAGATTGGTGTCGGGTGTAAGATTGCTGTAGGGCGTGAAAATGGTATTGGTATAAACACCGACATTGCCGATCAATGATTTGAGCGGCAATGTCGGCGGTTTTTAATTACTGTTGGAACTTGTAAACCGAGCCTAAATCTAGAATCTGGGTCAGTTCGTCAAGGGCTGTTCTTGATTCAATCAGTAATTGTGGATCGGCGAGATCAGCGGCGGCGATGCTATCGCGATAATGAGCATCGACCCACGTGTTAAGGCGGCCAAATAATGTATCAGACATAATACAAGCAGGATTGACGGCGGCGAGTTCTTGCTGGTTTAATGCGACACGCAAACGGAGACAAGCTGGGCCACCGCCATTTTTCATACTTTCATTAACGTCAAAATATTTTACCTGTTTGATTGGTGTGTTCTGACTCACCAAGCTATCTAAATACGCTTTTACCGCTGGGTTTTGTTGGCAGTGCATTGGCGCGATAATCGCCATAGTGCCATCATTTAATGTGACAATTTGGGTGTTAAATAAGTAGGTATTAACCGCATCTTGAATGCTTACTTGCGCTGTTGGTACTTCGATAAAGTGTAATGATTGATTTGGCATCCGTTGTTTCACTTGGCCAATAAAATCACTGGTGTCTAAAAATGCTTGCTGATGATAGAACAACACATTTTGGTTACCAACGGCAATCACGTCATTGTGGAAAACACCTTGGTCGATAACATCAGGGTTTTGTTGGACAAACACCGCACGACTATCATCGAGACCGTGCAGGCGAGCAACCGCTTGACTAGCCTCTAGGGTTTGTCGTGCTGCAAACTTAGTAGGTGCCGGTGCATTGCGATTAAATGCGCTACGACCGTACGTAAATATCTCAACGCCTGCTTGGTCATACTCACCACAAAGGCGGGTGTGATTTGCGGCGCCTTCATCACCAAAATGCTCGTTGTCATTGAGGTGAAGATGATGCTCGAAATGCTTGTCGTTGTTAAAAACAGCTTTTAGCAAGTTACCGGTGGTTTCAGGCTCAAGTGAACGATGAAACTTGTTGGT
>Ga0209395_1002309_pt1 | contig 25247 bp, 29 predicted proteins | sample GOMGulsemesocosm_3_FD_184635 | JGI IMG/M metagenome (GOLD analysis project Ga0209395, IMG submission 184635) | Methane-oxidizing microbial communities from mesocosms in the Gulf of Mexico - GOM9D Gulf of Mexico (SPAdes) (version 2) | ecosystem: Environmental > Aquatic > Marine > Cold seeps... | reverse complement strand
GAGCCAGAACAAGAGCCAGAACCTGAGCCAGAACCTGAGCCAGAACCTGAGCCAGAACCTGAGCCAGAACCTGAGCCAGAACCTGAGCCAGAACCTGAGCCTGAGCCAGAACCAGAACCTGAGCCAGAACCAGATGCCACCGAAGTAGAGAATATTCGAGTACTTGAAATCATGAACCAATGTAAAGCCTTGGGTCTTGATCACATGGCTATTAATCTAATTAAAGATAAAACCTCACTAAAAAATGTGGGCATTATTTTATCTAACGTAAAAGCGGGTATGGATGATAATAATCAAACTCATAACCAGCATCATAATGATTTGCAGACCAAAACATCCTTGTCGGATAGTTGGGGCGCAGCAATGAACTCAATTAAATAATCTTTAATCAACTAACCTTAAAAGGGGAATACTATGGCTGGTCAAACGCCTATTGTCGAAGGTAATCATGCAGGTGCGCACATTGTAGATGAGCCATCAAAAAAGATTGCACGTAAAAAAATTGTAATTTTAGCCGGAGCTACGCTGAAAGCGGGTGCTGTTTTAGGTATGGTTACAGCGTCTAAAAAATACGTCGAATTTAATCCTGCTGCAGGTGATGGTAGTCAATCTGCTAAAGCAGTGTTATTTGATAACGTCATTGATAATGGCAGTGATCAAGAAGCAGTTGCCAATATTCGAGAGTGTGCGTTGAATGCTCAAGAAGTTGTTTGGAAGCCCGGTATGACCGCTGGAGAAATTACTGCAGCAAAAGCGCAGTTAGACGCATTGAATATCGTGCTTTGCTAACTCCATAACTCATAACCCTCAAATGTAAAAAGGAGCCAATAGGCTCCTTTTTTTATTCCTCAAAAATGGAAAAAATTTATGTTAAACATTTTTCAAAATAATGCGTTCGGTGTAGCTGGTATGTTAACTGCCGTAGAGAAATCAGAAACCGTTCCACAGCGCTTAGGTACATTAAAGCTTTTTACAGCAAGCCCTATTCGTGAAAAAGTTGTTGGTATTGAAATGCGCGACAATGGCATTTCATTAATTAAAACCTCATTACGTGGTGAGCCATTAGAACAAACTACTCAAGGCAAACGTAACAAACGCTACTTTGAAACTAGCCGCATTGGTAAAGGTGATAAAATTTTAGCGTCAGAGCTAGCTTTTGTTACTCAGTTTGGTAGTGAGGAGCAGGTTCTGCAAGTACAAGCAGAAATTGCTCGTCGTTTATCAGGCCCTGGTGGTTTATTAGATCAAGTCGAAGCCACTTTTGAACATATGCGATTGAGTGCACTCAATGGTATTTTACTTGATAGTGATTTATCCGTTATTTATAACTTCTACGATGAATTTGGCATTATAGAAAATGCTGAAATTGGCTTTAACCTATCTGCGATTGCTGATGGTGATTTGGAAAAAATGGTCAATGCGCAAATACTTCGACCTATGCGCATTAAATCGAAAGGGGCTCGTTATTCAGAAGTCCGTGCGGAATGTGGTTCTGACTTCTTTGATGATCTTATCAAAACGAAAGAAGTACGTGAACGTCGTAAAACGGACCGTGAAAACGGCAACGACAACGACAGTTATCTGGGTCGTAAAGTATTCTTTGCCGGAATTATGTGGGAAGAATATATCGGTACGGATGATGGGACTACGGTTGCAGTAGAGTCAGACAAAGTTAAATTCTACCCATCAGGCCTAGGAAATACTGTGTTTGAGCATGTTCAATCACCAGGTGAAGCCTTTGAAGATATTGGTCAACTTGGTAAGCCGGTATACGCTGAAATCAATGTTGAGAAAAAGGACCGTCCAACGTTTGCAGAACTTGAAGCAATTGCTTATCCATTGTTCCTAAATAAACGTCCTGAAATGATTTTTAAAGGTCGCTCCGGCGCTTAATTTCAGTTATTGAAAACCAGTCGAATTAGCCTTGCCAAGTGGCAAGGCTTTTTTTTACCTAAAAGAAAACAGTTAGGAAAATTTATGAACAAAGCACAGTTAAAAGCGGGCTTGGTATTGTTATCAATATCGTTTGCTGCAGATGCCACCAATGAAATACTTGAAGATCAACTTTCATCAGCGTTAAAGCAAAATCTCTCCACCTTAGACGTGGATTTTCAAGATAATGCATCTACGGAAACATTATTAGAAGCATATACCTTAGCCACCAATGAAGATGGTTCAGGTGATAAAAGTGATGAAGAAAATCAAGATAATGAGTTTTTTGAATTCACCGCAAAAGTAGGCTTTAAACAACCGTGGAAAGATGGCGTTTTTAGTAAAAAAATAAATGATGAGTTTGATGAAGATGATGAAAAATTAATTACTCATCTTTTATCAAATAATCTAATCAAACGTAACTAATGAATTTCTCTGAAATTATGGCCACCGGCAACAAAGCGATCACAACACATTTGTTTGATGATCACATTGTTGACGGTGTAACTGTGCGGGGCGCGTTTGATATTGAGGTAGTTGATACTCCCGCTAGCTACCAAGGTGTCCCGATTTTAACAGTTTCCTCTATCGATGCTGAAAGTATTGATAAAGGAGCCGATTTTTCACATGACGGTATTGATTACGTTATTGGTGAACGTCATCCCCCTGATGCCGGTTTTGTTATTTTGGAGTTAGATCGTGCATAGAGCCAATCAAATAATTAACGCTGCAGTCAAGTTGCTAGAAAAAATAAAAGGTCTTGAAGTTGTTGTTCACCGAAAGGGCATGAACGAACAAGATTTACCAGCAACGAGAGTTCTATTTGGCAAAAACAAACCTAAGAATGTAGGTGTTCCTTTTACCGATTGGCAACTGATTCTTCACACTGATATTACTCTGGTTGCTCATGACGATGACATTAATGGTGAAACCACTAAATACGCCCTAGAAATCCATAAAAAGCTAATGGCAGACAATGCCCTTGGTTTAGCCTTTGTTCAAGATATAGAGCCGCTTGGACAAGATGAAACGCAATTCAACACCGAAACCGCGATCACTATTGCCGAGGTGCCGAACAGTTGGCTAATAACTTATCGAACAAACTCCCAAGATCCTTCACAGTAACAGAGTAATAACTATGCCTAAAGATGAAAAAAAGTCAGTGCCGCTTCGTAAAACGGTTGCTGTGCAAAAGGGCGGTTCTCGTACGATAACCCCCGCAAAATTAACTGAAGAACACAAAACCACAGGGCGTCATCAACATAAAGCGCCTGAAAATCCATCCGCTAAAATATCTGCAGATAAAAAGGATTAATCATGTTAAAAAAACGAACAGTACTCCTAATAAAATTAGAAACCACGTATAAAACAGAAGCTGTACCTGCTGCAGGTACCGATGCCATATTAGTTGCTAATCCTAGTTTCGGCATTGAAGGTGCTCGTATGATTGAGCGAGAAAATACCAAAGCTGATTTGAATAAAGATCAGGGTATTTATGCGGGTTCATTACGAAAAGTAAGCTTTGAAGTTGAGAATAAAGGCTCTGGTGTTGCTGGTGTAGCACCTGAATTTGGTGCTGCTCTGCAAGCGTGTGGCATGTTAGAAACTATTGTTGCCAACACATCAGTGACCTATACCGAAGCTGATGAAGGTATTCCATCGGTTACTATTCATTATTTTGAGGATGGTATTTTACACATTCTTACGGGTTGTCGAGGTGAAGCATCTGGTTCCTTAGAAACCGGTGAAAAAGGCACTATTTCTTTTGAATTCACCGGACATTTAAAGGCATCGAGTGACACTCCAATTCCGGCAGCTGCTTACATAGAGACTTTACCCGCCCCCTTCATTAAAGCTTCTGTTGATATCGGAGGTTTTGGCCCTGCAATTTCTAAAATTGATTTTGGCCTTGGTAACACAGTGGCAACACCGCCAAGCGCAAGTGATGCAGAAGGTTATGGTGAAATCGTTATTACTGAGCGAGACATGACGGGTTCATTCGATCCTGAATCGACATTAATGGCCACCAAAGATTGGGTGAACGAATGGCGAACAGGCATTATCCAAACCCTAACAACCGGTGTTGTTGGTACCACTCCTGGCAATCAATTTAAAGTTGATATGGATGTGTATTTTAGAGAAATCTCAGGTGGTGACCGTGATGGAGTACTCACCAATGAAATTTCATGTGGCGTTAAAGCAATGTCATGGATTTACACGTAAACCTTTAAAAATATAATAATAAAAAATAGAGAAAGCCACTTTTAGCGAAGTGGCTTTTTTAATATAAAAAATACGGGAGTAACAGCATGGCCGATTTAATAGCAAAGTGGTACACACCTAAAACTGAAGAAAAAAAGCAAAAACCTAAAAAATTTAAGATCCGCCCATTAACATCGGTAGAGCTTTGGGAAATCAACAGTCATATGAAATTAAATGCTAATAACCAGTTAGCAATATCATTTGAAGGACAAAAATTATCCCTTAGTTTAGCGTTGCAAGACTGGGAAAATGTTTTCGATGAAAAAGGTGAGAAAGCAAAGTGCCATGAAGGTAATTGGCATCTCGTTAACCCGTATTGTTTATCAATGGCTGCTAATGAAGCGCGATTAATCTCAGAAGTTACGGAAGATGAAAGAAAAAACTAATAATTGCAGTTGAAGTAGGCAAGCATCCCAAAGACTTCAACTGCAGTACTTGCCACCACAAGCATTGTGATAATGCTAATCCTGCGCCATTTCCCAAATGGGAGATCCCTGGCGTTATAGAAACGAATACCTGTTTAAAGCCCATGGTTACTGAGAAATCAGACCGATGGATTTCGCTGTATCCTCATTATAAGAATCATATCCTGCCATTTTCTGGTGGCTTGCTTGAACAGCCAGCCCCATACCAGGAAGCCATGCAAATTATTGATTCTTGCGTTAATTCAAAATAAGAGCCGCTATGACTACTGAAGCACAATTTATTATCTCAGCAAAAGAGAGAACTAAACCTGCGTTCAACCAAATCAAACGTAATTTACAAACAGTTGAACAGCAGTCTAAGCGAACACAAAGTGCTATTTCTCATGTGATGGCACCATTATCGGCTTACGCTGCATTTGCGGGTGTTCGTCGATTAACAACTGACTTTGGCAATTTCGAGGAAGCATTAGTAAAAGTAGGGAAGACAGCCAATATTGAAGGTGCAGATCTTAAAAAGTTTGGCAATGATATTAAAAACCTTAATATCCCTGTTGCGACCAATGATCTCCTTAAATATGCAGAAGCTGCAGGTCAGTTAGGCATAACAGGGAATGATAATTTACTGAAATTTGTCGATACCATGGCAAGGTTGGAAAAATCATCAGATTTGGCCGGAGAAGAATCAGCCAAGGCTATTGCGCGCGTGATCAATGTTACGGGCGAAGGTATTGGGACTGTTGATAGATTCGGCTCTGTGCTTGTTGCTCTTGGTAATACTTTCGCGGCCTCAGAAAGTGAAATATTAGGTCATACAACCGAAGTATCTAGAGCTATTGCTGTTTACGATGTTGGCGCGGCTCAAGCCGCTGCTTTTGGTACATCAATGGCATCATTAGGTATTAGAGCTGAATCAGGAGGTTCAGTTGTAGGTCGTACCTTTAACTCGATGAATACCGCTATTGAGTCCGGTGGCGAAAAGCTTCAGCAACTAATGGCCATTACCGGCTTGACTGAACAACAATTAAAAACAACGTTTAAAGACAATGCTGAGAGTGTCTTTCAGTCATTTTTAACAGGGTTGAATAAAATTGACGCTGCAGGTGGCAACATGATTGCTACCCTTGAGAATTTCGGCTTAAAAGGTGAAGAAATAAATAAAACTTTACCGGTTATGGCTAAAAACTCTACGTTACTTGCTCGAGCGATGACGATAGCAAACAAAGAAGTTGAAGATGCAACGGCACTAACGAAAGAATCAAATACAGCTTTTCAGACCATGAACGCTGAACTAGAACTGACCAAGAAAACGCTAACAAGTGTGTCTAGTGAAATTGGTGAAAGACTATCTCCAGCCATTACGGGTATTTCTTCTACCATGAGGGAATGGTTAGGTGATACTGATGATATTTCAAGTAGCATTGATACATTGTCCAATGTTGCTTTAGCTGGGCTTGTTGGAATTACGGCAAAGTACGTTGTAACTGTTGGAACCGCAACGAAAGCAAAAGTTGCTGATATTGTCAGTACGAATGCAAAGATTAAAACTGATCAAGCGGATGCCGCTCAAACCCTCGCTACAGCAAGACAAAAAGTAGCGGCAGCAGGAGCTCAACTGGCATCAACGCAAGCAGTTAAAGCTAGAGTCTTTGAAGGAACTAAGCTTGTTGCTCAGATGCAACTTGAAGGTATTACTGCAAAAACAAAAGGGGCGTCTTTTGCAGCGGTTTCCAAAGTAGAGATTGCGAATAGAGAGCATTTAAGATCATCCGTTGATCGGTTGAAGATAGCACAAACTCAATACAACGTTGCTGCAGTTCAAGGAACGGTTGTTAGTCGTACACTTAGTTCTTCCATGGCACTACTTGGAGGGCCAGCAGGTGTTATTATGTTAGCCGCTGGAGCGTTAACATATTTTATTAGCTCATCAGGTGACGCCTCAGACAAAACGAAATTATTATCGGGTGATGTCAAAGAGCTCGAAAAAAACTATAAGTCTTTATCTTCAGCAAAAATTCAGCATAAATTATTAGAAGTAAATGATGCGTTATCTCTTCAAAAAACAAAACTTGAAAGCCTCAAAAACACCATGAAAAACACCGGAAAAAGTTATTCAGAATCAGGCTTTATCATTAGCTCTGAAATGAAAAAACAAATGGGTTTAGAAGTATTGTCAGAAGCAGGAAAGCGTAAAATCATAGTCGCTACCTCAGGACAAGAAGATGCTCAAAAGCTTTACAACGAACAGCTTGCTATACAAAAAAAATTAGAAGAACAATTGCTGTTTTTAAATAAAGGAGGATCCCCAACCCCACCGAAAAAAGAATTGTTAAACGAAGAGCTCACTGGAGAAACCCCTGAACAAGCACGAGCAAGAATTGCTGCTGAACAAGAGGAAGTAACTGCAGCATTAAAACGTCAGCAGTTACAATCCCAATATGAAGATTTGAAAACTTCGTTGATGTTAGAAGATGAATTGTTATTGCAAACGGCCACTAAACGCCAGGTGTTAATAGCAGAATTATGGCAGTCGGGTGTCATTACTGATTCTGCTAAATATGGTGAACTTGCGAATCAAGCTAATGCGCAATACCTAGCCAAACTGGACGCCATTGAAGCGCAAGAGCTTGCCCGTAACGAAAACAAGCTCATGCGCATGGATGAGCAGTGGTTAACGGAAAGCGAGAAACTTGACGCTCAGCATCTTGAAGAACTTGGTAAATATAGATCCCTTGTCGATAGTAAACTTCTGACAGAACAAGACTATGAAAACCGAAAATTAAAACTCAAAGATAAATATGCAAAAGCCCACAAAAAACTAAAAGATTCAGAAAATAAATCCATATTTTCGATGACAACCGGCATCTTTAAAACGATGGGTGGCTTACAAAGTCGTCAAAGTAAAAAGATGTTCGAAATTCAGAAAAGTGCCTCGTTAGCGAATGCTGCAGTTACTTTACCGTCAGCAGTCGTAAAAGCGTTTGATAATGGTGGTGGACTGCCGTGGGGCGCTGTTCCTGCAGCACTAACTTTAGGGGCAGGTTTAAAGCAAATCAACATGATTAAAAAACAAAGTTTTGGAGGTGGAAACTCTATTTCTAGCTCCGTTGGTGGCTCTGGTTCGGGAAGCACTCCATCGATACCTAGCCCTCAATCTTTAGGGCTAGAAAGCAAATTAAGTTCCAACCTTGTCAGTGAAAACAAAACAGAAGCCGTTAGAAATTATTTTATTGTTGAAGGTGACTTAATTGGTAACGATGCTGATGTGATGTTTGAACATATTAAAGAAAAAATAGAAACAACTGATGCGGTATTGATTGAAACGCATACCAGACAAGCAAAAGAATTATCGGGGGTTGAGTAGATGTATTTAAGTTATTTACCTAAGCGGAAAATCGTCGGGGGTCCTGGTGAGATACAGCACAATTTAGCTCAATTTTCTTATGCGCCAAAACCTATTGGAAAAAGGTTCAAAAGTCTATCTGGTAAAGAAGAAGGTGTTCTCAATAATATTGAAGATATTTATAAAGTCAAAACTCAGCCGATCCCTCGAGCAAAAATTAAAAAGTGGCGAGAATGGTTTGCGTCATGTTCAGCTGCAGAGACGTTTATTCTTGATTCAGACGATGCGGCATCGAGCAGTGTAAATATTGATCGCTTATCAATGCTGCTTGTAGACAATAGCTACAAAGAAGCTGAACAAGGTATTTATTTTATTGTTTCATTTAAAGTTAAGCAGGTTTATTAATGCGTCACAATAGTCAAAAGTTCAATGTGTTCAACCAATCATCAAGTAAAGATCTACGGTTAGTTGTAGTGATAGGTTTTGCTACACCGGTGTATTTATCTTCTCATGCTGACATCCCGAATTTACCTGTCGGAACCATTACGGACACGTTAACAAAGACCTCGTCAATTTCGCAAAGTTTACAACCCTCTGCAGGACGGGCAACGATTGGCAGTATGTCTTTTTCATTGCTTGATATTGATGGGGCTGTGACTCAAGTACTGCGTAATGCTAATGCATTAGGTGAAGGTTCAAAAGGAACAAAGGTCAAGCTGTACAGAGGCGGGATCAACATGGACTTCGCAGAGTTTCGCCTCGAGCAAACTCAGCAAATTGATAAAGAAATCACATATAAAAGTCATGTTTACTCTATTCGCTGTGCTGACATTCAAAGAACGCTGAGAAAAGATATATGTGATATTAGTAAAACTCAACTTAGCAGTGATTTAGATGCGGGTTCAGATGTTATTAATGTCAACAAAACGACTGGTTTTCACTTTTGTGATCATGTTAGCTCATTTTCAGATATGCCAACCGGCCGATATCTTTATTTAAAAATAAAGAAAGGTGATAATTTTGAAATTGTGCGAGTTAGCGGTAAAACAGCAACATCGTTTACCGGTGTTGTTAGAGGTCTTTTTGGTACCAACGATATAGCACATATTATTCCAGAAAATTCTGGTGATGATAACGGTGTAATAATTGAAGAATATATCTATATTGAGTTACCTGGTCCAGCACTCGCGTATGCGTTACTAACAGGTGAAATAATTGGTGGTGGTACATTGCCTGAATCTTGGCATTTAGGCTTATTACCAGGAGATGTCAATATCGATGCGTTCACCCAAGTTGGGGACGATTTATTTGATCAAACAGATTTTTCAAAAGGATTTATTGTTCGTTTTGAAGGGTTGACAAAAATTGATGGAAAAACCTTCATAGAAAAAGAAATATGTTTATTGCTGGGGATGTTTATGCCTGTGCTTGCTGATGGGCGTATTTCATTGAAACGCATGGCAGGTGTACTAAGTAATGCCGACGCGATTGGTGAATTAAACGAAGATAATATTATCAGTCATGGCAAAATTAAATATGACAACAGCAAAATATACAATGAATTGTCTATCAGCTGGGCTTATATGCAATTTGATGGACAAAAGGCTCAATATTACAGAAAGCATACCTTGCTCGACGCTAAAAGCATCAACAAACATGGTAAGGGCTCTAGTTACAGTTTAAGTTTTAAAGGGTTGCATTCGAGCCGGCATACTATGTCAACAGTAAAGAATTCCTTCAATGCGTTACGTGACCGTTATGCAGGCCCCCCTTTATTTATTGATGTGAAATTAATGCCTAGCATGAACGATGTTGAAGTAGGCGATATTCTAAGAGTCCGCTTGCCTAACCAGCGCGATTTTTTAGGCTTTGATACATTAGATCGTTCATTCGAAATACAAAGAATATCCATAAACCAAACAACGGGTGACATTACCGCATCTCTTTTTGGTTCATCAGAACAAGCTAGTGAAGTTGTTGATGATGATGTGAGTGCATCGGCAGAATTACCAGATGACTTTTATCCTTCAGGGCAAAATATTGCTTCACTCTTGAGTGTTTCTGCAGGTGCGTTACAAACAAACGGTACATTGACCGGCATACCTGGGCAAAGAACTGTCTTTTATCACCTTGGCGATTTCACGGTACCTGCCAATAAAGTGTTAAACGTGATTGGTAATGTTGAATTACGAATTTTAGGTCATCTGCAGGTTGATGGAATAATAAAAACAACCAGCAATACGTTTTCAAAATATTTAGGCACAACGAGATCCTCTGGTGGCTTCTCTGTCATAACCGCTTCCAACAGTATTAGTGACGTTGAAGGTGATGTGATTACTGGTTACAACAGCGTTATTCCATCGTTAAATATTATTAATAATGCAGGAGTATTTAGCGGATTACCGATTGAAATGTCGGGCACTACAGGACCTAAAGGAGCAAACACAAATTATAATGTTACTGAGCAAGACGGTGGCTCTGGAGGGCAAGGAGGGGGATCATTAATTGTTATCAGTCGTGGTGTAGGTTTTGGCGTATCTGGTCAAATAGACTTAAGCGGTGAAGATGGTGCTTTAGGCGTAACAGTATCTGGCTATAACAGCGGGACTGGAGGTGGTGGTGCCCCTGGTTGCTGCGTGTTTTTAATCGACGGAGTTGATGCAAACTATCCTATCTTACAAGGCAATATTATTGCTAAATTTGGTTTTTGTCATGAAAAACCCGAAGGTTATAATTCGAAATACAGAGGAAAGTCTATTGAAGAGATAGATTTGGGGGTTGCTGTTTGTCGTGTGTTGTATGTACCAAAAACGAGAACGCCTTATTCAGTGCCAGAAGTATTGTCAACAGTTCTACCTGCAGTTGACGGATTAATTTATAGCCCGTTAGTTAAAAATATCAATCATGGTTTGTTGTCCTGGAAGAAAAAAAATATAGGGGTTGAAACTGAAGCCTTAGTTAAAATATTTGATAATAATGGTGATCATGTTTGGGTTAAATATGCAGATGATTTATCGGGCACGAATTTATCTAATTCAGCCACGGGTAAAAGTGCTATTGGATTTTCTTTTCATCAAAAAAGTACAGTAAAGTCTAATAACCCTGCAGATTATCAATTTCAAGTTATTGACCAGATAAACGGTTATCAAGTGACAGGTCTGCAGGGAGAGCCTCGTTTTTTATGGGTGAAATACTCCAATGATTTACAAGGCTCATCTCCAGTCGATACACATGCTGGAAGTAGCTATATCGGTATAGCGTTAAATAAACGCGCGTCTGAGAAGTCAGTAAATGCAAAAGATTATATGTGGTTCTCTGCCTTTGGTTCAACGTCATTACACCTTAATGAATCAACGACTTTAATTAATAGCTTTAGAACGTCAGAAGATGAACTTTATTTAACGGGTTTAGCCTCAGGAAAATACAGAGCGTCAGTTGCTGCTATTTCTGACAAAGACACATCGATATTTTCAGACGTTTTGGTTGATATACCTGTCGATACCTTTGATGCATTAACCCCTAAAAAGGGCGAAGACTATGATGATGGAGCAAATGGTAAGAATGGTACACATACCTCTTTAATATTTAGAAGCAGTGAAGCAAAGCCAACAAAGCCAGCCGGTGGGAGCTATGATGGAAGCAGTGAAACCATCCCGACTGGGTATTCTACGGATCCTGTTTACGTTGATGGAAAAACAACATGGGTATCAAAAGGAATTTATGTTCATGATGGTGTTGATTGGACTAATATTGGCTGGTCTGAACCTACACAATATATCATTAAGGGTCCCATTGGTCCTAGTAGCACAATCCCAGGACCTGGAGGGTTAAGAGGAAGTCAGGATTTTTATAGAGACATCTCCGCTATAGCTTCACCAGGGGATGATCAGTGGTCAAACACTCAAGCTAATTTAGCGGTATCAAACGAAGGTTTATCAAGAACAATAAGAGACAAGGTGACGTTATATAATGGCGCCAAAAAGTTCTCAGAAACAAAGTATTTCGACGGTGCAAATTGGGTTGAGCTTGGGCAAGTGCATGACGGAAATCAATTCATTAATGGTACTGTCGCGGCTGAAAAATTAGCGGTTGAATTTTTATCGGCTATTTCTGCTAATTTAGGTACCTTAACCGGTGGTTCAATTTACGGTGCACTTATCGCTACGGCTCAATCAGGTCTGCGAGCGCAATTGACAAATGGGGCGATCCCACTTTCCGTTTACAATGAAAGTAATAATTTACTTTTTGGAACAAGAGTTGGTGAAGATGGGAATGCTGAATTATATCTACGTGGAAGTTTAGCAGATAACATTATTAATAATGCTGACTTCTTTACATCGGACGGTCTAGCACATTTGCGATCGCGCTTAGGCTTGAAAGAACCAACAGCTTCAACCGGTGGGACTATTGTTTATTCAGGAGACAAATCGTTTTTACATGGCAGTTTTGAAATAACAAACGAGAGCATTCATTCTGGTGGGGCCAGTATTCAAGCTAAGCTACAAGGTAATGCTACATATAGTCAATTGTTGTCAGGCGCCCCTGGACAAACAGAGCATAACGAACCAGCGATAACCTATACCGTTCAGTTTTATTACCAAACAAGTGTTGATGATTTGACGTGGGAAGCATTTGTCGCAGTGGGTAGCGTACAAACTTATTCTACCAACCCATTTGTACAAATTACCGGACCTTCAAATAACCCTGATATTTTAATTGAAGGTGAAATTCACGTATCAGCGGCTCAATCTATCGGTACCAATGACGGACTTTATTATCGTGTAAAAGCAGTGGTAACAAAGACCAGTGGTAACACATTATTAGAGAACACAGCTAACTCATCACTATCTTCACTTGTTGCAGACGAACCATTAAGTGGTGATGTTGTACTTGCTCATAGTCATGATTTTAATAGTGAAATAGATAATGTGCCTTTTTTAAGTGCAACTGAAGATGGCATGGTGACAAAAGGTGGATCAGGAATAACTAAGTATTTACGTCAAGATGGTCAATGGGTTGTCCCACCGGCTTATAGTTTACCTGCAGCATCAGCCACAGTTTTAGGCGGGGTAAAAATAAGCGTTGTTGGTAGCGTGGTGAACATTACAACCAGTTAAGAGATTATCGAATGAGTGAGATATTAGGTATAGATTGGGCAACAATTACTGATGTTAATGTGAACGGTGTTCCTACGGATCAGCTTAACGTTGAAGGCATTGATTTATGGTATCGCGGGACCTGGGGAGCGATAGAAAGCTTGGTTGATATTAGTATGATCGGCAACCCTGTTTTATCGCAAGATTGGCACCCGATACCCACGGCTGACATTGGTTTAAATATCGGACAAGTTCAATTGTTTTCACAAACTGAGAGAACAATTACTCAAGCGCGTAGACAACATAGCGGCTCTTTAGTTATTGAAAATGTAGGGCTTCCGGTTACAACAGATAAAACTATCATAACGGATGGCGATCCGCGAAATCTTACCCGTAGATACGGAAATTATTTTGATGTTGGTGTACATCATACTTTTGGCGAATATGAACCGCTTACCAATATGATGGGTTTTGGTGTTGTATTTACTCAGGATAGAACGTGTTACCAACCCCAAGAAAGAACCGTACAATATGAGTTAGTTGTTTCAGGTGTTGTACAAAAATCTTACTCAATTGCCAACGGTACTAGAGATGAACTTAGAGGGACACATGACTCAAGACAAGCAACGGGCATTGGTTCTTGGTCTGCTCATACAGATTTAATTACTAATTCATGGTTAACAGATATTTATTATGGTGATTGGTTGCCAGCACTAACAGATGCAACAGCCCCAGGTAATTTAGCTCAAACGCAAACTAAGAAAAGAAATGAGAGAGTAACGACCCAACCACGCGAACGAGATAGTATCTCTGGCTTGGTAAGAAATAAAGGGGCTTCTAGTTATGTTGATCATGTTAGAACTTATGCCAACAATACGAGAACACTTATTGAACATGTTGGTAACTGGACTGATAGCGGTTCGCATTCTAGTTGTTATGGTTGGACACCGGCTACCAATACACAAGGTTATAACCTAGCATTTACTCAATACAGAAGTTGTATTGAACAACAATGGGCTAGTCGACATTACACCTATGAAAATGCTTATTTTGAGCTTTCAAATAATACCCGCTCTATTCGCGTTACTAATTCTGAAAGCAGAGCAGCAACGGGGATAGGTTCGTGGTCTTCTTATGCTGCAACCGTAACTAATGCTTGGATAACAGGCTATTATTATGGTACTTGGTTGCCAGCACTAACAGATGCAACAGCTCCAGGTAATTTAGCTCAATCGCAAACTAAGAAGCGAAATGAAAGGGTTACTACTCAGCCACGTGAACGAGATAGCATTACAGGCACGATAAGAAATATAGGGGCTTCTAGTTACGTTGATTATGTTAGAACTTATACCAGCAATACGAGAACACTTATTGAAAATATTGGTAACTGGACTGATAGCGGCTCGCATTCTAGTTGTTATGGTTGGACACCGGCTACCAATACACAAGGCTATAACGTAGCATTTACTCAATACAGAAGTTGTATTGAGCAACAATGGGCTAGCCGAGATTACACCTATGGCGGTGCATATTTTGAGCTTTCAAATAAAACCCGCTCTATTCGTGTTACTAATTCTGAAAGCAGAGCGGCAACGGGGATCGGTTCCTGGTCTTCTTATGCTGCTTTAATTACTAATGCTTGGATAACAGGGTATTACTATGGGGATTGGTTGCCTGTGCCAGTAAATAGCACACCGGCAGGTAATTTAACTCAATATCAGACTAAAAAACGAAATGAGCGAGTAACGAGCCAACCACGTGAACGAGATAGCATTACAGGCACGATAAGAAATACAGGGGCTTCTAGTTACGTTGATCATGTTAGAACTTACACAAGTCTTTCTAGGGTGCTAACGGAGAAGTTTGGTGGAGCTTATGATGATGGCAGAAGGTGGAGTTGTAGTGTTTGGGGACCGGCTACAAATACTAAACCAGTTGGTCAAACATTTACGCAAACTAGGGGCTGTTGGGAAGGACGTTCTAGGGCTAGGTGGTATGAATATGGACCGGTAGATTTCCCGCTTTCGGCAGTAACTACAACGTCTGTTTATGATAGTAGTTCACAAACTCAACAGGCTATAGGGACTAAGGCTAATCCACTAGCGTGGGGTGGTTCTTCTAGCAGTAATGCAACGCAGAATTCAGGTAATTCTAATTCTGATTTGTATTTATACGTTAGTTTTCCGTTACCTTCGTCGATTGATAGCGCATTTGGCAGTGTAAGTTACAGCATAAGCGCGGCTAGTAATTCATCACCTAGCGGGGTTGGCTGTACATTTGCAGTAGTTGGTAACCCTTCCTACTACACAGCAACACAGGCCAAAGTTATTATTAACATTACCCGTAATAATACAACGAATTGGGAACATGAAAGCTATTTTGGGGCTACGCTTTATGCAACTCAGGCAGGAAAAACAGTGAGTCATCAAGTGACCTGGTACTTACATGCTGAAAATTTCGTTGATACAGGCTGTCTCAGTGAAGATAGCGAATATTTATTGAACGATGGAACAACTTGTTTAGGTTCTGATCTTGAAGTTGGGATGAAATTACAGTCTGAGCATCCGTTAACATTGCCAGATGAAAGTACAGATCCACTATGGTATGAATGGACCACTGATAATCTGCAAACCACTCATAAAGAACCGGAAATAGTAACGGTTCACTTGGCTGATGTACCAGATTATGTGTTGGTAAACGCTGAACAAAAAAGCGCGAGAAAACACCGGTATTTAACAAAACGTGAAAGTATATGGGCTTATCGACAAGCAGAGGATTTATTAGTTGGTGACGTAATATCCCCAAGTATTGTTGTTACAAGTGTTGATGTTATTTTAGCGCCATTAACTATCGTTGTTTTAGATGTTGAGCAAGCTGATACTTATATAGGTGGTTCGATTGGAGGTGTAAGACTTCATAATCATAATGGTAAAGATGGAGGTGGCCCAGGGGGTGGTTTGTAATTTAATGAACTAAAATAAAGCATATTACTCCATCCGGTATTCATTTACCGGATGGAAATTAACTTTATTCATCAAAGTTTTTCAATGCCTTTCACATGTTTCCTACTTGCCGTCAGGGCAATTAATGTGAGTTTTACCGTATAATAAAACAGCCCCACAACTACATCTAGTTTCACCATGAGTTGAGCGCATTGCTTCATTAATTTTTCGGTCAGTTTCATGCTTCTGTAAATTAATAAAATACTCAGTTGTCATTTCCAAAAATTCAACATAAGACATTTCAACCTGAGCGGCTTTTTGAACTAAGTTGTGAAATATTGGATTATGATGATAAGCATCAAGCAAAGCAGCTGGTAATCGCTCTAATAATTCCGTTATTCTGTATCTATGTTGAGACATAAAGTTTCCCATACGTTAGTTAAAGTTGAAAGGTAGTTCTTCAGCTCTACCTTTTAGTATTAATTTGCACTCAGAAATAAGATTTTGAGCCTGATGTTTAGGGAAGTCATACATATCTACCATTTGATTTAAAACTCTATAAGGATGCGTCCTACTTACAACGGCCATCTCGACAATTGAATCAACTAGCTTTATTTTATCATCTTCAGTAATCATCAAAGTTTCCCATATTAAAAATTGTTAAAATCAAGCCGCTTTCGCTTTTAATTCTGCGTGTTCTGACTCGGCATGTTCAGACATTTCACGAACTTCATCTTCCTTAATATCATCAAGATAAAAGTCTTTGTCTTCATCAAGTCTTTTAGCTTCTAAAAAACCATCATACCAACCATCACCAAACGCACTAGTATTCGAATCATCTACGGATTCTTGAAGCTCAATTATCGCATCGACTTCTTTTTCATTACTGAAACACGCTAATGATTTACCATTGAGGTTTAACCACCAATTATCACCATGTAACTCTTTCGTATACATAAAAGCCATTTCCTACTAAGTGATTACTGGTGGTTTAGGTGAAAACCAGTGTGAAATAATTGCCTCGTCAACAACGCGATAAACGCCTTGCAACTCGCAAATAATCTGACCATCATCAACACTACATTCAAGCCAATTTTCTTGCCTTTCATCCCAAACAATGAAGTATTCATGTTGAGGCACTGAGTCAACGCCTTTAAATTCAATCCATTTCATAATTGCCGTTTCCCATCTAAAGTTTTTGTTTGTGCTCGAGTATATATTGCTCGAGGGATTCAATTTCTTCGCGCATCAATTTTAATGAAGTTAATGTCTGATCTTTCTCATGCTCGAGTAAATTATTTTCACTAAAATTTTTAACGTTACCCCACATTAAATCACGGCAATGATTGAAATTACCTATGCGGTGTTTAATCATTATTACTAAGTTACCTCGAGATAAATGCATCGACCATTTCCTACTAAGTGATTACTGGTGGTTTAGGTGAAAACCAGTGTGAAATAATTGCCTCGTCAACAACGCGATAAACGCCTTGCAACTCGCAAATAATCTGACCATCATCAACACTACATTCAAGCCAATTTTCTTGCCTTTCATCCCAAACAATGAAGTATTCATGTTGAGGCACTGAGTCAACGCCTTTAAATTCAATCCATTTCATAATTGCCGTTTCCTATACTGTAAATTTGTTAATAAGACCAACCGAACCAAAGCTAAACACTCGCGGTTGATGTAAAAAGAAAGCCGATTTAGCTTCTTCTTTGTTTCTGCCAAAACCGCTAAATGTAATCCAATTTAATTTAGGATCATAACAGCGCCAATCACCTGTTTTTTCATCTAATTCATATTGAAGCTCTGACATAAAAAGCCGTTTCCTATCTAGTTAAAAGGGTTAAAACCATTATAAATAAGCTCTAAATATCGCCCGTCATAAGTAATATATGAACAAGGATAACTAGATACTTCATCATAAGCTTTTATTGCTTCTGCAAGCGTTTCAAAATCATCTGAATACTTGCAATTGAATTGGCTATTACCTTCAATTTTTCCTGCTACCACTCCAAACATAAAGTCCATTTCCTACTAAAAAGATTGTGGACGAGCAACGGCTCTAACGAACCACATAAAGCCTTGCTGCAAGTTTGTTTTAGCTAACTCTAAATAGCGCTGAACATCGTCTAAACCATCTTGACTGATAGCAGGATCTTTTAATTCAAAAAGAGTTGTATCGGCTTCATCAATCAATAGTTTCAATTCTTCTGCTTTTTCTTTAATTTTGTTCATTAAATCAATTTCAGTTTGACTTAAATCTCTATAACCTTTGATTTTCTTATGTTGATTATCCATTAGTATTCCTATTGTTTTCAGTTGTTTAAATCATGGTACCGTAATCAATTACGGAACCACCGTTTCCTATATTTGAAATTTTCTACGTTTTTTAAAGGACGCCAAACGTTTTGCTTTTCTCGTTTTTTGTTCTTCAAACCAATCGGCTATAGGGCTGTATTGTTGATAGTCCATAACCAGCGTTTTTTTTATCGTTTCTTCACTTTGTCCGGTAGTGATAATAATATCGTTAACGCTCATATTTGAGCGGTAAGCGCTAATCGTACAAGCACGAATAAAAGACTTTCTACGAATACCAGTAACCCACAAACCAGACTTAACAATTAAGCTATCTAAGTGCTTATTCATCTTGTTAGGACTCAAGGCACCATTGCCACGACTTTGTACTGTAAACGGTTTGTAATCATCATCTAAAAACAAGTTGGCGTTAGGGTTTAGCCCTTGGTGGCTTTTGCCTTGCTGTGTACTTATTTTGTGATTTATCAGCCATACAATATACTTAACAAACCATTCTTTTAATTGCTCTTGAGCTATCATTATCGGCCTTTCATAACCGTCATAAGTGATTGACTCAGGCAATACAATAAACTCGTTAAATTCACCCGTTGGCGCAATAAATAAGCCTATTGTTATTTGTGTCAGTTCAATTTCTCTTAGGCCACAAATACAGGCCAAACCTAACAGCAAATTATCTCTATCTTTGAACGGGCTATTCCTCCCCGAACTTTTCGGGATCAAGTCTTCCCAAAATTCATTATTAACTAACGGTCTACCGTCCATAAATACGCAATACTTACCTAAATGTTGCGTTAATTATAGCAAAAGAAAGCAACTGGTCAATAAATAAACGCAATAAATACTTTAAAAATGCGGCCTAGAATTAAGCCGCATGGGAAACGTGCAGGGCAGAGGTTAAGGGATTACCTGCTGTGGGGCTCACTCATTCGTGACACGTTAAGTTATCCGAGCGTTGAATTTATCGCATAAAAAACCACCCGAAGGTGGCTCTAGTTATATTACATTATCCACATCTGAATAATATAGATAAAACTGGGGATCTTAAATTTGATTTTTATATCAATGGAGATCATCTTTATTTCCTTTATTTTACAATGAAAAAATAAGAGGTAATCGAAAGAAGACGATCCAACAAAAATATATTGAATCAGTAACCCTAAAAATATATAGTGGCTTTGAAAACATATGTCATCTTCCGAATTACTTCGGCTTGTGCTGACTATAGAACCCTTGAGATCGTGAGAAAATCCCAAGGGTTTTTTCATGCCTGAATATCAGCGTAAATCCTTGTATGCCCATAGCTTGCAGGCTTTTATTGGTTATTGCAAGTAAAGCAGGGGGGAGTTATTTATGAGATTGTTTAGAGTGAAAATTAGGTTAGTAACAACTAACTTTCCAGTGTGTGGATTTTTTGATTTGAAAAAAACGCAACGGTTTCTTTTGACTAATTTTTGCCTGCAAATTTTTTTAAATAATTTTTTCTACGTTCGAGGCTGTTTATCACCAATAAACTGAAAGCGCATAAAAAACAAAGGTTTGCGCTTTAGTGTTATCTGGTGGCATTATTTATACATATAACCCAAGAAAGCATTCTATGCTTTTATGTTTTCATGCGTTACTGGAGCTAGATCAGTATAAACAATACTGCCAATCAATATTTCATGGTTAATCAACCAAGTAGGCCATCACGGAAAAGCTCGCCTTCTTTTTCATCTATTTTTGATGCGATTGCTAGAAGCTCGAAACCTCTGAGCGGCATGCAGGATTCAAAAACAAGACCACATTCACAGTCAATTCCAACTATTGCCCCTTTATCTTCACCATCAACCTCCACCAAGTATCCATAACCGGCATGAATTGATTTGTCTCTTGTCAGAATTACCCGATCTAATGATATTATTTCTTCCATTGATTTACTCCAATATTATTAATCGTTACTATTATCGTGTCATTGAGGTGATTACATTGCTGTTTTCAAATCTAAAAATGTATGAACCATCTAAATAGTAATAAGCTGTGCAATATGTATTACGCTTCGATTCGCTGCACTTAAATTCTCTTGGTACGTCCCCAATTTTTGAAACCATTTCATCATAAGAATCCCCAAGCTTTACGGACATAGCCCCTTCGACATAATCGTTTAGTGTTGTAACGCATCCAGACAACAGCAGAAATAAGCCAGTTAATACCACTAATTTTTTCATATTCGATTCTCCAATAAGGTGAACTATTCGGAATTACCGAGCAGTTCGCTTTTACTCCAACGAAGTATTTTGTTTACGAAAATATTCTACAGCAACGGCAACATCACAAAATGAATGAACGAGGTCTTCGAGTTTTGCATTTTCAGGTTGCATACTTAAGACTTCATACAGCTTGTCATTATTATTACGTATAATTTTTATTTCTTTTTTCGAAAGCTCAATATCAACAAGTTTTCTTGTTCCTAATGGCTTATTCGCTTCATGAAATAAAGAAATAAGCTCATCAAATATATCGACTTGATCAATGTTACTAACAAGAATTGTTGTTGCCAAAACATAATCAGAATGAGACTGAAACTGAATAATCATTTACTTTATTTCCGGTTTATTTTTTAACTCGGTTAATGGTTTGTTTTTTGTTGTGTCTGCAGTAATAGCCTTCGGAGGCTTTTCTTTGATCAACACCATATCATAACCTAAATAATTGGCAAAAATGGCTGCGCCAATGGCAGCTCCCGCAATAAAAATAGTGGTTAACGTTCTAAAGAGTAGAAACCTTAGTTTAGAATACCAGTCATGTTTAACCTCTTGCTTTATCACATCTTTTAAGCTGATATTTTGAGAAAGCACGACCTGATATGATCGACTAAAGTCATCAAATGCTTTTCCTGTTGGTGAGTTAATTGCATTCAAGTTCTTTGAAACTGTCGGCCAAACCAGTTCTTTAAAATCTTCTTGGCTTGTAAAGTTCTGCCCATTAGTCATATTGTATATATCTTGAACAGATTTCTCGAGAATATGTTCTGCCCTATTATTAACTCTTTTTCTAAATTCCTCATGACTTAGAATTGTTCCGGTAATCCGTGAAACTAAACCCTCGAGTTTACTTCTTATTTTTAATGCAAAACTTCCGTTCATTTGAATTTTCCTTTATCTCGCTACAAAACACATGACTTGAGTGATCACTTGCGGAGCACGTCCCGTAATTACTAAAAACTTTCGCCATACATCATACGGCACTTTTCGGGTCCCTTGTTTGAATTCTCTAATGCGCCTATCACTACTTAAACATAGTAAATGAGCTAACTTTTTATCTGTATCATACTCAGGGAAGCATTGCTGAAAATGACGGAAATAGGCACCAACAATATCAGCGTGTGGCGCTTGCCAAGTACTTTTATTATCAACAAAATGCAGATGACAATAATCATCCTCATTGATTTCTTTTTGTCCTGGTATAACCTTAGCTTTTAAATTTTTCTTAAGCTGCTTGATACCTTCTACGGTACTTTGCTCAAAAATAATGGTTTGCTGTGCAGCAATGTTAGGCAATTCAATATCCGGTATTTTGTCCATATTAAAACCTTATCTCGTTAACGGTGTATAAGTAATAAGGGGCTTTCGCCCCTTCAGTTACTTAGGTGACATTCTAATGCTTCGAACGTCTGAAACCTTAATGTTTACCAGCTTCAATGTGCCGTTGGCTAACTGCTCCCATACTTTGGTGCTATGTATGTGCATGAACCAGTAATAAAGATAGTCAGGTAACAATAAATCGTTTCTTTCAATCTTTATGCCTATATGCTCGGGGTTGTATTCTCGAACAGGCTGACCAACTTTGTGCATTGAACCTCGGCGTATTAACCAAAAATCTGCGTCTTCAAAGTGCGTTTTAATGGTTGTAACATCAGATAGTTTCATCTCGCTTCCACAGTGGCAGCAACTAGCCCCCTCTTAGAACGAGTGGCTTTCTGTGTGCCACCTTCTGAAATATATATTAGGCGCATTGCGCCTATGTGTCAATAGGTAAATATACCTTATACATAATAATTTTTGGAAAGCACTTCATCATGATCAGAGACAGGAGTCATTATAAAAATATAAACTTACATTTCAGGCAGAATATAACTATAATGCATGTATATTTATACAGGCATTCTTATATGAAAATCATCCCAATTTTGACCAGTTGTGGCATTACAGGGTTTGAATCTCCCGCAGCAGAATATAAAGAACTAGGTTTATCTTTAGATCAACTTTTGATTTCGCATCCGAATGCAACATTTATTGGACAAGCTTCCGGTGACTCGATGCAAGGTGTGGGAATTTTTGACGGTGATTTACTTTTAGTAGATAGATCCGAAACAGTTTCTAGCGGTGATGTGATCATAGCTCATTTTAATGGTGAGTTTATTTGTAAGCTATTTGATAAAACAAATAGGTTACTTTTATCTGCAAATAAAAATCATGCACCAATAAAAATACAGGAAGAAGATCACATTCAAGTTGAGGGGATTGTTACTCGAAGTATTAGGATGCATAAACCAGCGCCTGAACTCATGATGTAACAGGTAATTTTTACGTCATATATGTCCCAATGATTCTATGGGACATATATGGGTCAAAACCCCATCACATATGATGCAATATCATCAATAACCAAATCCCAATAGTGCGATTTAATAGGGCTTTATAACACAAAGGTTAATTAAATCAACGGCTTGGTCTATGGGATGAAAATGCCGTTTTAGTGTAAGCATATTACGTTTGCTTACACTAAAAAGCCCAAGTATAACTTGGGCTTTTTTATGGGCGAGATACTATTAAATGGTTCTTTATTATTAGTGATCAGACATTAGCTTTCTAACTTTGCTTTCTAAGCCCGTTAAACCAGACTTCTTTCCGATAATCACAGCTTCTTCAATATTCGCATGGTCATTGTAATATGCATCTAAAGCGAACATAGCACCGACACGGTTACCACTGGCGCAATGTACGAAAGTTTTGTTTTTATTCTGAATTGCAGCAGTAAAAAGCGCTAAGTTTTCTTTATTTACACCCGCAGCCCCATTTACCGGAATCGAAATATAATTCATACCTAAGGCTTCTACTTTTTCTTTTTCAGAAAATTCAGAGAACTCACCTTTACCGCGCAAGTTAATAACTGTTTTTATGCCGTTGTGAACTAAAGCCGTTAAATCAGCTTCTGTTGGTTGTCCGCCAACAATAAACTGTTCTGTATATTGTTTGACATTTTTTGCCGATATTTCATTGCTAATATCATGGGCATAGGTGAATACAGAACATGTTGATAACAAGACTAACAAAGTAATAATAGTTTTTTGTATAAGGTTCGTCATAGATAGGTCCAATTTTTATTTGAAATAGTAATTTACTTAAAAATTAACTTAATAGATATGAATAAATTACTTACTGAATTGAGTCGAAATAACTAAACCTTGTATATGGCTTAGTTATTTCATTTTATATAGTCCGATGTTACCGCTGGCTTCTAGTCAGGTAATAAAGCTAACTCACCTGAATCTGGATAAGCAGCACTTGCTCAACATTCCCTTTTACCCCATTATCAGCGTTAAAACGTCGATAAATAGCCCGCTATTCATAAACGTTTTGCCTTGATAATGGCATAAAATGAAACATTGATAGAGCCTATAGTTACTTCAAGTTTATAGTTATTTCTGTTTAACCATCCAAGTCATTGATTTTACACTAACATCAAGCACTCATTATCTAGAGTTCAGGTTAACTAGTGTTTAATCAGGTTCCATCGCCAATATTGTTTTAATATCTAAGCTTTCTTGGTATTGCACAAAGCCTGTTGTTCGAGAGACTCTCGCTAAAACGGCCATACGATCGGCTAACTCATTACCTTCAATATTAGCGTGACCTTTAACGTGAGTTATCGAAATACTCTTCTTAATTTCTTGATAAATCGTATAACAATTTTTTACCAGTTCAGGATTTTTAATAGCCTCGCCGTTCGCTTTTTTCCAACCTTTGTTTTTCCAGCCCGTTGCCCATTTTGTTATACTGTCTATCGAATATTTTGAATCAGATAATACCTGTATGGTATTTTCTGGGTTCGACTTTATATAGGCTTTAGCTAAGTGAAATGCCTGTAACATACCTATTAACTCGGCAGTGTTATTTGTGCCGTTGGCGTCAAACGAGCCATACCAAAGACTATTAATTACGCCTTGGTGATAAACAGCAATACCCGTACCTGACTTGCCAGGGTTAGGTGAACAAGCACCATCACAATATATATCGATATCAGCTTTATTAACTTCGCGGTCACTTCGTACTGTACTTCCTGGCGATTTTCCTGGGCCAGTAACTTTACTTGAAGAGGAACTCGCCGTTTTAGCTGCTGCTGGATAAGCATCACCAGTACGTGGTGGTGTTTTTAACGAACGTTGGGTTAATGCTCTGGTATAAGTTGACTGAAAAGCCGCTTGCGCTTCTGCTTGCGAAGGAAACCCCATAAATTGTGCATCTGGTCTTCCAGATGTTACTGCTTGAACTGCAGACCAGTCATCAAAAACTCCTGTTTTTGAACCTTTCCATACTACGTAATATTTTTTACTCATTTACTATTTACTCAATTCTATTTTTGTTTGTTTTTAGAGGACAACGACCAAAGTAATAAAGCTACACCCGCGATAAAGAAGGGGATACTTAACATTTGCCCCGTATTTAATGTCAATATCGAGTCATATGCTGCTTGTTTAACTTTCACCGACTCTATTAAAAACCTAGCGGTGAAGGTTAATATTAGAAACAAGCCTAACAATGATCCTTGAGCTGTTTTCGCTTTCGATTTTTTATAGACAAAAAACAGAATAATAAAAATCAGTAAATAGGCTATAGCTTCATAAAGTTGGGCAGGGTGGCGAGGTATATTGTCGATTCGAGCAAAAAC
>Ga0209395_1002308_pt1 | contig 25269 bp, 22 predicted proteins | sample GOMGulsemesocosm_3_FD_184635 | JGI IMG/M metagenome (GOLD analysis project Ga0209395, IMG submission 184635) | Methane-oxidizing microbial communities from mesocosms in the Gulf of Mexico - GOM9D Gulf of Mexico (SPAdes) (version 2) | ecosystem: Environmental > Aquatic > Marine > Cold seeps... | reverse complement strand
AACAGGCGCCGTAGCTACTTGTAACGAACTTGGCAATGTTAGAATAGCAGCTCTTGCTGCGGGTGCTGCTGGTGATACTGCAGTAACTTCAGTCACTGTTACAACTGTTGGTATTATTACTGTAGTTCCTGTTGCAGCTAATGGTATTGCAGCAGCCGATGACTACATAATCACCCCTACGCTTGTCAATGGACAAGTGACATGGGTCCAGTCTGGTGGGTGTTTAACTGTTGGTTTTTGTGAGCAGTTTTAACAGCTAAGTTTGCCTAAAAGCCCCTATGGGGCTTTTTTTTTGCCTCAAAACAAATCTATTTAGCCATTTATAATTTTATAAGTTACACTCAATTCATATCATTATTTCAATATTTATATAAGGTTATCGCTAAGCGTTATGAAAGGCAGCCACCAACAATCTAGCGTTTTATCTGCATTATCAAAGCAGAATATTATTTCTTTAGAGTCAATAGACGATATTACGGCAGATTTTGCCGGAAAAAATAAACCTTTCATTCGATATTTGATAGAAAATAAGAACCTTGATGGCAAAAGCATTGCTAAAGTACTTTCCAAAAGCTTCGGTTACCCGCAGATACAACTTAATAACTTCGATACTACTCTAGTGCCTGACGGTATACGGAACGAAAAATTAATCACCAAGCATAATGCCCTGCCGTTATATTTACGTGGCAAAGTACTTTTTGTTGCCATGTCTGATCCGACTAATCTTGATGCGCTAGAAGAGATTCAGTTTAATACCGGTTACAGTACTGAATTGGTTCTGTGTGACGAGCAAAGTCTACAGACCTGTATTGAAAAAGTCCTAGAAGATGAAAGTGATGCACTCGACATTAGTGATATTGATGCCGATGAATTAGCTGGTATCGATGTAGAAGAGTCTAAAAAAGAAGATGATAATGTTAGCGGCGAAGACGATGCGCCCATTGTCGTATTTATCAATAAAATCTTACTTGATGCCATTAAAAAAGGTGCCTCGGACTTACACTTTGAACCCTATGAGAAATCATTCCGTATTCGCTTTCGCATCGATGGTATTCTTGCCGAGATAGCCCGACCTCCGGTGACTTTAGCTTCTAGAATGGCTGCACGCCTTAAAGTAATGTCAAAACTCGATATTGCTGAGCGACGTGTACCACAAGATGGTAGGATAAAATTAGCGCTATCAAAGAAAAAATCTATCGACTTCCGTGTTAGTACCTTACCCACCATGTGGGGTGAAAAGATAGTAATGCGAATATTAGATTCTTCCAGTGCTATGTTAGGCATTGACATGCTTGGTTATGAACCTGCCCAGAAAAAAATATATACAGAAGCATTGGATCAACCACAAGGCATGATTTTAGTTACCGGTCCTACAGGCTCAGGTAAAACGGTTTCTCTTTATACAGGTTTAAATATTCTCAATACTCAAGAGCGTAATATATCGACTGCAGAGGATCCTGTTGAAATCAACCTTGAAGGTATTAACCAAGTACAAATAAATAACCGTGCGGGCTTAACATTCCCAAGTGCATTGCGCTCATTTTTACGACAAGATCCCGATATTGTCATGGTTGGTGAAATTCGTGATTTAGAAACAGCTGAAATTGCCATTAAAGCAGCACAAACAGGCCATTTAGTATTATCAACATTACATACTAACTCTGCTGCAGAGACCCTTACTCGTTTACTTAATATGGGTGTGCCCTCGTATAACGTTGCCAGTTCAGTCTCTATTATTATCGCCCAACGACTTGCAAGGCGTTTGTGTCCGCAGTGTAAAGAAGAAGAAAGCTTATCTGAAATGCAACTTGCAGAGCAAGGTTTTCCCGCGGATAGATTAAGTGAGATAAAGTTATTTAAACCGGTTGGATGCACTCACTGTACTGCTGGCTATAAAGGCAGGGTTGGTATTTATGAAGTGATAAAAATCAGTCCAACTATTGCATCTATTATCATGGAAGGTGGTAACTCGTTAGATATCGCGACACAATGTCAAAAAGAAGGTTACAACAACTTGCGTCAATCAGGCTTAATAAAAGCTATGAACGGTATGACAAGTTTAGAAGAAATTAACCGCGTGACTAGCTCTTAAAATAAAACTTAGTAAATTAAATTTCGTATTAAAAACTTCGTCTTTTGTTGATATCGTCAAGCAGCAAACAACAGAGTAAATTATAGATCAAGGTTAACTATGGCTATTACACAAAAAAATAAATCCGCAAAACAAAAAAATAAAGTTAAAGAACAAGATATCTTTATTTGGAATGGCGTTAACCGCAAAGGTAAAAAAATTAGTGGTGAATTACCCGCTAATAATATAATTGAGCTAAAATCTCAATTGAGAAAACAAGGCATAACCCCTAGCCGTGTCAAGAAAAAACCTAAACCTTTATTTGGTTTAGGTGGTGGTGATAAGGCAATCACACCAGGTGACATAGCTATTATTACTCGCCAAATAGCAACCATGCTAGGTGCAGGTGTACCACTTGTACAAACCGTTGAGATGATAGGCAAGGGCCATGACAATGGAAAAATGCGTAAACTTCTTGGTGACATCCAAATAAAACTTTCATCCGGTATTCCCTTATCTGATTGTTTACGTGATCACCCGCTATATTTTGATGATCTATATTGTGACTTGGTTGCTTCCGGTGAGCAATCAGGCGCCTTAGAAACCATTTATGACCGTATTGCTACTTACAAAGAAAAAGCAGAAGCATTAAAGTCTAAAATAAAAAAAGCGATGACATATCCAATTGCCGTATTAGTGATTGCTTTTATCGTCACCGCTATTTTGCTTATTTTTGTAGTACCTGTATTCCAAGAGATTTTTGCTGGTTTTGGCGCTGAGCTACCTGCCTTTACTTTATTGGTAATAGCTATATCTGAATTTATGCAAGCCTATTGGTATCTTGGTTTGGCTGGTTTATTTATTGGCTCGTTCTTTTTTAAACGTGCCCATCGAAATAGCCAGAAACTCCGGGATACTGTCGATAAAAACATCCTAAAACTGCCTGTAATTGGCGACTTGCTAGAAAAGGCCGCGGTTGCCCGATATGCTCGAACGCTATCAACTACTTTTGCAGCCGGTGTTCCCTTAATCGATGCTTTAGAGTCTGCTGCTGGCGCTTCAGGCAATGCAGTCTTTAGAGATGCCATTTTAGAAGTGCGTGCTGAAGTATCTTCAGGTATGCAAATGAATTTAGCCATGCGTAACTGTAAAATATTCCCTGATATGGTTATTCAAATGGTTGCCATTGGTGAAGAATCGGGTGCTGTTGATGATATGTTATCAAAGGTAGCTAATGTGTATGAGCAACAAGTAGATGATGCTGTTGATGGCTTAACAGCCCTATTAGAGCCAATGATTATGGCTGTTTTAGGTGTTGTTATTGGTGGTTTAATCATTGCCATGTACTTACCAATATTTGAAATTGGTAAGATTGTCTAACTATCACTTATTATAAACAAAGCATCCACAATCATAGTGGCTGCTTTGCTTATATGATCCCCCACATGTTTATTAATTCTAACTTCCCTCAAAAGATGCATAGGTACCCTTTAAATGGACAATATTCTTTTATCCTTCTTCGATAACTTAACTTATTTACTGCAACACTCCTCTGCATTTTTCTATAGTAGCGTTGCCTTAATTTCTCTGACCGTTGGTAGTTTCCTTAACGTCGTTATCTTTCGCCTGCCGAAAATGATGGAATATAGTTGGTATCATGATTGTCGAGAATTTTTATCCGAAGAAGTGGTTAATATTGAAGCTAAGAAGCTAACACCAATGACCCTATCAAAGCCTGATTCTACTTGCCCAAGCTGTGGCCACAAGATCAGGTTTTATGAAAATATTCCAGTATTCAGCTGGCTGTTCTTAAAAGGAAAATGTAGTGAGTGTTCTAACCGAATATCTACTCGCTACCCATTAGTTGAACTATCAACAATGCTATTAAGTCTGGTTGTTGCTCATCATTTTGGCGCAACCATCGCAACTCCTTTAGTGATATTACTCACTTGGTGTTTGATTACTCTCACTATGATTGATTTTGATCACATGTTACTGCCTGATCAAATAACAATGCCACTTCTATGGCTTGGTTTATTAATCAATATCAATGGCACTTTTGTGCCATTAACTGATGCCGTTATTGGTGCCGCCGTTGGTTATATGAGCTTATATTCTGTCTTCTGGCTTTTTAAGTTGCTAACAGGCAAAGAAGGTATGGGTTATGGCGATTTTAAATTATTTGCAGTTTTTGGCGCCTGGCTTGGTTGGCAATTACTGCCACTGCTTATTTTAATGGCCTCAGTAGTTGGGGCTATTATTGGTATCGCACTAATGTTATTCAAAAATCATCAAAGAGAACAAGGCATTCCTTTTGGCCCTTACTTAGCTATAGCCGGATGGATCACTTTGTTATGGGGTGAAAATATTTGGTCATGGTATATACAGAAATTACTTTAGTTTGTAAGTTGATATAAAATGTCAGAACTCATTATTGGCCTTACTGGCGGCATAGGTAGTGGCAAAACAACCATTACTAATTACTTTCAACAACTTGATGTTGAAATCATAGATGCTGATATCATTGCACGTGAAGTTGTCGCAGTTGGTAGCCCTGCATTAAAAGCTATTGCTGAATATTTTGGTGCTAATTACTTATTACCTGATGGAGCTCTGAACCGAGCTTTCTTACGTAGCCGTATTTTTAGTTGTCAGGCAGACAAACAATGGCTAAACGAATTACTACACCCTTTAATTCGAGCCACTATTATTGAAAGTACCCACAAAGCAACCAGTCCATATTGCATCTTAGTTGCACCTTTACTGATAGAAAACAACTTATTACCGCTTGTGGACAGAGTCTTAGTTATTGATGTTAGTGAAGCAACACAATTACAACGTGCGATGCAACGAGATAACAACTCGGCAAAAGAGATAAAAGCCATTATCACCAGTCAAACAGACCGAGTAACAAGAAAAGAAGCAGCTGATGATGTAATTAATAACGATACTTTGTCATTATCAGCAGTTAATACTTCTGTAATAGCGCTGGATAAAAAGTATTTAGCCTTGACAAAAATGGTTTAAAAATCAACAATAAATATTACGTTCTTAACTTTCAGCCATTGGCTTACTAATTACATAACTTTGCATGTCTACGGTCTTATATGAACATCCGCTCAACGAGCGTATTAGAAACTATCTAAAACTTGAGCAACTCTTTGCTCAGGCATACACCTGCCTTAACAGTAATATTAAGATATCAACGAGCCATCAAGTCTTTTTCAATGCACTTTTTTCTATTTTAGACACCCTAGAACGTAATGATATTCGTGGTGACTTGATTAAAGATCTAGAAAAACTAGAGCAAAACCTCGTTGTTTGGTCAAAAGTGCCTGATGTTGATACCAGTGCATTAGAAATAAACTTAGCAGAAACAGTTAAATTAGTTAGTCATCTTAGAATTCCTCGCCCAACGTGGTGGCAGTTAAAGGAAGACAAACTACTCACTTGTTTAAAGCAACGATTTGCCATTCAAGGTGGCAGCTCCAGCTTTGATTTGCCACAACTACATTTTTGGTTACATCAAAACGAAGACCAAATTAAGCTAGAAATACAACAGTGGCTGAATTTACTTAGTGATATATCATCATCCCTAGCCATTATACTCAAATTTATACGCTTAAGAGCAGAGTTTGAGACAATTGAAGCTGATAGTGGCTTTTATCAAGATAATGGTGAAGGATTGTTATTATTAAGAATAAAATTAGCGCAAGATGCCAAATATTACCCTACGGTAAGTGGTAATAAATTCCGATACTCCATTCGCTTTATGTTACCTTGCCAACATACTGGGCGTAGATACGCGAATCAAGCAACTGTATTTCAATTAGCCCGCTGCTAGTACTTTTGAACCGTTACCACTAGTCACCATTAATTCCATACCTTGCGATTTAGTGTATAATCGGCCTACTTTCTTTTTACATGATACCTGCCATGACTTTACAAGTACCCTGCCCTCAATGCCAGAAATCAGTTACCTGGCAAGCAAGTAGTGAGTTCCGCCCTTTTTGCAGCAAACGCTGTCAACTTATTGACCTAGGAGAATGGGCTGAAGAAGGTCATAAAATTAGTCAACCCATTCAAGTTGACTCTGCCATATCGGAAGAAATGCTAGACGCTTTAGAAAGTGAGTTTTTACTTAACAATAAATTTTTTGTTGAGCCTGAGTAATCATAGTCTTCACATGTTTAGGATGTTTGAGCTACAAGCTTAGTGATAATTTCCTCATTCGCGGCTGGAAAGTCCAGTAGCTTTAACTCTGTGAGGGTGAACCAACCCTCGCCCTGCCCCTCTTGTGCACTCGGTGTACCATGAAAGTTATCAACTAAGAACACTTCCAAACAAACGCTTTTATCAATATAGTCATGCTTAATAACCATTAGTGGTTGGCAAGATAAAACATCGATAGCAACCTCTTCCTTAAGCTCTCTAGCAAGCGCTTGAGCAACAGTTTCTCCGCTTTCCACCTTACCACCAGGAAATTCCCATTTCCCGCCTTGATGGGCCAATTCTAGACGTCTAGTGAGAAAATAGACGACTTCGCCTGCTTCATTAGTCTGCATTATAACGCCGACAGCAACGTGAACAATTTTATTCATCTCTTTATTTATCTCTCATTTAAAATGCATTTTGAAAAACAACACGCTATAAAAACAATAATGCCAGTCAATTGACTGGCATTATTAATTAGCATTGATTACTCACAAAACAGTAAGTGCTACGCTAACTTACCGTGGCACTGCTTGTATTTTTTACCTGAGCCACAAGGACAAGCCTCATTACGACCAACTCTAGGCATTTGCTGTTCTTGCCCGGGGTTTGATGCAGATTGATGCTGAAAATCCATGGGTACTTCTTCAGCTTTACGATGTTGCTCTTCAACCGCTTCAACATCTGATTCAGCACGAATTTGTACTTTTGATAAAATACCAACAACATCGTATTTCAAGTTATCCAGCATTTCGGTAAACAACTGAAAGGATTCACGCTTAAACTCTTGCTTTGGATTCTTTTGAGCATGTGCACGTAGCCCGATACCTTGGCGAAGATGATCCATTGCTGATAAATGTTCTTTCCAATGAGAATCCAAGCTTTGTAACATTACTGCTTTTTCAAATTGACGTAATACATCTGCGCCAACCGCACCTTCCTTATCTTTATAGGCTTGATCAAATTCAGCAACTATTTTTTCACGTAAACTTTCTTCATGAAGTTTATTATCTTCTTCAAGCCATTTTGCTATAGCTAAATCAGTTGAGTATTCACCTTTTAGCTGATCTTCCAGTCCTTGAATGTCCCACATCTCATCTAATGATTGACGAGGGATATGTTGATCAATTACACCATTAATCACATCACTGCGTATTGCATCAACTACTTCACCAATTTCTTCATTATCAAGTAACTCATTGCGCTGCTCATAGATAACGCCACGCTGATCGTTAGCTACATCATCGTACTCTAATAATTGTTTGCGCATATCAAAGTTACGGCCCTCAACTTTACGTTGAGCGTTTTCAATACTACGTGTTACCCACGGATGTTCAATTGCTTCACCATGTTCCATGCCTAATTTACGCATCATATTTGAAATACGCTCTGAGGCAAATATACGCATCAATGAATCTTCCATTGATAAGTAAAAACGTGTTGAGCCTTCATCACCTTGTCGACCTGAACGGCCTCGAAGCTGGTTATCTATTCGGCGTGACTCATGACGCTCTGTCGCGACAATGTGTAAACCACCTAACTCAAGCACACGGTCATGGTCAATTTTCCACTGTGCTTTTGTTTTGGCAATGTCATCTTCACTAGGATTAGTTAACTTAGCGATTGCTGCGTCTAAATTACCACCTAAAACGATATCTGTACCACGACCAGCCATATTGGTTGCAATGGTCACAGCAAATTCCTTACCGGCATCAGCGACAATTTCAGCTTCTTGCTCATGAAACTTTGCATTAAGCACTTTGTGTTTAATCTTTGATTTTTTCAAGAAATCAGATAAAAATTCTGATGTTTCAATGGCGATAGTACCAACAAGTACTGGCTGTCCACGTTTAACACAATCTTGAATATCCATTAAAATAGCTTCAAATTTTTCATCTGCAGTTAAGTAGATCAAATCAGGCATATCTTTACGAACCATTGGTTGGTTAGTAGGGATAATAACGGTTTCTAAACCATAGATATGACTAAATTCAAATGCTTCAGTATCAGCAGTACCTGTCATACCTGACAGTTTTTCATAAATTCTGAAATAATTTTGAAAGGTAATTGATGCCAACGTCTGGTTTTCATTTTGAATATTTACACCTTCTTTGGCTTCTACTGCCTGATGAAGACCTTCAGACCAACGACGGCCTTCCATCGTACGACCAGTATGCTCATCAACAATGACAATCTCGCCTTCATTAACGATATAATCAACGTCTTTTTGAAAAAGTTTATGTGCTCGAAGTGCAGCCATAACATGATGCAATAAAGTAATATTAGCCGCAGAGAAAAGAGTATCACCTTCGGTTAATAGTTCTTTTTCAACCATGATTTCTTCAATATGAATTTGGCCACGTTCGGTTAGATATATTTGCTTGGCTTTTTCATCGATGGTGAAATCACCAGTGCTTTCTTCACCTTCTTTATCTTCTTCTTCTTGCTGCTCAAGTGTTGGCACTAAGGTGTTAATGGTTTTGTATAGTGCTGAGCTATCTTCAGCTTGACCAGAAATGATAAGTGGTGTTCTTGCTTCATCAATTAAGATTGAATCGACTTCATCGATAATGGCAAAATGTAATGGCTTTTGTGCACGCTCTTGTGGTGAGAACACCATATTGTCACGCAAGTAGTCAAAACCAAATTCGTTATTGGTTCCGTAAGTGATATCTGATTGATACGCTGTTTGTTTGCCTTCCGTTGTCATACCGGCAACGTTACAACCAACAGTTAATCCTAAGAATTCAAATAAAGGCCGACTCCAATCTGCATCACGTGTAGCTAAGTAATCATTGACGGTAATCACGTGAACACCTTTACCCGTTAAGGCATTAAGGTATGATGGCAAGGTTGCCGTTAAGGTTTTACCTTCACCGGTACGCATTTCAGCGATTTTACCTTCATTTAGTACCATACCGCCAATCATTTGCACGTCGAAGTGACGCATACCAAATACACGTTTACTGGCTTCACGTACAACAGCAAACGCTTCAGCTAACAATTGTTCTATGGTTTCGCCTTGAGTAAATCGCTCCTTAAACTCAGTTGTTTTAGCTTTCAACTCTTCATCGCTTAACGCTTCTAAAACAGGTTCTAGTGCATTAATCTTACTTACTTCTTTGCCCATTTGTTTTAGCAATCTATCATTTCGACTACCAAATATTTTTGTTAACAAGTTTCCAAACATCTTATTTAAACCATTTTTTGAGGATTATTAGCGACCAATTGGTCACCTTTGTGAATTTATTGTGATAACCGTTTAACACTTCGTTGGTTATTTTCCCTTTCGATAAACAAATTTGATTGGATTGATTTGTTTATTATTTCTTAATATTTCATAGTGTACATGTGGTCCAGTCGAGCGGCCGGTACTCCCCATCCTTGCAATTTTTTGTCCTTTATTGACAACATCACCGACATTCACTAATAGATCTTTATTGTGACCATAGCGTGTTGCTAAACCATCACCGTGATTTATTTCAATTAATTGTCCATAGCCATAACGTTTACTTGCCCAAGTAACAACACCCGATGCCGTAGCAATTATGGCAGTATCTTCTTTACCAGCAAAATCGACCCCTTTATGCATTGCTGGTTTTCCATTAAAGGGATCCTTACGAACACCATAATAAGAAGATAACCAGCCTTTAGTTATTGGGCGACCAGATAGGTATGCATTATTTTGTATATGGTGACCAAATGTTAAAGATTCAAGCATTTGTAACTGTTTTTCTTCGTAATTAATTTTACTTTCAAAGCGCTCGATTTCAAGAAAGAGTTGTTCTAGAGTTTTATCCGTGACAGTGAAAGTACTTGAAGCTGGGCCACCGCTTGCTGGTAGCTGAGTAAAGTTAAATTCTTTTTCTGGTATATTGGCATCATCAGCTAAACGATCACCTAGGGCATTTAAACGTAATACCTGGCTCTGTAACTCTGCTAACTTGATTGTTAATGCGGTAATTTTCTGTTCTTTTGCCAAGGTAGGGGCTGAGTTAACAGGGGTTAGTAGCTGATATTTTTCACCGCTTGGCTGTAATTTGTTGCTGGCTATGAGGTGAACAATTAACCCAGACACTAACGCAAAAGCAAACACAGCTGACAACCAATGCAATTTTGTCAATTGCATTGAGAATCTAACGTTCTTTCCTCGGTATAGTAGTGTTAAACTCATAGGTATCTTTTAGGTTAATTTAATCAGTCTTTTTATCACTGAACTTGGTAGCAATAATGGCTAGAAAATCAAAAATTCCAATTAACATGTCAGCGCTATTGCAAACAACGACAGGCACTTTGGCACAAATCCAGACAAAAACCAACTCTTTGACAGTATTGGCCGACATTGTACGGCAAATATGCCCTGATTTACCAGCAGATGCTTTCCATATTGCAAACTGCCGACAAGACACTCTAATTATAGAAGTGAAATCTCCCGTTTGGGGGCAAAGGTTACAATTTGAACGTAACACTATATGTAATGCTTTAATTAGTAGTACAGAGGGTAATTTTCAAAAGATAGAAATTAAAGTTAATCCACAAGGCTTTCGTCAACAACGCCATGAGGTAACAGAAAAAAACCGTGAAAAACTTTTGAAATCAGCCGTAGTACCAACAAGTCAAAGTACTCGTGTTGTTAATGAAAAAACAGCTAAGCAATTTTTAGATATCGCGCAGAATGCCCCTAAAGGCTTGAAAGAAAAACTAGAAAAATTAGCAAAAATTGCCGGAAGAAGGTAAGTACTCAGAGATAAGCTGGACCAGATTTTATAGCAAGCTATACATTTTTGTTATGCGAACAATACGTTACTGTTCGCATAGTTTACGGTTTAGATAATAAGGTCAATAGGAGTGAATTAAAATGCTGAGGCATTTATTTCCTGATACTCTATTGGCGATGTTTTATCGTCTTCATATGTGACCCATTCCCATGAGTCAGTTTGTTTAAATACTTCTCTTAACAATAGGTTATTCAAACCATGACCTGATTTAAAAGCATTCAACTCACCTAAAATACTCGCACTGCCCATATAGAGATCACCAATGGCATCAAGTATTTTGTGTTTAACAAACTCATCATCATAACGTAATTCATTTTTATTCAGCATACGGTACTCATCAAGTACAATCGCATTTTCTAAACTGCCACCTAGGGCTAAATTATGAGAGCGTAAAAAATCAATATCTTTCATGAATCCAAAAGTTCTCGCACGGCTGATCTCTTTAATAAAAGAACAGCTCGAAAAGTCCATACTCATGGTTTGACAAGTTTTTTCAATAACGGGATGATCAAACTCTATGGCAAAGTTAACTCTAAAACCTTCATAAGGTAGTAACTCTGCCCATTTATCACCTTCTTCAACACGAATCGCTTTTTTGATGCGTAAAAAACGTTTAGGGGCATTTAATGTTTCAATACCTACTGATTGAATAAGGTAAACAAAAGGTAGTGCACTGCCATCCATTATAGGGATTTCAGCAGCATCAACATCAACAATTAAATTATCAATACCTAGACCTGCAACGGCTGAAAGTAAATGTTCAACCGTTGAGACTTTCACTTTTTGCTCATTAACTAAACAAGTACATAACGTTGTTTCACCCACAGCTTCAGGCGTCGCTTTGATATCAACCACAGGGTTAAGATCAATGCGACGGAATACAATACCAGTGTTTGCCGGCGCAGGACGGAGAGTAACCTGCACTTTTTCACCTTTATGTAAACCAACACCTACTGTTGAAACACTTGTTTTTAATGTACGTTGCTTAATCATATTAGCCTCGCTTACCTTGCTTTTTATTTCTTAATAAATGCAATCGCTGCCATTAGTTTTTAGTGGCATAACCACCCAAAATCACTTATTGCCAGCGTATAAACCCCTGCACCATACTAACCTAGTCCTCCCCTTACCTATATTGAAAGGAAAAGCTAAAGCCGATTTAACGGGCGCATAATATATCAGAAAAATGCACTTTAATCAAAAAGCCTCGACTCAATCAACTATTGATGTGCTTAATTAGTCTGCTTGTTTACGTAAAAAAGCAGGGATATCTAAATAAGTATCTAAATCAGTCGCAACGGCTTTTTGTGCATTACTATCAGTCATTGTCACGGTTTCTGCTGCCGTACTTACTTGCGGCGCTGCAGGAGTATAATCTGCACCAACAACTTTTGGCTCAGCAATCGGCATAGGATTAACCAAAGTAATATCGGGCTTACTTTCAGCACCAATACCTGTAGCAACAACAGTGACACGTAGTTCATCAGTCATGTCCATATCGATAACAGCACCTACAACTACTGTGGCATTTTCTGATGCAAATGCTTTCACAGCATTACCAACAGTTTCAAACTCGTCAATACTGATATCCATACCAGCCGTTATGTTAACTAAGATACCGCGTGCACCAGCTAAATCCACATCTTCTAATAATGGACTTGAGATGGCTGCATCAGCAGCTTCTTGTGCTCTATCATCACCTGATGCAGTGCCAGAGCCCATCATTGCAGTGCCCATTTCAGACATTACGGTGCGTACATCTGCAAAATCTACGTTTATCAGGCCTGGACGAGTAATTAGCTCAGCAATACCTTGTACAGCACCAAGTAAAACATTATTTGCCGCTTTAAAAGCGTCTAATAAACTTGTGCCTGGGCCTAAAACTTTAAGTAATTTTTCATTAGGAATAGTAATCAACGAATCGACATTCTTAGATAAAAACTCAATGCCCTGATCGGCATAATTCATTCGCTTCTTACCTTCAAATGGGAAGGGCTTAGTTACCACAGCAACGGTTAAAATGCCCATTTCTTTTGCTATTTCAGCAACCACAGGTGCCGCACCAGTGCCAGTACCACCACCCATACCAGCTGCGATAAAGATCATATCAGCACCTTGCAAGGCTTGCTTAATTGTTTCTCTATCTTCTTCTGCTGCACAACGACCAATCTCAGGGTTTGCACCTGCTCCTAGCCCTTTAGTTACATCAGCACCTAGCTGTAGTGTGACATCTGCAGAAGAGTTACGTAACGCTTGAGAGTCAGTGTTTGCCGTAACAAACTCTACCCCTTCAATTGTTTGTGCAACCATGTGCTCAACAGCATTACCACCACCGCCACCAACGCCGATAACTTTAATTATCGCTTCTTCGTTATGGTCTTCCATCAATTCAAACATTTATCTCTCTCCGTTTTACTTACAATAACTTAAAATACTTAATAAACTGTTGTTAAATGTAACTATCTAACAACGGCTCGGGATAACTGTTACTTCCATTAACAGTCAAAATAAAAACTTTTTTAAAACTCGCCTTTAAACCAAGCGTGAATTCTTGACCAAAAATCACCAACACCTTCACGTTTTCCAGCCACGCTATCGGCTTCATTTGTAGCCTGCATGCCATAGTGCAATAGGCCAACAACCGTTGCGTAACTTGGGTCATTTACATATTCTTTTAGTCCTTGTACTGACAAAGGGTTAGCGATACGAACTGGCATTTGAAAAATCTCTTCCGCAAATTCAAGTACGCCTTCCATTTTCGCCGTACCTCCAGTTAATACGTAACCGGCAGCAATCTGATCTTCTAGGCCAGACTCTCTAATTTCGTCTTGAATAAGTTCAAACAATTCTTGATACCTTGGCTCAACCACCTCAGATAAAGTATGACGTGACATTGAACGAGCAGGTCGACCACCAACACTTGGAACATCGATACTTTCTTCCATGCTAACCAATTGCTTTAACGCGCAGGCGTATTGCACTTTGATATCTTCCGCATGGCTTAACGGTGTTCTAAATATTTTAGAAATATCACTGGTTACTTGATTACCCGCTACAGGAATGACCGCTGTATGGCGTAAAGTACCACCAGTAAAGACTGAAATATCCATAGTGCCTGCGCCCATATCAACAACACAAACACCGAGCTCTTTTTCATCATCCGTTAACACAGCATAACTAGAGGCAAGAGCTGAAAAAATTAATTGATCAGCCGTTAAATCACAGCGTTCAACACATTTAACCAGGTTTTTTGCCATATCATTAGCACAAGTGACAATGTGCACTTTTGCTTCCATACGTACACCTGACATACCGATTGGACTTTTAATGCCGTCTTGACAATCGATACTAAATTCTTGAGGTAGTACATGTAACATGCGACGTTCAGCGGCTAGAGGTACAGAACGTGCAGTATGAATGACATTATCTACATCTTCTTGAATAACTTCTTTATCATTAATTGGCACCATGCCATTTTCATTTTGACAACTAATATGTTTACCTGAAATGCCTAAATATATGGAGCTTATTTGACAATCTGCCATCAGTTCTGCTTCATTAATTGCGCGTTGTATTGCTTGAATAACTAAATTCAAGTCATTTACTCCGCCCTTATCCATACCGCGAGCAGGTTGATTGCCAACACCAATAATACTTAATTGGTTGTCGGGTGTGATTTCTCCAACGGCGACCGATATTTTTGAGGTGCCAATATCAAGACCAACCACTAACTTTCTTTCTGCTGCTTTAGACATTTAACTTAAACTCTTTACTGGTTGTACTGATTTAAGATGATTATTATTGTTATTTATTTGCATTTTATGACGAGTAATTTTCTCTACTGTTTTCCATCCAACAGCCAATCCCGTATCATACCGCAAATCGATGTAATCAACCGCCTGATTTTTCTGTTTTTCCACAATTTTTTTTGCTTTTAACTGCGCCTTAATCATAGGGTAAACATCCATAAACCGTTGAATGCGTTCTACACGCTCTTCTCGCCCCAAATTCAATGTCACGCCATCATCCAAAGTCAACTGCCAAGAGAAGCGTTCGCTTAAGACTAACTCATCTATTTTTAATGCACCAAACTCAAGCAGTACGTTGAAATCTCTATAATTTTTCAACGCTAACGACTCACTTCCTTCTGGTCCAAAAAAATTAGGCAGATAATGTTTTATCCGTTCTAAGTCAGCCTGATAAACTTGCCCAAGCTGATTAATCAAAAAGACGCCATTCCATATGGCAACCGGTTGTTGGTCCACCACATATATTTTTAACTCATTTGGCCATTGCTTTCTAACCGCAACTGAGTAGACCCAAGGTAAAGTAAGTACCTGTGTTTGCACTTCATTAACATTTACTTGGAAAAAATTCCCCATATCAATATTTTCAATCACATCAATAATATCACTGCGTTGGCTATAGGGCATTTCACCCGAAATGACAATTGAGGTTACGGGTGCACTTTCTTGTCCAATAAAATGCTCGGTAAGCCACCAACTAATCATAATTAAACTAAATAACACCCCAATAAAAAACAGCAAGCCCAAACCAAAAGACAAGGTACTACTTTGTAGTCCTTGTTTTTGAGTAACTTGTTGCTGTCTCTTCGTCATTTTCCTAGCCTTGCTCTATTGAACTAAGCAATAAAATTTCAGTTACCAGTTGACTAAAATCCAAACCATAGACTTTGGCAGCTTTTGGCACTAACGAGGTTTCCGTCATACCGGGTACGGTATTTACTTCCAACAACTGCCAATCGCCGACACTATTTTTCATTATATCAACACGTCCCCACCCCTGCGCACCTGTAGCCTTGAAAGCTTTAAGTGACAGCGATTTAATTTCATTTTCATCAGCTTCACTTAAGCCACAGGGGCACTGATATTGAGTGCTATTAGATTGGTACTTAGCTTCATAATCATAAAATTCACGCGGTGTTTCCATGTGAATTGCCGGCAATGCTTTATCACCTAATATGGCAACAGTGTACTCAGGACCATCAATCCAAGCTTCAAGTAAAACTTGTTGGTCAAACCCAAAAGCCTCGGTTAAAGCATTATGTAATTGCTCAACTGTGTGTGCTTGTGCCATGCCAATACTAGAGCCTTCATTCGCAGGCTTGACCATAACCCTACCGCCTAACTCGCTTAGCACCTTATCTAAGGGTAAGTGAATAAAATCAGCTTTATTAACCACTGTAAAAGGAGCTGTAGGTAAGTCACACGCTTTAAATATTTGTTTGCTACGTACCTTGTCCATCGACAGTGATGAACCCAACACATTTGAGCCAGTATAAGGGATATTTAGATATTCCAGTGCCCCTTGTAAACAACCATCTTCACCACCTCTACCATGAAGCGCAATAAAAACTCGATCGACTTTTTCGACGGCCAAGTCAGTCAATGGCACTGTTTGGGTATCAAGTAAAATCACATTAAAGCCTGCTTGTTTAAGACCATTGGCTATCGCTTGTCCTGAATTAAGTGACACTTCACGCTCAGCTGAGTTACCGCCATATAACACGGCAATCTTCTCTTGTTTCAATAGCTTCAATTGTGCCATTCTAGCATCCATCGCTTTATTCATCATTAGCGCCTTCATGAGTGCTCATAATGTGTAATAAAGGGTGTTCTGCCAAGTTTCTAGCAACACCACCAATGCTACCTGCACCTTGAGTGATCACCATGTCGTTTTCTTGTAGTTGGGTGACTAATAACTCAGCTAGCTTGTCAACATCACTAACATAAATAGGTTCAACCTGCCCACGTTGTCTGATTGAGCGCGCTAAGCTCTTACTATCTGCTGACGAAATGGGTGTTTCTCCAGCGGCATAAACATCTAATAAAAAGAGACAATCAACTTCAGAGAGTACTTCGACGAAGTCTTCGTATAAATCGCGGGTTCGAGAGTAACGATGAGGCTGAAATACCATGACTAACCGTTTATCTGGCCAACCCTGACGCATTGCCAAAATAGTTGCTTTCACTTCACTTGGGTGATGACCGTAATCATCAACTAAGACCATATTCCCAGCTTGGGTAGTCAAGCTACCTAGCGGTTCAAAACGTCGGCCGATACCGGCAAATTCAGTTAAAGCTTGGCAAATAGCTTCATCATTTACCCCTTCATCTTTAGCTACGGCAACACCTGCTAGTGCATTGAGAACATTATGTTGTCCCGGCAAATTAACGCTCATATTTAATGGTGATTGTCCATCAATCTCTACGGTGAAGTAACTCACACTACCCTTTTGTTGATAATTTGTAGCACGAACATCTGCATCCTCAGAAAAACCATATGTGATCACTTGACGGCTAATTCTTGGTAGTAACTCACGTACTACCGGGTTATCAATACAAACGACGGCTAAACCATAAAAAGGCAAGTTATGTAAAAACTCAATGTAGGTATCTTTAAGCTTTTCAAAATCACCTTGGTAAGTTTCCATATGATCTTCATCAATATTGGTAATTACCGCAACCATAGGTTGTAAATGTAAAAATGACGCATCGCTTTCATCTGCTTCTGCAACTAAATAACGACTACTGCCCAAACGAGCGTTGGTGCCTGCACTATTTAGCAAGCCGCCGATAACAAAGGTTGGATCTAATTGACCTTCGGCAAAGATACTAGCAATCAAACTGGTTGTGGTTGTTTTACCATGAGTTCCTGCAATAGCAATACCATGTCTAAAACGCATTAGCTCAGCTAACATTTCTGCGCGTCTTACCACGGGGATACGTAACTTTTTCGCCGCAACAAGTTCAGGGTTATCGCTGTTAATCGCAGTAGAAACGACAATAACACTTGCTTGCGCTACATTTTCTTCTTGATGGCCAATAACAATGCGAGCACCTAAATTTCTTAACCGCTTTACGACTTGGTTTTCACCAATGTCTGAGCCAGAAATTTGATATCCTTCATTAAGCAAAACCTCAGCTATGCCGCCCATACCCGCGCCACCTATTCCAACAAAGTGAATACGTTTAACTCGGCGCATCTCCGGCACTTGAGCTTGGTATCTATTTGAGCTGTTTTTTGAGTTTGCTTGCTTAATCATATTTTCTCTTCATTATTTCTAAAAGCAGCATCATTTATTGATGAGAGCTGCTGACATAGTTTTGCGACTTTTTTACTTGCGTCACCATTTGCAGCTGAAAGAGCCGCTTTTGCCATATTTTGTAAAGTTTCTTGATCATCAAATAACGCTGTGATTAACGCTGTAATTCTTTCTTGGTTCAACTCTGTTTGTGGTAGCAACTTTGCCGCCTCTCGTTTTACCAGGTATAAGGCATTTTTTGTTTGGTGATCATCAACAGCATGTGGCAAGGGCACAAAAATAGCAGGTGTTGCTGCCATAGCTAATTCAGAAACTGTCAACGCACCGGCACGGCAAATTACAATATCTGCCCACTGGTAGGCTTTGGCCATATCCTCTATAAACTCGGTAACTTTTATCTCACTTGTTGCCAAAGCTTGCTCTGAATATGCGGTAATAACCTGCTCTTGTTTATTTTCACCTGTTTGATGCCAAATTGAAAAACGCTCATCTTGTGCGGACAAACAAGCAAAGCTACTCGGCATCACGTCATTTAAAACCTGTGCACCTAGGCTTCCACCCACCACTAAAATATTCTTTGTCTTGTGGTCGTTGTTATCTGCCGGTCCTGCTATAGGTATCGATTTACCTATAGATTCTCGCAAAGGATTGCCAACAACTTCTGCATCAACTTTTGTAGTAAAAGCATTAGGAAAAGCACAACAAACTTTATTGGCAATGCGAGCTAATAATCGGTTACTAAGTCCTGCGGCAGCATTTTGTTCATGTACAATTAACGGCACTCGACTTAGCCAAGCAGCTACACCACCAGGGGCACTTGCATAACCGCCCATGCCTAATACAACATCAGGCTTAACATTTTTAATGATACGCCTTGCTTGAATGACTGAATTGAGTAATTTAAAAGGCATTCCAAATAAAGTTAAAAATCCTTTATTACGTAGCCCACTAATATTAATAAACGACAGTTTATACCCATGCGCCGGCACTATCTTGGCTTCCATCCGGTCTTCTGTGCCTAACCAATGGATATTCCAGTCCTGAGCTTTAAGTTCATCGGCAACAGCAAGCCCGGGGAAAATATGCCCTCCGGTTCCGCCGGCCATCACTAGCAGCGTCTTTTTCTTGCTATGTATTTTTGTCTTCTCAGCGGTCATTATTAATTATCACTCCGCTCAGTCTCTTTCTTAATGTCTTTCTTCGTACTTCTTTTTGAACTAGTTGCCTGAATGCTTTGTAAACGTATTTCATGATCGATACGAATTAACAATACCAGGGCAATTGTCATCACTATCATTGAACTACCACCATAACTAATTAATGGCATAGTTAGTCCCTTTGTAGGAACAATTCCGGCACTAGCACCAATATTCACCGCGGCTTGGAAGCACATCCAAATGCCAATCGAATACGCTAAGAAGCCCTCAAAATACTTCTCTTTTGCTAAGGCATATCGCCCTAAAATTAATGCTTTATAGACTAAGGTCATACTGAGCAGTAGTACAAAGCTAATACCAACAAAACCAAACTCTTCGGCCAATACCGCCATAACAAAGTCAGTATGCGCTTCAGGTAAATATTCAAGCTTTTGTATGCTATTACCTAACCCCTGACCAAAGACTTCACCACGGCCATAGGCCATTAATGATTGTGTCAATTGATAGCCACTACCAAAAGGATCCTGCCATGGATCTAAAAAACTGGTTACTCGACGCCAGCGGTAGGGTTCAAAATAAGCCAGCATTGCCAGAGACGTCGCGCCAACTAAAGACATAGCAATGAATTGCCATAATTTTGCCCCAGCTAAAAACAATAAGCCAAAAGTAGTGACAAACATAACAATGACTGTACCTAGATCTGGTTGTAGTAATAACAATGCAGCCATTACACCAAAAACAATGAGTGGTTTAATGAAGCCTTTTAAGTTTTCCATCACTTGTTCGCGGCGTCTAACGAGATAGGCGGCCAGATAGCAGAAGAAAAATAATTTTGCTGGCTCGGCCGCTTGCACGGTAATTGGGCCAAGGACAATCCATCGCGTAGAGCCATTTACTGTACGGCCAATAAGTAAAACTGTCACCAGCAATACAATGGCAAAACCAAGTAAATAACTGCTATTTTTTTGCCACCAAGACATAGGGATTTGTAGGGTAGCACCTGCAACCCCTAGACTTAATAATATGTAAACTCCATGACGAATGACAAAATGAAAAGGATTATTAAATAAACGTTCCGCTACTGGTACTGAGGAAGATGCCACCATAACAAGTCCAACCATATACATGGTAAGACCCAGTACAATAAAGCTACGATCAAAAGCGCTTTTACCGTATTGATTTGAACCAGTCATTAAACGGTTAATCCACTCTGGCAACGGTGGCACGGGAACCTGAGATATTTTTTTACTTAACGCTTGAGTCGTTTCGAAAGTCATCGTTTTCGCGAAGGTCATCGTTTTTTCTAACGACATAGTCTTTTCTAACGACATAATTCCCCCTCACTTTGCACAGCAACAACAAACTGTTCACCCCGTGCAACGAAGTTTTTAAACATATCAATGCTAGCGCACGCTGGAGAAAGCAGCACCATATCACCTACATTCGCTATTTTTCTCGCTTGCTGTACAGCTTCAACTAAGGTATTAACCTCAATGGCATTACCTTTGATAGAATTACCTTCAAGAGAATTATCGACTAAACTCGCTATTTCAGCACCATCTTTACCCAAAGTGATCACTTGACTAACGTCATTGTTCAATAGATTTTTAAGAGGGGAAAAGTCAGCGCCTTTGCCATCGCCGCCAGCGATAAGTATCAACTTATTGGTAGATGAAAGTGTTGGTGCTAAGCCTGAAATAGCGGCTAGTGTTGCGCCAACATTTGTTGCTTTCGAATCATTAATCCACTGAATACCATCGGCACTTTCTACGCGTTGACAACGATGAGCTAGGCCAGTAAAACCAGCTAAGTTTTCAATCATCGCCGATAAAGACCAACCTGCACTATAACCAAGAGCTAATACCGCCATATAATTTAACGCATTATGCATACCAGCAAGGGGTAATTTTTCTAGTGATATCAGTGCTTGATCGCCAAACATTAGCCAGTAATTATTTTCAACAAGACTAAGACCAAAATGACCTTGCTCTGGTTTGTCTAATCCAAAGGAAAGCGTTTTTTGCTGAGACACCAAACTAACCGTTGCTTTATCCTCTCTATTTACCACGGCAATTTTTGCTTGAGGGTAAATACTTTGTTTGATTGCTTGATAGTTAGCTAGTGTTTTATGACGGTCTAAATGATCATCACTTAGATTAAGAACCGTGGCTGCAATAGCTTGCATACTAGTTAAGGTCTCTAACTGAAAGCTAGATAATTCAACAATAACCGTATCTGGTTGATTTGCTTGTTGCGCATCACCTGCATCTTCTAACTGCAATAAGTCGAGAATTGGTTGACCGATATTTCCGGCCAACGCGGCATTCCCACCCAGTACTTTAGCTAAATAAGCAAGTAAAGACACCACGGTAGACTTGCCATTAGAACCTGTTACCGCCAGCATATTCATTGGGTTAACACGACTATTATTGACTTGACAAAATAACTCAACATCCCCCAGCACTGCACAGCCAGAAGCAATAAGTTGAATGAGCCCTTCTTTAACTAGATCAATCCCTGGGCTAATAACAACTATATCGGCATTGGCAATCAACTCATGTTGCCATTGACCAAAAACAAAACTGGCCTGTGGATAATTAATTTCATACTGAACGAGTACACTTGTATCAGTAAATGGCATAGTCCGTGAATCATTAACAGCAAACGATAAACCTTGTGCATGTAAAAATCGTAGACATGACAAACCTGTCATCCCAGCGCCAAGCACAACAATATTTTTATCTTTAAATGCAGTTAACCAAGTCATAATTCGCCTTATTTTTAACGTAATTTCAAGGTAGCTAAACCTATCAAGACTAAAATTAAAGAAATAATCCAAAAACGTACAATCACACGCGGCTCTGGCCAGCCTTTCAATTCATAATGGTGATGTATGGGTGCCATACGGAAAATTCGTTGACCACGCATTTTATACGAACCTACTTGCAAAATAACCGACACCGTTTCCATCACAAAAACGCCGCCCATTATAAATAAAACTAATTCTTGTCTTACTAGAACGGCAATAACACCAAGCGCCGCACCTAAAGCAAGTGAGCCAACATCGCCCATAAAGACTTGAGCAGGATAAGTGTTGAACCATAAGAAACCTAAACCGGCACCAACAATTGCAGTACAAACTACCACCAACTCACTGGTTAAAGCGATATGAGGAATATTTAGATAACTTGAGAAATTAGCGTGACCGGTAACATAGGCAAATAGGGCAAATGCTCCAGCAACCATAATCGTAGGAACGATAGCCAAACCATCAAGGCCATCGGTTAAGTTAACCGCATTAGAAGTTCCAACGATGACAAAGTAAGTCATGACCACATAAAAGATACCTAATTGCGGTAAAACCTCTTTAACAAAGGGAATTAATAGGGCTGTTTCATTTGGCCCTTGAGCAATATAAAAAAGAAAAAGTGCGGTGGTTAAACCAATGACGGTTTGCCAAAAATACTTCCAACGAGCAATAAGGCCGTTTGCGTCTTTGCGAACAACTTTACGATAATCATCAACAAAACCAATAGCACCAAAACTTACAACAACAAAAAGTACCACCCAAACATATATATTACTTAAGTCAGCCCAAAGCAAAACACTCACCACAATGGAAGCGAGTATTAACAAACCGCCCATGGTAGGTGTGCCGGACTTAGATAAATGGCTCTCTGGACCATCATCTCTCACTGTCTGACCAATTTGCATTTTCTGCAAATATCGAATCAACTTAGGTCCAAAATATAACGAGATAAACAGCGCGGTTAATGTGCTGATTATGGCGCGAAATGTAAGGTATGAAAAAACATTAAACGCTGAATAATATTGAGTTAAATACTCACCTAGCCACAATAACATTACGCTATACCTTCTTTATTTTGATTATTATTGTTGCTACCAGCTTCTGCGCTGATGCATTGTTTTACATTCATATCTTTGAACCATTGAATAATGCCTGTCACTACATGCTCCATATGAGCACTTCTTGATCCCTTTACTAATATGGCAATATCCTGCTGCCCTTCTGATAATTGTTGCGTAAGCATGCTAATAAGGTGAATCATCAGCTCAGCTCTTTGGCTGAAATGTTGACTTTTTTCGTTGTTATCATTGCTGCGTGCAAACGCATCACTGGCGCTTTGACTTAATACACCTAAGGACAATAAAGTATTTATATCGAGATCTTTGGCAAACTCTCCAACTTCTTGGTGGTAGGTACGGGCTTCACTACCTAACTCACCCATATCACCTAAAATGAGTAACTGCTTACCCGGGTAATTTGATAGTAACTGCACTGCTGCTTTAGCGGATTCAAGATTAGCGTTATAACTATCATCAATAAGTTTGATGGTACAGCCCGTTTTATTATCTTTTAACTGATGTAAATTAAGTCGCCCTTTCACCGGTTGCATTTGTGTAAAACCTTGACAAATATCTTCAAGGCTAGCGCCGAACTCCAATGCAATACTGGCAGCCGCAACCGCGTTACAAACATTATGTTTACCAGGTATTGTTAACGTAATATCACAGCTGCCTTGTTCACTTTGTAAGGTAAAGCTGGCACAACCACTTTCATCTAAACTGACACTGCTACTGTAACAATTGGCTTTACTAGCGCCAGTACTAACACCTGCACTAACACAAGAAAATGTTCGCACCGTTTTATCCGCTAAGCGCCACTGCCATTTACTGGTGTATTTTGTATCTTGATTATATAAAGCAACGCCGTTTTCGCTAAGACCGGAAAATATTTCACCTTTTGCGCGAGCAACGCCACATAAATCACCAAACCCTTCTAAGTGCGCTGCGGCGATATTATTTATCACTGCAACATCAGGTTTAACTAATGCGGTGGTATAGGCAATTTCACCAATATGATTAGCACCCATTTCAATAACTGCAAAATCATGACTTTTATCTAAACGAAGTAAGGTTAATGGCACACCAATATCATTATTAAAATTGCCATTGGTCGCCAACACATTACCTAAGCGAGACAGGATAGCTGCAACCATTTCTTTAACCGTTGTTTTACCACTACTACCAGTAATACCTACAGTTTTTGGCGCAACTTCATGTTTAACAAAGGCAGCAATTTGTCCCAAAGCAATACGGGTATCGCTAACGATCAACTGTGCAACAGACTTGTTATCGAGCTCAGTTAAGTGGTGATCTACAATCAGTAAGGTACAACCATGTGTGATAACTTGCTCAGCAAAACGGTGACCATCAAAGTTAGGGCCTTTAAGTGCAAGAAAAGCGGTATATTTACCTGAAGTATCATTCACCGCGCGACTATCGGTAACTAGGTCATTAATTGTCTGCGATGATTTACCTTTGCTAACAATGAGTTGACCATCAGTAACTTCTGCTAATGTAGATAAGGTAATAGCGATCATAAGCTTGCCTCGTTCGGCAGTTCAGCTAAATCACATTGCTCTTTATAAAATTTAGCTACTATCTCACGTTCGTTATAATCGAGCTTTTGTGTGCCTATGATGGCACCACTTTCGTCATATTTAGGAAGAATGACATAGTTTTCATGACCTTTACCTGCCAATAAAACGATATCGCCAGCTTGTGCTTTTTTCAGGGTATTCAATACAGCTTGCTCTCTTTCTAAGATGACGGATATCTTCTCTGAATTTGGGTTAGTAAAACCAGCGACGACATCATTGGCTATCGACTGAGGATCTTCACTTCGAGGGTTATCATTGGTAACTACCAAAAAGTCAGCATACTTTTCCGCTGCCTGAGCCATTAATGGTCGCTTACCTTTATCTCTATCACCGCCACAACCAAACACAACATAAAGCCGACCGGTACAATGTTGTCGACAGGCTTGTAACGCTTTTTCTAACGCATCTGGAGTATGGGCATAATCAACAACAGCCGTTGCTAAATGCTCTGCACTGCTTGCTTCCATTCTTCCAGGAATTGCAGAAACCTGTTCAGCTAACAGAGGGATCGCAGCTAGTG
>Ga0209395_1002306_pt1 | contig 25292 bp, 22 predicted proteins | sample GOMGulsemesocosm_3_FD_184635 | JGI IMG/M metagenome (GOLD analysis project Ga0209395, IMG submission 184635) | Methane-oxidizing microbial communities from mesocosms in the Gulf of Mexico - GOM9D Gulf of Mexico (SPAdes) (version 2) | ecosystem: Environmental > Aquatic > Marine > Cold seeps... | reverse complement strand
AAATACTATACAGCTTGCAGCGATCAAATACGTGTCTGTTTGATTGTTAGTGTATCTACCGGTACATCGATTCAATGATAAAAAGTACCCAAGTAAAGTGATTTGAGTTTGTACTGCAATAGTACACCGCCATTTATAATCCGTAACATAGCCCTGATATAGGCCGATTAACTATCTGCCCTGTCGCTCTCACCCCACCCTCTGCTGTAAGAATAGCTGTTTTGTTGGCTTGAACTCGGTCCGTCAGCTTGGCCCCGACACGGGGAAAGTGTTTTTTAGCGGCTGCGGTGTTGAAAGTCATGGAATGACTACTGGTTTTTAACGGCTATGGGTTATATTGGGCAGGGTGGGTGCTGCTCACGAGTATTATTTGGTTATAACTACCTTGGGGATTGGCGTGTTAAAGAAAATATTTTTGATTGTTCTGGTATTGGCTTTTATTGCCGCTGCATTGGTGTTTTATTTTTTGTACTCTTCAGGGCTTCTTCGCCAGCCTCAATATGACACTCAAGCGCCCGAAGTGGCCGGTATGCAACACCCTGCTATCTTAGTCTTGAGTAAAACCAATGGCTTCATTCATGAAGAAGGTTTGCCTGCCGCCAATAAGATGTTGGCTGGCCTGGCGAAAGACAACGGTTGGAGTATTTATCAAACAGAAAATGCCGCGAGCCATAATGCCCAAGATTTGGCCAAATTTGATGTGGTGGTATGGAATAACACATCCGGCGATATTCTAACTAAAGAGCAGCGTGCAGATTTTAAGGCATGGTTGTTTGCCGGCGGACAGTGGCTTGGTTTACATGCGGCAGCAGGCGATTTTTCTTATGACTGGAATTGGTACGTGGAAACGTTTTTAGGCGCGCAGTTTTTTGGCCACACCATGTCACCGCAATTTCAAGATGCCGATGTGTTGGTGGTAGATGCCGCTAATTCGCTTACCAGCCATTTACCCCCTCGCTGGACGGTGCCGCAAGAAGAGTGGTATGCGTTTGAACAGAACCCGCGAGCAACAGGTGCAACGATATTATTAACCGTGGACGAGGCGAGTTACGATCAGGATGAATTGATTTTTCCTGAACCGACCATGCCCGGGGAGCACCCCATAGCGTGGCAGAAGACGGTCGGTGATGGTGCGATGATTTATTCGGCTATAGGGCATCAAGCGGCTACCTACGAAAATGCGCATTATCGAGAATTCATATCAAAGGCCATAAAGCAACTAATGGGTAACCGGCAATGAGTGCAAATAGAATTAAAGCTATCGCTTGGGGCGTTTGGGTGGCGATATACTTGCGCTTTGGCCTAGAGCCTACCGGCTGGTTGTTCTATGAGTTAAGTCATAATTTAAGTATTGATTGGATATATTGGGGTTATAGCGCTTTTCGTGGTGGTGCTTATGCGCTCTCTTTGTGGGAATACCAAAACATTGCCTGTATCGCTGTGGGTGCACTAGTATTTTGGCTAAAACTACCTAAGGCCGATATTAAGCAGGAAAGTGTTAAGCAGGAAAGTGTTAAGCAGGAAAGTGCTAAGCAGGGGGTTGTAATGCAAGCCAATGGGGATAACAAGTCATGAATAGAAGAGAGTTTTTACAATGCGCTGCGGTGCTGGTGGCTGGTGCTGGCACCGTGCCGTCGGCCTGGGCTATGAATCGCGAGCAGAGTGCTTTTTTAGCGGCCCGCCCCAGTTATGTTAAACAACAGGAACTGACGTTTTTTAGTGTTAGCCAACGGTCGGCAGTCGCGGCCATCGCCGAACAGATAATCCCTGAAACCGATACACCGGGTGCCGCCGAGGCTGAGGTGGGGCAGTTTGTAGAGCTTATGGTTGCCGACTGGTTTGATGACAGCGAGCGGCAGTTTTTTATGGCTGGATTGGCAGAGTTGGAGTCTAGGGCAGTAGGTGGATTTTCGAACTTGAGTGACGCTGAGCAACTGGCCTTGTTAGAGCAAGTGGAAGACGAGGTTAGCGATGCACCTTGGTTTGATTTGGGCAGCACCTTGCGGGTGTGGGACGATTCTGCTCCGTTTATATGCCAGCTTAAAGAGTTGGTGGTACTAGGGTATTTTTTGTCTGAGGTAGGGGCAAAACAAGCATTGCAAATTAACCCCATGGGTAGCTTTAAAGGCGATATTCCCTTAGTTGATGCCGCTAGCTACGCAGCCGAGATGCCCCTGCGCGCCTCTTTTGGAGAGGGCTAATGGAAAACGCTGAATTCGATGCAATTGTTGTCGGCTCGGGAATTTCAGGCGGCTGGGCCGCCAAAGAACTCACCGAGCGCGGGTTGAAGGTATTGGTATTAGAGCGCGGTAAGGATCTTCGTCACGGTGCAGATTACCGCGGTGAACATGCCCAGAGTTGGCAGCTACCCTATTATGGCATGCCGGACCGCGAGCGCAATAAGAGGGAATACCCCGTTCAAAGCAAGTCCTACGCATTTAGCGATGCCAACGTGCAGTTTTGGAATAACGATAACGACTATCCTTATATACAAACCGAGGGCAAACCCTTTGATTGGCACCGGGCCGATGTTGTGGGTGGGCGTTCTCTATTGTGGGCGCGGCAGGTATACCGCTGGAGTGAGCAAGATTTTAATGCCAATAGCAGTGATGGGCTGGGTAATCCATGGCCTGTGAGTTATCAAGATATTGAACCTTGGTATAGCTATGTCGAAAAATTTATTGGGGTTAGCGGGCAAGCCGAGGGCTTAAGCCAACTGCCTGACAGCGAATTTCTACCCCCCATGGAATACTTCGCATTGGAGAAAACCATTAAGGGGCGCTTGCAGAAAAAACTGCCGAATGTGCCTATTACCATTGGGCGCTGCGCTGTATTGACCCAAGCACACAATGGCAGGGCGCCCTGTCACTACTGCGGGCCCTGCCATCGGGGTTGTTCCACCGGTAGTTATTTTAGCTCTCAAAGCTCTACCCTGCCGGCGGCAAACGCTACCGGAAATTTGACCTTGCTGTCTAACAAGGTGGTTAAGCGATTACAGCACGATGAATCCGGGGCACAAATTACCGGGGTTGAGACGGTAGACAGTCAAACCGGCGAACACAAGGTATACACCGCTAAGCTATTCTTTTTGTGTGCCTCTACTTTGGGCAGTACACAAATAATGTTGAACTCCGCCAGTGACAAACACCCCAATGGTTTAGCGAATACTAGTGGGGCACTGGGTAAGTACTTGATGGATCATGCCCAAGTATCCCATATGGCTATGTTCGTTGATGATGTCGATAGCTATTATCAGGGCAACCGACCCAATGGTTTGTATATTCCGCGATTTCGCAATGTGGATAAACAAGACCAAGACGCAGACTTTAAACGGGGTTATGGCTATCAAGCGATGACACTTCGCCCGGACTGGCAAATGAGTTTCAATAGTCGCGGTTTTGGCGCTAAGTATAAAGAATCTTTGCGCCAACCTGGTGCGTTCTGGATTTGGGTTATGTCATCCTTTGTTGAATGTCTTCCCTATGAAAGTAATGGTGTAGCGCTACATGCTACTAAAAAGGACCGATTTGGTGTTCCTCAACTGGTGACGCAGTTTGATTGGGGTAGTAATGAGAAAGAGGCCGCAGACGATAGCGGGGTGCAGGCCGCCAAAGTCATGCGCGCCGCGGGTGCTATTGGCTATCAAACTAATAACCACGAGTCGTTACGGCCCGGTGGTTCGGGTATCCATGAAATGGGTACGGCTCGAATGGGTGATGATCCAGCTAAAGCCGTACTCAACAAGCACAATCAAGCTCACGGTATAGACAATCTATTTATTACCGATGGCTCTTTTATGGCATCGTCTTCCTGTGTAAACCCCTCTCTTACCTATATGGCCTTTACCGCCCGGGCTTGTGATTATGCGGTAAAACAGTTTAAGGCTGGTAAGTATTCTGGTTAGACAGCGCAGGGCATATGCATTTGTGAGTGGTGTTGTTTTTGGGCCGCAGTTCGCCGGCGGTCGCGTGGCTCAGATTTTTTCGCGAGCTGGTTTACCACCTGTAGCTTGTCTATTGCTGCGCGGCCCTGGGCTCTGGCACATATTTTAATACCAGTATTCCCCCCACCGACAAAAATACGATAGACACCGGAAATACCGCCTGCAGGGAGTACAGCGAGGCGATCAGGCCACCGGCAATGGGACCGATGCTGCCGGCAAATTCCTGGGCGGTATTCGCTACCGCGATGCGAATCGGCAGATCGTCGCGACTACCAAACTCCAGTGTGAGATTTTGCGCCGAGCCCTGAAAGCCCTGAAAGGCGGCGCCGAGGCCGGCAAATACCAACAGCATCATCGACATCCCCGAGGACGTCAGCAGCAGTACAGTCGCCGCCACCCACAGTATTATCGAGGCGAGAAAAGCGAAACGAAAACCGGTGCGGTCCGCCATAACGCCCCACAAGATATTGGATACTGTACCTGACATGGTAAAAGCGAAGGTCAAAATAGCCAGGGTTTCACCGGTTAGGCCAATTTCCTGCCCCGCATAAATAATATAAAAGGGTACCGCCATGCGGCCAAAAGTGGCTATGCCCCGGGCGATAACATAGCGGCTAAACGCCGGGTCTGAGCGCATTAATGCCGGAATCTGTTTGAGCCGATCGACTAGGGGTGTTTGTACACGCACGGTGGGTGGTTCAGGTTCTCTCACTCCCAGCAGCATTAACAGGCCGGTGCTGGTCAGGACAAAAGCCATTAAGAAAGTGAGGGAGTAACCGCTGGCGCTGGCTTCTTCGCCGATAAAATACACCCCGCCCAGGTAGGCGACTACGGAGGCGGTAATGCCCGCCAGAAAGTTACGCAGGCCGGTTAGGCGTCCGCGCATGCGCACCGGTATCACCTTAGAGGTTAAAAAATTAAAGACTACCCCCTGCATACCGGCAAAAACACCCATCAGTAGCAAAAATAAGCACACCAGAAATAGCGCGGTATTACCGCTGGCAACAAATCCTGCTAGGGCGATACCCAATACCCCCAGTCGCATACCACCGCCGATTAGAAAACCCATAGGCAGTACTTTTTTGCGATGTTCGATCAGGTTGGCCCCCACCAGCGGAGTAATAAACATGCCCAGGGACTGCAATGATAGTGCTAAACCCACCATTAACTCAGAGCCCCCGGACAGCATCAGCACGTAGGCGGGAATAAAGGTTGGCGCATTAACTAAGCGAAAGCCGGTTTGTCCCAGTAGACCGTGGCACAGCAGGGCGAAAAAATTACGTTTCAAATTGCCAGATACTTCTGACTGGAATTGCGCTTCGGCTTGTTCGGCAGAGCGCTCGGTAGAACGTTCGGCGTTTGTTTGGTGCTCGGTAGAGCTGTGCAAAATACTTTCCAAAGGCGTAAAGCCTGATGTCGACCTCGTATAGAGGTGCTGTGCTAGTTTGGGTGATTCCCCCTGCGTGGTGGTAAGCCGGGCTCTTAATTTAAAGCATCATTCCGCTGCACTAATTGCCACCTGAAAAGCGATTAAACAGATGGCTGGTGCCACGAAAAAGACGTTCTTTATCGAAAATCCCTTCGACGGCTTCTTTGTGGCAGTCTTTGCAAGGACTGAAAAAACCAGGTTCATCGCTGCCCTCACCAAGGCGGTTGATGGCATCTTGGTGATCGCTTAAAAATCCCGGCAACTCGGTAATACGCAGCACTGGTGTCACTGGCAGGCTCTGTTGCCAGTGGCTGAGGTACGATTGAGGCTGCTGTTCCAGCGCCAATTTGTTGAGATAGCCGCTTAGATTCGCTGCGGTAGCTGGGTCCAATTCGGCGCTGTCGCCAAAATGATCTTCGAGTCCCGCCATAATGCTGCGCCAACTCTCTGCTGGCAGCAACATGGGCGCATAGGGTATATGACATGTTCCACACTCCCGCTGGTAATCCTTGTTTTGTTCAAAGCGGGGGCCTAGTTGGTCGTCTTGCAACGCCTCGGGACCTACAGCTACGCTCTGTTGGGCTAGGCTGGAGGCGCACAGTAGTAGGCTTAACGGCAACGGTAGCAGTAGCCGAGACAGTAGTGAATTATACATAACGTGAACATCCTTGGGTCGACAGGCGGTGCAGCGCTGGCAGTAACGCCGGTGACGATATCTCGTGTGGCATTATCTCTGCTGATAATAGCGCCCAGAATATCATCTGGCATTTTGATTGGGAACTACTGCTCGGTGCTCTTGTTTCGTTCGCGGGTGGCGTTTATTCTCTGTTGGCTAATCATAGCGCCAGTAGGCCTACTTATAATATTGCCAGGACATGCCCCCATGACAGAACAAAAACCCCGCCGCAGCGATGAAGAGGTTGTTGCGATCTTCCACAACGCTAAACGTCGTCCCAACTGTTCCGAAGCCTTGACTATGCGGGTTGAGGCGGTCTGTCAGCAAGAGCAGCGAGTGGAATTTTCTTTTGTCGGCCAAGATCAGTGGAGTAATCCAATGGGGGGGATTCAGGGAGGTTTTTTGAGTGCCATGTTAGACGAGGCAATGACCACGACCGGTGTGGTGGGGGCCAATTTTCAGAGTGTGCTGCCTACCCTTGAATTTAAAGTGACATTTTTACGCCCGGCCCCGCCGGGGCATTTTACCGCTAGTGGTCGTTGGATTCGCATGGGTAAATCGGTGGCGTTTCTCGAGGCAGAGCTGTTTGATAGCAGTGGGGCGCTGGTAGCTCGGTCCTCGGCAACTGCATCTCCTAGACCTATTCCGGGGCGCAGCTAACTCGGCGCGCTGTCCGCAATGGCGCTTGCAGGGCGCCGGTAATATCACTACTCTAACCATCAAAGATCGTTGTTAATAAGAGAGGCTAATAATAATGAATACAGCAACAGCCCCAACAACAGCTGCAATAAACGAACTCGACGCGCTCGTGGTAGGAGCGGGTTTTGCGGGTATTTATATGCTGCACAACTTGCGGCAAAAAGGTTTTAAGGCGCGGGTGATTGAGGCGGCAGGTGGCGTTGGCGGCACTTGGTACTGGAATCGCTACCCCGGCGCCCGCTGTGATATTCCTAGCCTGCAGTATTCTTATAGCTTCGACGAAGAGTTGCAGCAGCAGTGGAAGTGGAAAAACAAATACTCGGATCAAGCCGATATTTTGGAATACGCCAACCACGTGGTAGATCGCTTTGACCTGCGCCGGGATATGCAATTTGATACCCGCGTTGTCAGCGCAATTTTTGACGAAGACAGCGATCGTTGGGCGGTGACTACGGATAGTGGCGAAGTGTTTAACGTCGGCCACCTGGTACTGGCCACGGGCTGTTTATCTACCTCCAATATTCCCGACTTCGAAGGCTTTGACGATTATAGCGGCGACTGGTATCACTCCGGCCGCTGGCCTCAGCAGCCGGTGGACTTGGCGGGCAAGCGCGTTGCCATTATTGGCAGCGGCTCTACCGCTATCCAGGCGGTACCCGAGGTAGCCAAGGTGGCGCAGCACTTGTATTCTTTTCAGCGCACCCCTCAGTTCAGTATTCCTCAGCACAACGAGGTGCAAAACCAAGAGCGAGAAAAGCAGATTAAGGGCCGCTATGCTACTTATCGCGGGGAAAATTATCGCAGTCCCTTCGCTCAGGAGGTCACCAGTAATACTGAACTTAGTACTTTCGATGTAAGCGACGAAGAGCGGCTGGCTGAATACGAGCGGCGCTGGCAAATGGGCGGCTTTGCCTTTCTAGTGGCCTATGCCGACTCCGGCAGCGACCGGGTGGCCAATGAGACTATCGCCGACTTTATTCGCGACAAGATTCGCGGCGTGGTCGACGACCCGGAACTGGCAGAAAAACTATGTCCGGAATTTGTCTACGCCAGCAAACGGCCGATCCTAGATACCGGCTACTTTGAGACGTTTAATCGCGACAACGTTACCCTGGTCGATATTCGCGAGCAGGGCATTGAGCGTTTTACTAAAAACGGCATCCGCGCCAACGGTACTGACTACGAGCTGGACGCAGTTATATTTGCCACCGGCTTTGATGCCCTTACCGGCACCCTCAATAAGATTGAGATTCGTGGCCGTGACGGTAGGTTATTAAAAGACAAGTGGTCCGAGGGCCCCAAGGCCTATCTGGGACTGTGCGCCGAGGGTTTTCCCAATATGTACGTGATCACCGGTCCCGGCAGCCCGTCGGTGCTGACCAATATGATGGTGGCTATAGAGCAGCACGTTAACTTTATCGCCGAGACCATGGTTCATTTGCGCAGCAGTGGCCAAAGCCGTATCGAGGCGAAACTGGACGCCGAGGAACCCTGGGTAAAACATGTCAGCGATCTGGGCCACACCACCTTGTTTACCGCCGGCGCCAACTGGTACTTTGGCGATAATATACCGGGCAAGCCCCGGGTGTTTCTGCCCCATGTCGACTGGGTAGGTTATGTTGAAAAGTGTGAGGACGTAGTGGCAAAAAACTACGACGGTTTTGTGCTAACCTGAGCGCGCTGGCAGCTTGCTAATAAGCCCGATTCACCCTGCATTGGACTACTCTTTGAACCGAAATCGCTTACTGCGGCCCTGGTTATTACTGGTGGCGGCATCGTTGTTCGCCTGTGGCGAGACCACGCCGACCTATTCTATTGCCACCGGCGGGCCGGCGGGGCTGTACTATCCCTTTGGTGGCGGTATGGCCTCGATCTGGTCCCGGCATTTACCCGAGGTCAATGTGAAGGCGGAGGTCACCGGGGGCTCGGTCACCAATGTTATTCAGGTGGCCCGGGGTGAGAGTGAGCTGGGTATTGCCATGGCCGATGTGGTCACCAATGCCTACCTCGGTACCGGGCGGTTCCCCGAGCCGCTGCCGCTGCGGGTTTTGTTTACCGCCTACCCCAATATTGTTCATATTTTGACCCTAGCTGACAGCGGTATCGACAGTGTTGCCGACATGGTAGGCAAACGGGTGTCGATGGGTGCGGTGGGCTCTGGCACGGCGGTGGCGGCGGAGAATATATTGACCGGCCTGGGCCTAGATCTCGATAGTGTGGCCGCTACCTACCTGAGTTTTGGCGGCACCACCACGGCGCTAAAAGACGGCACCATAGACGCGGGTTTTGTGGTCGGCGGCCTGGGAATAGCGGCGGTAACCGAATTAGCGGTGACCCGCGACCTGAAACTGGTGGCACTTAGCGCTGCGCAGGTGGCCAAGATCAACGGCCAACGCCCCGCCTATAGCGGCTACGATATTCCCGGTGCTACTTATAAAGGTGTCGACAATGACACCCAGGCTCTGGGTATTTGGAGCGCGGTGGTTGTGCACCGGGATATGCCGGAATCTCTAGCCTATCAACTAACCTGCGCCCTTTACGCCCACCACTCGCAGTTGTTGAAGGTATCCCCGGTCGCCCACGCCACCACTGTGGCCAATATTCACCAGTTGCCGGCAGTGCCGTTACACCCGGGCACTGAGCGTTTTTTGGAGAGCGGAGCGAGTGATGGAGATTGCAGTAGGTGAGTGATAACAACGAGCAAGGTGTTGGCCAGGGCCATTGGCTGACCCCTATGGGTCTTCTTATTTCGGCGCTGGCCATAGGGCTGTCGATATTTCAGCTGTGGCAGCCCCTGGTGGGATTTTTCCCCCCGGGTGCGTTGCCCTTCGAGCGGCTGCTGGGCCTGCAGCCCGCCACCTATTTTAGGCCCAGTCACCTGGCGTGGGTGCTGTGTCTGGGCTTGTTATTGTATCCGCTCAATAAGTCGCGGTTGGGACGCTGCCTCGACCTACTATTACTGGTGGCGGTGATCTGGGCTACTGCTCGGGTGTTGAGCTTTGATTACCGGGCCATCGACTATTTGCTCAATGGTTTGACCGCAGCGGATTTTGCGGCGGGTTTGATCCTGCTGGTAAGCACGCTAGAGGTTGCCCGCCGCTCGGTGGGTACGGTGATGATGGTAGTGGGCTTGGTGTTTGTCTTATACGGGCTGTTTGGTTATCTGCTGCCCGACGTCGTTGCTTCCCGGGGCTTTAGTCTGGAGCGTATCGTGCGTTTCCAGGTGTTCAGTTCTGCCGGTTTATTTGGGGCGCCTATCGGCATAGCTGCCGGAGCGGTGTTTAGTTTTGTATTGTTTGGCGCATTTTTACAGGTTACCGGTGCCGGTAAATTTATGATCGATCTGGCTTTTGCCGCAGCCGGTCGCTATCGCGGTGGTCCAGCCAAGGCCAGCGTATTGGCCTCGGCGGCGATGGGCTCTATCTCCGGCAGTGCTATTGCCAATACCGTTACTACCGGCTCGCTGACAATCCCGATGATGAAACAGCTGGGCTACCGGCCCGCTCAAGCGGCGGGCATCGAGGCAGCAGCGTCCACCGGCGGGCAAATTATGCCGCCTATAATGGGTGCCGGTGCCTTTGTGATGGCGGAGTTTACTAAAACATCCTACGGCGATATTGTTTGGATGTCGCTGGTTCCGGCGATTTTGTATTTTGTCTCGGTACTGTTATACGTGCATTTAATGGCGGTTAAAGCAGGCTTAAAGGGCATGAAGGGTCACAGCGGCGCTTGGCAAGTGGTAAAAGAGGGCGCCCATTTTTTACTGCCCATTGTATTGATTACTGCGTTGTTGCTGCACAATTATTCGCCGGTGTTAGTCGGCGTCAGTGGCTGCGCCGCGGTAGTCTTGGCCAGTTTGCTGCGCAGCCACAGCCGGGTTGGCATGGGGGCGGTGGTCGAAGCCCTGCGCCAGGGGGCGATATTAGCGGTACCTATTTCCATCGCCTGTGCAGTGGCGGGTATCGTGGTGGGTACCATCGGTCAGACCGGTATTGGGCTGCAGTTTACCGAGTCGGTGGTCTCCCTGTCTGGCGGTCATCTGTGGCTGGCGCTGGCCTTGGTCTCAATCGCAGCGCTAGTGCTGGGCATGGGTCTGCCCGCTACCGCGGCTTATATTGTATTGTCGGTGATGACCGGGCCTGCGCTACAGGAGCTGGGACTGGCGCTGATCAGTGCCCATATGATTATCTTTTGGCTGTCTCAAACGTCCAATGTTACCCCGCCGATCGCGCTGGCGGCTTTTGCCGGTGCCGGTATAGCCGGGGCACCACCGATGCGCTCGGCGGTAGAGGCTTTCAAGTTGTCCAATGGTCTATTTGTAATTCCATTGATGATGGCCTATTCACCATTATTACTCGGTGGTGACAATGGCTGGCCGCAGGTACTGCTGGCGGCGGCGGTGACATTCGCGCTAATGTTGATGTTGGCGGTGGTATTGGAGGCCTATTTATTTACCGTGCTGGACAATCACTGGCGTATTGTCGCCGCTGTGGCAGGCGCCCTATTACTGCCGCCGGTAGATGAGCTGCGGCTATTGGGGTTGCTCGCCGCTGGCGCGGTGGTGATTGTTAATTACCGCAAGCACAGTGTTAGATAGTACTTGTTTTAAAGTGTTTTTTTGCCGATGAGCGTCTACTTTGACTGTTTGCAAACAGTGCTTGTTTGTAAATAGTCTCGGCGCCATTGCAGGGCAGGCGACCGCACCCCGGCGCAGAGCCACTTGGGCCGCCGAGCCGCTATCCACTGCCGCGGTAAAAAAACACCTCTGTACATATCCCCGGGCCGGTGCTGCCAACTGGATCGACAATCAGTGCCGGTACTGGTATCAGGCCCCCATTGATACCGTAGAGTACCACTTCAGCCCCCAGCGTGTGCTCTAACAGTACCGCGCAGCGCTGGCCTAACTGCTGCTATCCGCGTAGGCTTTCACATAAAGTGACAATTTTCTCTAATAAAGTGTCGTTGCTAAGACTAGGGTGTTTTTTAGTCTGTAATTAGGTCGCCATCGGACATAAAAAGCCTAGAAATTAATCGAGGCTTTTAGTCGGTTCGGTGCCAATAAGAGGCCAAAAAAAGACAAAAATTACGGAAAATAGCGGACATATAAGTATAGAAGATATAGACGCCCTATTCGTGGCTACCTACCCTGAGTACGGCAATGCCTCATTGCGGCGCGGCGGCCAGATTTAAGGACTGCTAGCCGCAAGCAGCTGCGTTCCTCGTAGAGTCGATGGGCAGTTGACGGTCACCGCCCAAAGAACTACTCCCCCAATAGCAAGCTCTCATCAGTAAATACTCGGGTATGGAGGGGGTGCTCAGTGATGCCGCGGTCTTTACTGTAGAGTAAAGCTTATAAACTGATCAATCTCACATAGTGAAGGAAAGCATTTTATGACCTTGGTAAGGGCGGACAGGATGCCTAGCTGTTAAGTTATTGTTGGCATCGGCCGGCTTCGAACGAATAACAACATTGATATTGCGCTGCAGTCTGTGCAGGATCCGGCAGCCATTGGGGAGCAAGGCGTTAGAGTGAATGGGTCGGTTGCCTGCTGGCAGGCTATTTGGACGTATATTGTCTTAAATCGTCACATATTAAATCCGATATGGCGATGTAAGTGTGCTCTTTATTCACTAGTATAGTGATCTGACTTTCATGGAGTTACTGATGGATAACTATTCGCTCACCACCAAACCCTGTCGATTACTACTAGTTGAAGATGACCTTGAGCTAGCGAATCTGGTTCAGGAATATCTCGCCAAAAATGGTTTTGATGTCTCTATGGTACATGACGGAAATGAGGCGGTAGCGGTCATCCTGCAAACAGTGCCCGACCTGGTCATTCTCGATGTCATGCTGCCGGGTATTTCTGGCATGGATGTCTGTCGACAGTTGCGGCCTGGCTACAGTGGTCCGATATTAATGTTGACGGCTTTAGATGAGGATATGGATCAAATGCTAGGCTTGGAGTTGGGCGCTGATGACTATGTGATTAAGCCTGTTAAGCCGCGTTTATTGCTCTCTCGGTTGCGGGCATTGTTGCGGCGTGTTGACCAGGGGGCGGGCACGGCTAGTGGTTCAGCCAAATCGGAGCCAGTGCTGGCCTCGGCAGCGGATCATTTGATGATTGATTTGAAGAGCCGCACAGTGAGCTTGGCCGGTGAACGGATCAGTTTAACAACCGCCGAATTTGATTTACTGCTGCTGCTTGCAGAGCATGCTACGGTGGTGGTATCACGGGATATCATTGTGCAAAGCATGCGGGGTTTTGACTATGACGGGCTGGACCGATCGATCGATCGCAGAATCTCCCGGCTGAGAAAAAAACTGAAGGATGATTCCGCTGAGCCTGCCATCATAAAAACAGTAAGAGGTAAGGGTTACCTGCTCTGCCAAACCGTCACCATAGCACGAGCAGATAGTGAGTAAATATTCCAATGATTAAGGCATTTTTTCGGCTTTGGCTGCTAGTTTTTGTACCGTTTATGATTTTGATTTATCCCTCGTCATATAACCCCATTAACCAGATTAATGAATGGATGGTTAAAGACCGGCTGGTTGCCGGTCATCAAGGCACATTCTATTTAATCGAAGAGAAACTTCGTCAGTACCCTCAGTCGGAGTGGCCGGAGCGGTTCCTGGATATCGCCTCGGTGTTTGATTATGAACTCAAATTGCTAACACTGGTTAGCGCTAGTGAAGAGGTCGCCGATATTGAGCGGCTGACTAATGGTGACTATGTTGTGTATGACATCCCGCTCACGGTAATGTGGCGGCGGATATCGGAGAGTGATTGGGTGATTTCCATGCTACTGCAGGCGTCCGAAGATCAGGTGATGAGCAGCAGCGTTAGCGGGGTCCGGAATTTATTGATGCATGTATTTCAAGGTGTCGAACCGCGAGAGTGGCCAGAGGCGGTGATAAAGCTCGAGCAGAATTTTGGCTTTCCGATTAGTCTGGTGACTCGCGACAGTCTTGAACTGTCGGGCGAGATGGCCGGCCGGTTTGTAAATGAGGGCTTTGCCTGGGAGATAGATGAGCAGCAACGGACCGTGATTTACCAGCAGCTTCCAGCAAGCCTGCAGATAGTAAAGGCGGGACCAATCCCTTTGCCAGGACCAAAAACCTCACTAATGGCGATAATTTTATCTATCTATATCGGCAGTATTTCTTTGGGTATGCTGATTTTTGTGTGGCCAATGTGGCGAGACCTCAACAGGTTGGCGGATAGCACTGCAGCTTTTGGTGGCGGCCATCTTGATCGTAGAGCCGAGATCGGCAGGCGCTCCGTGGTTACCCGGCTGGCCGGCTCGTTCAATGCCATGGCCGATCAGATTGAGGGCATGATCGGTGAACACCGCGATTTAACGAATGCGATTGCGCATGATTTGAGAACGCCGTTGTCCAGGCTCAGCTTCGCCTTTGAAATGCTGGAGTCAGAAGGGGTAAGCGAGGCAGATAAATTACGTTATAGTCGCAGTATTGCTTCGGGTATTGATACGCTCGATCACCTGATCCAGCAGGTCCTGGCACTGTCTCGTTATAGTCGTGCTATCGATATAACGCATTTTTGTGATTGTAAACTGGCGGCATTGTTACAGGAAGAAATCAATCAACAGCAAATTGCTCATCCGATATTTAAGTTGAAATTTGTGGAGTCAGAAGAGCTTCAAGATCGGGATGTGTTTGTGGATCAACGGGCGATGGTCAGGGTGTTGGATAACCTTGTTGCTAACGCGCTGCGTTACGCTGATGCCATTATTCTTGTTAGCTTGTCTATTGATGATGGCATGTATCAGTTGACGGTAGAGGACGATGGCCCAGGAATAGTGAAAGATGACCGCGAAGCTATATTCTTGCCCTTTTCTCAGCTGGATAATGCCCATCGTGAGGCGTCCAATGAGCACGGCCTGGGTTTGGCTATAGTGCAGCAGATTGCTATTTGGCACAAAGGCTCGGTGGCGATTAGTGACTCACGGCTGGGTGGCGCGCGTTTTGATATACGCTGGCCGCTAGATGCTCGATTGTAAATAGTGTTCGTTATCGATTCGTAGGTGATTTCCTCTCGGCTGTTTTGTCGGCCAGCATGTCTTTGTAATTGTCTTATATTGTCTTGAAACTACCACAGACTTGTTGATGGGTATCCGTAAAATTAAGGTGGAAATTTACGGAAACACTCATCGATAAAGTGGAGTTTTAAACAGTGAAAAATATCAATGTAACTAAACAAAATATAGCGGATAAAAAGCGTGGATTGATAGCGGTATTTCCGCAGTGCGGTCCAGTCATGGTAATCGTCGGCGCGGCTGTTTGTAGTCCGCTGGCCGTAGCCGAGGAGGGCCAGCGCTGGTTTGACGGGGAGCCCAGCTATGCCGCCGGTTTAGTTCTAGGCACGGCGGGTTTAGGGGCCAGTTTTAGCGGCAAAAGTCGTATGCACTTTGTTGACGGTGATCAAATACAATGGCGGCTGATGTTGAGTGGCATGGCCGCTGATGACTTTGATGAGGCGGAGTTTAACGATATCGAGTATGAAGACAGCGACTTCAACACCTATACGTTGCAGGCTGGCTTTGACTGGTATCCGTTCCAGGGGTTGGCGGAGCCGGTATTTGTTTCGGCAGGCTTGATGTATTCAGAGACAGACTTTGACGGTAAAGCAGATACTGGCCAAAGTTTTACCGTGGGTAATAAAGTCGTTGACCCCGGTGATATCACGAATTTGACGACTGAGATTGAACAGGGGGGCGTTTTACCGTATTTCAGCATTGGCTGGGGTAATAAAATAACCGGCAAGCGTGGCTTTAGTTTTCAAACGGAAATTGGTGTTGCGATACCGACCAGTGATGCCGATGTAAATCTGTCGGCAGTGGCTCCCGATGATTTTCTTAGTGACGCTGACCTAGCGAGGGAGAAAAAAGATATTGAGGATGATGTGAATGGCGCTCAAGCTTTTTTATCCGCGTCAGTCACTTATCAATTTTAACCGTTTACTGACTTTCCAATGACTTTGTCAGTCGACATCTTGATCGACAGCCTAATGATAGCGCCGGGCCCGTAGCCTGTGGCGCTATTATCGAAATGCTGTTTGCCAGCGGTCATAGATCAATGCCTTAGCTGGATCAGTGGCGATAAGTCGACCTGATCTCGCGATCTCTGTGCCGCTGTGCCCAGACTCCTGGTGGTTTGCTGTGCTTAGCTGGCAACGCTCAGGCTTAACCCACTGCGCGGTGTTTTTTCTAGGGCTGGTCGCTTAGTGTGTAAACATGCTGCTCAGGTGACGGGCCGGTAACCAGCGTAGCAATACATGGATCAATAATTTAGCGCCTAGTCTTGCTCAGTTTACGGCTTTCCCATAATCGTTAGCGGAAAATATTTAGCCCTGCTCCGCCAGTGTGAAAGTATTGTCAGTCTCACTCTGTCCAGAAAACCCCACAGACAGCTGTTATGCCGCGCAGGGATAATTTCGTGACTAATTAATACGTCGCTTTGATTGTTTTTTGGGCGACTCTAAGAGGAATTTTCTAGATGAATATGGTGATAACAAAGCAGTTAAACGTAGGGATGATATTGGCCCTGTTACTTGCTGTGACGGCCTGCGGTGGTTCGAGTGATAAAATCATTGACAATACACATAAGGATAAACACGCGGATATATCGTTTATCAATGGGCTTGATAGTTCCGTTGCATTTCATATCAAAACGCGTTTGCTGAACAGGGATGTCTTTGATGACAAGCAGAAGGCCGTTGATGTTCCGCGCCATGGACGTTCAGACTATCGTTTTAGATGGATCAGTGCCTCAAAGGAGCGCAGTCAAATAGGTGTGATAAATAGCTATGACAGCAGCCAATCGTTAAAGCTGAATTTGGAGATTAAACACAAGGGCAACTACTGGACCATTGCATGGCAAAGTGGTGATGGCTACCGGCTAGCCGTTTTTAATAAAAGTAGTTCCGATGAAGCAGGTAGGTTCTCAGTGCGGGTATTTTCGAATACGGTGCAAGAGGTTAGTGTCAATGACAGCGTTGTGGCGAGTACGGTCGAGGGCCAGGTAATCGGCCCCTTCAGTATTGTTGACTGTGCGGCCGGTTTAGCCGTAGGGGGAAATGTCATCGATTTGTGTAATGAGGTAGTCTACGGGGAATCATACCTTGCTGTAGTTGATGCTGGCGGTAAGCTGATAGTGGTCCCAGAGCAATAATTTCTTTCGTTGCTATCGAGCGCCCGCAGAGCAGCCCGATCGGCAGTACTGGTTGTGATGTCGGCAGCTGGCGGCGCTTGATTCCGCGGCAGAAAAATCCGTCATCTGTACGGCGGCCAATTTCAGTGCCGGTATCAGCGCAACTTTTAAGTTGCAGAGCATTGCCGCCGAGCACAAACAAAAAGGACAGGTACCAACAACAGTAATTTTTATCAGATTTTATGAGATCTTATCCTCTTCTTCTTGTTTTGTTTCGCAGCTTAACGTTTAGAAAGCACCCAATGGGCGGTGATGCTGTTCATCGGGAGGAGATGGTCATAAGTATCAACAACAATCAGTGCGGCGCGCTTGCTGTTAGCATTGTGACTAGAGGATAATCAATGGATATAATTAAGTGGGCCAAAAAAGCAATGTTGATGAATGATGAAACCTGGAGCAAGCATTCTAATCCATGGAGTGTCTATACCCGGTTCACCGCATTACCATTAATATCCCTTACTTTTTGGTCAAGAGCGTGGATTTGCTTTTATTCCTTGCTACCTATTGCACTCTCCTTTTTTTGGGTTTAGGTCAATCCTCGCTTATTTAATGCGCCTAAAAGTAGCAATAATTGGGCGTCGATGGGTACCTTCGGCGAACGAATTTATTTAAATCGCGAGAATGAAATGATACCAACTCATCACCTTTAAACTTGTCGAGTCCTCCAGTCGCTTTCAGCAATGGGCCTTCCTTTTTTCTTGTATGGACTTTACTCATTGGAGATTTGGATTTTAGTTCTTGGCAATATCTGGGTAATGGTATTCAAAGCATGGTTTGTTGATCGTATGGTTTGGTTGTACATGGATATGAAAGAATCCAGCCCTACATGTCAAGCATGGCTCAAGTCATAGTAAGTTTATCAACCAGCGACAGAGAGCTGACGACCGATCAAAATAAACCGCCCTAGACAATTCGAGTCTGCCCCCAGTTTTCTCAGCGCCTTACCCGCAGCCGATAAGGTTCCCGCCCTGGAGAGGGATGAGTAAAAGCGTAGGTCGTCCCAGTTCATAGCAGCATCACCCTAATAAAGCATTGCCATCGAATATCAGTGGCAAAACATGCCTGCTCATTTTATAAGACTGTTCAAAAGATCCTACGGAACGACACCAGCTATTTGGCGTAAGAAACATGAAATAACAAACGCTGATTAGTCATGCTGCACGGCTGTTTTGTGAAATATCCTCAAATCTCGGGATGTCGCCTTTGGGTCAACGGACTAAACCGCTCGCGCGGTAAACACCATCAAGCACATCGTTTTTATCCATCATCGGTATAACTCCAAGGGTGACATGGGTTCATCCTGTGACGTGAAGTAGGAATCTCACAACTTACATCACACACAGGAATAAAACCCATGACACAGCCTAATCATACCTCACCCACGCCATCCGTCAGCCCTTTACGCCAACGCATGATCGAAGATATGAGCATGCGTAAACTCAAGCCGAGTACGCAGAGAAATCATCTACGATCGGAGAAACGGCTAACCACTTTTTGGGCCACTCACCCCACACAGCCACCACAGAAGAACTGCGTTGTTTTCAGCTGGATTTAGTCAATCAGGGCGCCTCTGCCATCACCATCAATGCACTGATTACCGGCCTGCGTTTCTTGTTTGAGGTAACCCTCAACAACCCGGACGTACTCAGACAAATGAGTACGATCTATCAACCCCGTAAAATCCCCGTCGTACTGAGCCAGCAGGAAGTCAAACAATTACTGGATGCTGCCGTGAGCCTTAAATATAAAGCAGCCCTGTCAACCGCTTACGGTGCCGGCCTGCGCGCCAGCGAAGTGACGCACCTCAAGGTCAGTGATATTGATAGCCAGCGCATGCTGATCCACATCGAGCAAGGAAAAGGTGGCAGGGATCGGCAAGCAATGTTGTCACCGGTATTGCTTCACTTGTTACGCCAGTGGTGGTGCTTTGGCCAGAGAGAACAGCAGATGCTCAAAGGCGGCTGGCTGTTTCCCGGACAAGATCCCATCAACCCTGTTTCAACTCGCCAGTTAGCCCGCGCCTGTCGCGCTGCCGCGACGCTGGCCGGGATCAAAAAAACGGTCTCCCTGCACACCTTGCGTCATAACTTTGCCACCCACCTGTTGGAGCAGCATGTCGATATCCGTGTGATTCAAGTATTACTCGGGCACAAGAAACTGGAAACCACCGCACTTTATAGCCAGGTAGCAATAAACACCTTACGCGATACGCAAAGCCCGCTGGATCTATTGGAACTGGCAACACTCGCCTGATTCATCATGCCAGGGCGACTGGAAGTGGCGGATATTTTCCGCCGCTACGGGGCTGCGTGGAGAGAAGCACATCGAGGCCATATCAGCCTCGGTCAGCTGAAAGTCATGTCGGCCATCGAAGCCTGCCGCAGTGCGGCACTGGGCGGCCATGTGCTGCGCTGTAAAAAGTGCTCGCACCTACAGATTGCCTATAACTCCTGCCGCAACCGGCATTGTCCCAAGTGTCAGGCCAATGCCGCTAAGCGCTGGCTGCAAGCACGACAACGTGAGTTACTCCCAGTGGAGTACTATCCCGTGGTTTTTACCATGCCTGCGGTCATCGCTGACATCTCCCATCAAAACAAGCGTGAAGATTACGGAATTTTATTCAAGGCTGCGGCGGAAACCTTGCGCACGATTGCCGTCGACCCCAAACACCTTGGTGCCAGGATTGGCGTAACAATGGTGCTGCTCAGCTGGGGTTCGGCATTAACCCATCATCCTCACGTGCACTGCATTATTCCCGGCGGTGGATTCTCCGCCGATGGCCAGCAGTGGATTGCCTGTAGAAAGGGCTTCTTTTTACCTGTGCGCGTACTCTCACGCTTGTTCCGGCGATTGTTTCTGGAAAATCTCAACCGGGCGTATCGTAACGGCGAGTTACACTTCTTTGGTCATCAATCCGTCTTAAATGACAGCCAGGCTTTTGCCCAAACACTCCAGCCTTTACGTAAGCAAGAGTGGGTTGTTTATGCCAAACGACCCTTTGCCGGCCCTGAATCGGTACTAGCTTACCTCTCACGTTATACCCATCGTGTGGCCATTGCCAATAGCCGACTGGTTAAAGTGGATAGCAGTGGCGTTAGGTTTAAATGGAAAGACTATCGGGAAAAAGAACAGCGCCAGCCCAAAACGATGACACCAACAACCGATGAGTTTATGCGCCGTTTCCTGCTGCATGTGCTGCCACGAGTTTTTCATCGCATTCGTTACTACGGGTTCTTTGCCAATGCCTTGCGCAAGAATAATTTAGTCAAAGCCCAAGCCTTGCTAGATCCAGAATCACACTGCATGGAAAGTGAAAAAGAACACACTGACGCCGGCGAAGACGCGCCGGTAAGTACGTATACCTGCCCACTGTGTTCAGCGCCGATGATCATTATTGAAACATTTATGAGAGGCCACCAGCCTCGTGCTCCACCGACGAGAGGTGAAGTGGCATGAGCAAGTGTGACAGGTTTTTTATCCAACTTCGGCGAGTAACGGAATTACTATGGCTTGAATTACGGATACGAGGACATCGAGATAATTATCAAGGTGAGCAGCCATGAAAGGCAATAGTGTATCGAGGTTTATGTTATCAACCTGCATCGTCCTTATTCCTAGAACAAGTACTGTGCAAACACCTGCCGGCCCATGGCAAGCTCAAAACCCCATAGCTCAACCCAACGAACAACACCGACTTCCTATCCCCGCGGTTTCCTCCCTTGGGGCCAGCCCGACACCTGCCCTGTAAAGTCCGGAACGAAATTGATAGGCCCGTGCTTGTGGGCTGGTGTCCGACAACCCTTAACAGCAACGGACCTAAAAAAGCCCCGAATCTATCGAGGCGTAGGGTCGGCTAAGTGCCAATAAGAGGCCAAAAAAAGACAAAAGTTGCGGAAAATAGCGGACATATAAGAGCATAGGCGGAGCAAGCCCCCTATTCGTTGCTACTCTATCCAACCCACACGGATTACGGCAATACATCATTGCGGTTGAGGTGGCCACGGACCACTATAAAAATGCTAAATATTCGCACATTTATTACTCATTACTCACATTTTTGATACTGATACTGATACTGATACTGATACTGATACTGATACTGATACTGATACTGAGTGTGGTTCCCCCCTCTCGCAAGATGCTTAGCTCTATCCTTGAACAGCACCATCGTCACAATCGCTGTGTTTCTCCGTCGAAGAGTCTTGCTTGGTGCGGCGCACGTGGCGCTGGTAGTTGAGTAGCTGAGTCCAATGCGCTGGATTTGGCATCTACATGATCCAGGATCTTTTTGATGATAAAGTGATCTTCGATGCATGCAATGACCTCAACCGACCCGCTGCAGCGGCAACAGATCGTGAGATCAATAATAAACACGCGCTTAAGCCGTTGTGCACAGGTCATTTCCTTATGCCCACCCACTGACTGCTCTGCGCTCTTTTTGACCTTGGCCTCCCGTTGCTTGGCGCTGCCCTTACTACGCTTCGCGGGCGTCACATTAATTCGATACTCGCTGTTTGGGGCCAGCACTCCATGAAAACGAGTCAGGTTCACTCGGGGTTTAGGCACCGGCGCGGCCATTGAAACTACATTTTGTTGACGATTCGATGATTGTTTTTTCCGTGTCTGCTTTGAAAACTATTGTTATTCGAAATCTGATGGAAGAGGTGTTAAAGGTCGGTAGGTTTTTTTACAAACTAATTATTTTTTCATATAAATCAAATGCTTGCAGAAAAATGTCTTTTCCGTTGTTCTAGGAAGACAAAAACACCGGCCCGAAGGCCGGTAGAAGGGACGTGCAATCGTAATTAGCTAGGGGATTTAAAACACGAATTACGCTGCCTATCCCTTAACGTAAGATACACTAACCGTTATTGACCTTTTGGGCAATAACGGTTAGGATCGCGCCAAAATTTTTGCAGCGCACTACTTTCGGATATGCCCGGTATGGGTGTCGAGGTCTGTATTCAAATTCAGAGATTAAAAAGGTCGACACTTCGATATGGGAGGTTTGGGTCTTTTTGGCTTCTGAACGTGGTGTGGTAGTCCGGTATATTTTTAGAGCATTAGGAAAGAGCAGGCAGCACCACCAGCTTGTAATCACCGGTCACTTTTCATATTATAGATATCGTCAATAATTGGCTGGCGGTGATTTATTCTGTCCTGTTAGCGGTTAATGTTACTGTGTTAGTTCCGCATCCTTTCACGCAGCCATAATTGAAGAGTAGATAGATTTAATGTCTGGATTTGACCCCATCGAGCATCCGCACCGTCGCTACAACCCGCTACGCGGGGATTGGGTTTTGGTTTCTCCGCACCGAGCAAAACGCCCGTGGCAGGGCCAAGATGAATCGGTCAATCCATTTCCGGCGTCTTCCTATGAAGATAATTGTTTTTTGTGCCCGGGCAATACGAGAGTAAACGGCGAAGCAAACCCCCGATACCAACATACTCACGTGTTTGACAATGATTTTGCCGCGTTAAATGCCGATACGCCGCGAGTGACCACTGGCTCCGATCCGTTAATGCGAACCGAGTCGGTTCGGGGACTGAGCAGGGTGATTTGTTACTCTCCCGACCATAGCAAAACACTACCGGAACTGGCTGTCGCACAGATTAGACGCGTCGTCGACAGCTGGAGTGACGAAATAGATAGCCTCGGCAAGGATTATGTGTGGGTTCAGATATTTGAGAACAAGGGCGCAGCTATGGGCTGTTCGCAACCCCACCCCCACGGACAGGTTTGGGCGAATAGCTTTATTCCCACAGAAGTCGCTGTTAAGGAAGAGCATTTAAAGGCCTACTACACTAAACACGGCTCTAATTTATTAAGCGATTATACCGATCGAGAGCTGAAAGATGGAAGTCGAACAGTCGTTGAAACAGAACATTGGTTGGCTGTTGTTCCGTACTGGGCCCAATGGCCTTTTGAAACAATGTTGTTGCCGAAAGCTTCCATTAGTCGCTTCGACGAGTTGTCTGAGCTAGAGCGCGATGATTTAGCGTTGGCGATTAAAAAGCTGACAAGTCGTTACGATAACCTGTTCAACTGTTCATTTCCCTATTCGATGGGCTGGCATTATGCCCCTTTTAGCCGTGATCAGTTTGGTGAGCTATTGAGGGCAGACCATTGGCAGCTGCACGCGGTATTTTACCCGCCGTTGTTACGGTCGGCGAGTATTAGAAAATTTATGGTCGGTTATGAAATGCTAGCGGAATCACAGCGGGATTTAACCCCTGAGCAGGCAGCGCAACGCCTGCGAGAAGTTTCTGATGTTCATTACTTGGATGAAAACTTTTAGTACGTATATCAAGTAAAAAGTACCATAGCCTACATAAATCGCAGGAAGTTAATAAAATGAATAGGCAACAAATTTTGATTCAACAAACTATCTCGCGATTTACCGAACGATTTGATGCTCAACCTTCGAATATTATTCAGGCACCTGGGCGTGTGAATTTGATTGGTGAGCACACGGATTACAACGATGGATTTGTTTTGCCCTGCGCAATCGATTACCAGACAGTGGTCTGTGCCGCGCCACGCAACGACTCGGTGATACAAGTACTGGCTGTTGATTTTGATAATGACTTTGATAGTTTTGATCTAAATCACCCGATTGTTCCACATCCTGAAAAGTTATGGGCGAATTACATTCGCGGTACGCTGAAATACCTGCAACAGCATTTGTCAGGAATAGGGCAGTCGTTGGCCGGTGCTAATATTGCGGTCAGTGGCAATGTTCCACAGGGGGCCGGTTTAAGTTCCTCGGCGTCGCTGGAGGTTGCAATCGGCCAGACTTTTAACACGCTGTATAGACTGGAATTGAGCGCACAGAATTTAGCACTAATTGCGCAGGAAGCAGAAAACCAGTTTGTTGGTTGTAACTGCGGCATTATGGATCAGCTGATTTCGGCAAAGGGCAAGGTGGGCAGCGCTTTACTGCTCGATTGTCGCAATCTGCAGACCCGCCCCGTTTCTATACCGCCAGGATTGTCGTTGGTGATAATTAACTCTAACGTTAAGCGCGGCTTAGTCGACAGCGAATATAATTTAAGGCGCGAACAGTGCGAACAGGCGGCCGATTTCTTTCAGGTAAAAGCATTGCGAGATGTCACAATTAAGACGTTTAATACTCTGCAAGATGGCCTGGAACCGCTCGCTGCGAAAAGGGCCCGGCATGTCATTACTGAGAATGCTCGTGTTCTGTCCGCAGCCGATGCACTGGCCGCAGGTGATATTTTGCGGTTGGCTGAGTTAATGGAACAATCTCATGTTTCCATGCGAGATGATTTTGAAATCACAGTGCCGGCCGTTGATGCCATCGTTGATATTGTCAAGCAAACCATTGGCGCGCAGGGAGGAGTAAGAATGACTGGCGGTGGTTTTGGCGGCTGCGTTATCGCGTTAGTTCCTGATAAGCTGGTCGACGGCGTGTGCGCTGCAGTAAAAAAACAATACCACCAAACCACAGGCATTGAAGAAAGTATCTATATTTGTAAGGCACAAGTGGGAGCCGGAGAGGTCGTTAGCTATGCATAGTCAGTTATCCGCTTTTCCCGCAGTGAAAGGTAAAAATGATGTCCGATAACAGGCCCCGTACCCTGTCGCGTCACATACAAATAGAGTCCTTTGGCCAGCTGAGTGATGGCCGTGAGTCATTGCTGTTTACCCTGACAAACAGTAATGGCCAAACCCTGAAAGTTACGAATTACGGGGGCATTATCACTTCCTTGACCGCAGCCGATCGCAACGGTAATTTTCCGACATCGTGCTTGGTTACGATATCGAGCAATATAAGCGAGACTCTTACTATTTGGGTGCAATAATTGGACGTTATGCTGGTCGTATTGCTGAGGGAAAATTCTCATTGAGCGGAATGGAGTGCCAGTTTGGGCTTAACGATGGTGACCATCATTTACACGGTGGTCCGATTGGATTTGGTCGGAAACTGTGGCAGTTCCGGACCATTGGAAATATGGACGGTGTTAGTCTACAACTGGATACAACAAGTGCCGATGGTGAAGAAGGTTTTCCGGGACAGCTCGACGTTAAAGTTGTTTATACCTTGAATGATAATAGCGAACTGTCGGTCAGCTACGAGGCGGTGGCTACCAAATCGACACTCGTTAATCTGACTCAGCATTTGTATTTTGATCTTGCTGGTCACGCACAGGGTTCTATTCTGGGGCACCAAATACAAGTCAGGTCGAACAACGACTTGCCCATTGATGTTAATACGCTTCCAGATGGTCGTATTGCCCCTGTGGCCGATAGCCCTTTTGATTTCACTACTCCTTGCGAAATTGG
>Ga0209395_1002305_pt1 | contig 25302 bp, 24 predicted proteins | sample GOMGulsemesocosm_3_FD_184635 | JGI IMG/M metagenome (GOLD analysis project Ga0209395, IMG submission 184635) | Methane-oxidizing microbial communities from mesocosms in the Gulf of Mexico - GOM9D Gulf of Mexico (SPAdes) (version 2) | ecosystem: Environmental > Aquatic > Marine > Cold seeps... | reverse complement strand
AGCTAACATGTATGCAACTTATATATCTGAACAAAATGTAGTGAATTGAGACTCTTGAAAGGCAACGGGAGTAGAGATTAAATATGGTGATAAGAATAATGTTTAATAGATATATGCTCACTTTGTTAATCATTAATATAAATTTTCTCTGATCCCATTGATTCTTATTATTGTCGACTGGCTTGGAGTTTGAAAAAAAGTCGGACCACTTTCGAGTTTAAAGACGGAGGTTTTCTTACTATTAAGCTGCTATATGCCAATGAGGTTTTTACTTGAATGTCCATATCATTGAACAATTTCAAACTTGCAATATCTGATGCAAAAGAGCTGGCTGAATGCTATGACTTAATGAATGAAAAAAACAATTCAACACCGCCTGATGCGTTAAAACGAGCAGCCTTAATTATGACTCTAACGGCGTGGGAGAGTTATGTTGAAGATATAGCGACTGAAATATTTAATAATAAATTTGGTGTTTTAAAAGGTTGTCATATTGGTGATTATTTAGATCGTCAATTTTCTTCAAAACTTAAAATGTTTCATAATCCAGGATCACAAAAAACAAAAGAGATATTTGAAGAATTTTTTGGTGTTAATGTTACTGAAAGTTGGGTTTGGAATAGCTATCAAACTCCTAGGCAAGCAAAAACAACTTTGGATGATTGGTTAAAGCTAAGAGGTGAAGCTGTTCACCGCTCTCAAATTGATATTACAAAGCCTGATTTGATAAAAAGAAATGAACTAGATAAGTGCGTTAGGTTTATATCTGAACTTGTAGAAATAACTGATAAAAAATTAGAATCGATTTAGGCATATAACAAGTTTAAGCACAGCGAACTGTCACCGCTACTTCGTAGTTCTGACAATCGCGTGCTAAAGGCGTTTTACATTCAATTATCCTCACCAGATAGGAAGTCAATAAATGTCCAAAATCATAATGCAGAATGTAAAAATAAAGGCTGCAAATGGTGGCTCAATCAAAAATTATGAGTCCGTTGAAATGAACGATGTTGAAATGGAGTTCACAGGTAGTTCAATTGATTTCGTAACTGACGAAAAAGTTGCTATTTTTCGTAACGATATAAAAGCTATGACTCCGAACGAAATTGTGAGTTTAGCAAAAGCATTACAAAAACAATCTCCTGAAATTCAAAAATCAGTTTTAAAAAAGTCTAAGCTATCAAAAGCATTAGGCTATGTGAAAGAAGTAAAACCACTAGTAAATTGGATCATCGAGTTGGCAAAGAATGTATAACAAGTTGCACCCCTTAAGCCCCTGTGCAAAGTGTTAATAGTACATGGAGAGTGCAATGTATCGAATAATATTGGCCACAGGTTTGATGGTTATTTCTGGATTTATTTTGGCAAGTAGTAGCTCTTCGAAGTATCACAGAGGTGATTGCATAACTCCAATTTTAGAAACTTATTCGTGGTATGGTAAATATGCGATTGTAGAGGCTTTCTCTGTTATTGAGGGGTTCGCTAACGAGAAATCTTATATCTTAGCTTTTCCATTCAATGGCTCAAATAGTGCAATATTTAGCTCAAGAATAGAGCCTGCTACTAAAAAAGTTACGCCTGAACTATGTCTCAGGTAGTAAAAAATCGGGAAACCTCTTTTTATTACTAATGTTTAACCAAAAATCAGCCGTATCCCTGGCTACTAACTAGCTTCCAGCCAAAAATATTGAGAAACGTATATATTAGCTACGGAGACACCAAATCCCTTTTATTGCCGCCGGAGCGATTTACTACATTGGCGAGCACAACGACAGGATGTCGTGGAGAGCGAAGTTGAGCCATGGATGGCGAATCTGAGCGGCCGGTAATTTAGTGAATCGCGTAGGAGTCTTTCGGCAATAGTAGGGCGAGCTTTTGCTTTGCTTACTTTCATTTTGCTCGTCAAAAGAAAGTCAGTCGACGCAGTCGAAACTGCCCCGCAATCTTTTGAACTTAAACCACAAAAAAGAAATTAGTTAAAAGTCTGTAAATCTTTTAAGGACTAGAACATGGGTCGATAGGATCCAGCAGATTGATCAAAACCTATCAGCCCTAAAAGCACTAAGATCAACAACACTCGGCCGCTTAGCGATCAAATCAGCAATAAGCTGGCCAGTGATCGGCCCCAATGTCATCCCCAAATGCTGGTGGCCAAAAGCGTAAAATATATCCGCATGACTAGACTGGCTAATAATTGGTAGCGAGTCAGGCAGAGAGGGCCTCGCCCCCATCCACACGGATTGTTCAGTTAAATCAACACCGGATAACATGCGTTGTACTTGCGGCAATAACGAGCGAATTTTTCGATAATCAGGCGCAGTATCGACTTTGGCCAACTCCACTTGGCTAGTCATCCGCAACCCGCATTGCATGGGGCTCAGCACTATGGACTGGTCGGCATTAACAATCGGGCGCGATATCTGATCCGTTGCCGGCAGCATTAAATGATAACCGCGCTCTGCCGCTAGCGGCGCTTGGTAATTTAACCCTGCGGCTATTTTGGTTGACCAAGCTCCGGCGCAAAGCACCACTTTTTTAGGGTAAATAGTACCAGTGGTGGTGTTGATGATGGGCTGGTTTGCGCTACCATTGGCGTTGGAGATACTAATTTCACGTACATCAGCAATCTCTAGTTGGCCGCCATTTTCAATAAAATGTGCACTTAACAACTGACCCATCTTTTCAGGGTTGGTGACAAAATGGCAATCAGCTTGAAAAAAACCATGTTTGAAAATTGGCTTGAGATTAGGCTCTAACTGATAAATATCGTCTGTATTTAAAATACTAAAATCAGTGCCGCACTGCGCCATCAAATTACGTGCCGCCAAGTTAGTGTTAAAGGTGGCAGTCGTTTCAAATAAACGCAGCCAACCGACATTCTTAAATAATTGCAGGCATTGACCATCATTAAAATTCTGTGGGTCTAACAGTGTTTTCCAGCCTTGAGTAGCCAGCTTAGTAAGGCTGACTAACGCCTTGGCATTATACTGATAATTGCGCTCTGAACTTTGTATGACAAAGCGTACTAGCCAAGGTAGTAGATGTGGAACACTGGCCAAATCAATCGACAGCGGACCATTGCTGATTAACATCTTTATAGCGCTAAGCGCAATCCCGGGGGTAGCGGTAGGAATGCACGAGCCGTTGACGATAGCGCCCGCATTGCCAAAAGAAGCGCCAGCTGCGGGACCTGTCTTATCAATAATGACCACTTGATGGCCATCGCGTTGCAGTGCAATCGCGCAGCTGATGCCGACAATGCCCGCCCCGATCACATAGATTTTTTCAGTCATTATTATTCACTACATCTAATTTCAGTTGCCTGATACTAGCACCGCTTATAGGTTAAAGAAAATATTGAAAATACGCTTTTATGTCACTCATATTAAATCAATAAAAACAGTGGCTTTTACGTCATTTTAACTAATATATCCGACTGCAACTGTCGCTAGCTATAAAGCTGCCAAACCCCTTATATTGCCACCGTAGCAATGTGCTAAATTGGCGAGCGGAACGACAGGATGTCATGGAGAGCGAAGTTGAAATGTGGATGGCAAAGAGCCGCCTTGTTTGCTTTCATTGGGCTAGAAGAGGTAGCTAAGGGGAGTGAGCAGGAAGCGGAGGTCTTGTTCTTAAAAGAAAGTCTGTCGACGCAGTCAAAACAGTCCTGCAATCTCTTGAACTTAAACCGCTAAAGAGAATTCAGTTAGAAACTTGTTGGTCTTATAAGTGCTCTAAAGGGAGCGCCTAGAAAGCGATGTATTTTACGTTGTTTCGTGATGCGCACTGCGCTACACTTAATAAATGATCAAATCATTCAAGCATAAAGGTCTGAAGAAATACTTTGAAACAGGAAGTACCTCAGGGATACAGCCTAAGCATGCAAGAAAACTAAGAGTGCAACTTGTTGCCATTGATACCGCGCAAGTGATAGAGGATATCAATTTACCTGGTTTTAAACTTCATCCACTGAAAGGTAATAGGGATGGCATTTGGTCTATCACAGTAAATGGAAATTGGCGTATCACTTTTGAATTTATTAACGCTAATGCGTTTATCTTAAACTACGAGGACTACCACTAATGAATATGCATAATCCACCACATCCGGGAGAATTTATCTATGATCTTTATTTGGAGCCATCCGGCCTAAGTTGTCGCTTCTTAGCAAAGCAATTGGATGTCGCATCATCAACCTTAAATCGTTTATTAAAAGGGCAAAGTGGGGTTTCACCGGAAATGGCACTTCGTTTATCAAAAGCACTAGGACGTACACCTGAGAGCTGGCTTGTTATGCAAGATAACTATGATCTGTGGCATGCAAAGCAGAAAGTTAATCTAACTCGAGTGCATCCAGTTAACTTTACGATAGCGTAAAAATTAACAGGAGAAGCTGGCTTTTTTCCGTATCACTGGTTTTTAATTAGCTTCCAGCCAAAAGGTCAAGAAGTGTATAAAGTAGCTACGAAGCTGCCGAACCTTTTGAACTTCCCAGAAGCCTCTCGGCAATCTTTGAACTTAAACATGACCCAAGAAATCAGTTATAAGGTTTTAATCCTTTTTAAAACTATCACCATACAGGCCGGCTGGTCAGTTTATTCTGCCCATCAATACCCACTGACTACATCCCAATTCAAAAATCGCGTAGAATAACCGCAACTTCTATTAAGGCTCCTTACATTGATGTTCAAGCGCTCAGCAATCATTCTGGTTTTGTTATTCGGTTTAGCCATCGCCCTGTTTAGCGTGTCTGAATACTCACGCGAGAATGCCATTAATGAACTGCAGATGCGCTCACAAGCTGATTTGAACCGCTATATATTGACCATGCGCCAAAAACTGGCGCGCTTTCGCGATATACCCCAATTATTATCTACCCATCCCGACTTAGTGAGGGCGCTGCGCGATCACGCTAACTCCAACGATATTGCCCGTGCTAATTTACATCTGGTCAAAGTTAATAATATTTTGGGGACGCGCGACAGCTATATCATGGACAGCCAAGGCACCACGATTGCCGCCAGTAATTGGCGCGGACCAGGAGCTTTCAACGGTCGCAACTTTAGTTACCGGCCTTATTTTATCAAGGCGATGCAAGGGGAATTGGGGCAGTATTTTGCACTGGGCTCAACCTCTAAAAAACGCGGTTTCTTTTACGCATATCCAGTGCGCCACAGAGCTCAGATACTGGGTGTTATTGTGGTGAAAATTGATCTCAATGAAATAGAGCAAGATTGGAACGAGCAGGACACAGAACTGCTGGTAAGCGATGAGGATGGGGTTATTTTTATCTCCACGCGTGAGCAGTGGAAGTTTCGTACTTTAAGTTCACTCAAAGATGATGACAGAGCGCGAATAACCCAGAGTAAACGCTATGTTGGACAAGGGCTGATAGCACTAAACATTACCCTAAGAGAGCCCAACAGCGATAATACTGAGATAATTCGTCTGCGCGAACCGTCTAATAGTAAGACTGAGCAACAGTATTTGATGCAGAGTGCAATAGTCGGCAACAGTGATCTTAATGTCTCTATTTTAGCTGATCTGGAAAGCGTACAGCGCCAAATACTGGTTAATATGCTCTATGTCGGGACGCTGTATGTGGCACTAGTATTACTGGTGATGGTGATCATTGCCAGAAAACGCATTGCCAAGCAAAAGGCTCAGTTTGAATTGCGTGAATTGCAGGCACTGGAGAGTAGTGGTGCGAGGGTTAAAGCGATATTAAACAATACTTGGGCTGGTCTGATTACCTTAGATACTACCGGCTGTATCGAGAGTATGAACGTCACTGCGCAAAAGCTATTTGCCTATTCAGAGCAAGAGTTACAAGGGCGCGAGTTTTATCCGCTGCTGGAGCGAGTAGATAGTGAATTGTACCGGGAGCAAATTAACCCACAGCGAAATTTCAGCTCAGAGCTGTTGATAGAAGGGCGGGTGAAGTGTGGTGATGGCACAGTGCTACCGGTTGAGTTCGTGGTGGGCAATATGCAACAGCAAGGCGGGCTGCACTTTTTAATTACTGTGCAAGATGTCACAGAGCGCAAGCAGTATGAAGACCAGTTGGCACAGTCTAAACGTTTATTAGAGAGCCGTGTAGAACAGCGCACCCTTGAACTGACCAGTGCTAACGAGCGACTGATACAAGAAGTGCAACAGCACGGTAAGACCCAAAATGAACTGATTCAAACCGCCAAGCTCGCGGTAATTGGTCAGATGTCGACGGGTATTAATCACGAGTTAAACCAACCGCTGATGGCAATTCGAGGCTATGCTGATAATGCGCGCAAGTTTTTGGCGTTAGAAAAACAGCAAAATGCCGACAGTAACCTCAATGAAATATCATTGTTGACGGAGCGCATGGCTAAAATTTTGCATCCGCTAAAAGAGTTCTCTCGTAAAAGTAGCGGTTTGCAGCAAGTAGTATTGGTAAGTGCTTTACGCAGTGGGGTATTAGCTATTTTATATCCGCGCTTGCAAAAATCGACAGTGAATGTCGACTGGCCTGAACTTAAGATAGAGTTCCAAGTGCTGGGGGATTTGTTACGCTTAGAGCAAGTGATGGTTAATTTGATTGGCAATGCCATGCAGGCGGTCGAGAGTTTGGCGCTAGATAACAATAGAGCAGCAGAAATTACTATCACGCAGAGCCTGCAAGGCGTTGATAAATTATTGATTAAAGTACGTGATAATGGTCCCGGCATTGCTGAAAATAATCTTGAGAATATTTTCGAGCCGTTTTTTACCACGAAAAAGGAAGGGCAGGGTCTAGGGCTAGGTTTATCTATCTCTGAGCGCATTATAGAAGATCTTGGCGGAGAGCTTATTGCTGATAATTATTATGAGGCTGATGATCAAAGAGTGGTCGCCGGCGCTGAATTTAGCGTGTTGTTACAAATAGGAACGGCAATTGGAAGTTTAAGTTAAATGCAACAGTTACATAATGAAAAACAGTTAACCCACAATGTACTGCTGGTGGACGATGAACCATCGATACTCACCTCTTTAGGCCAGAGCTTAGAGCTGGCAGGTTTTGTTGTCATTCGCTGTGACAGTGCCAGAGAAGCACTGACGATAATCAGTGCGCAGTGGCAGGGGGTTATCGTTTCAGATATATCGATGCCCGATATGGATGGCTTGCATTTGATGACACATGTCAGTGCCATAGATGCCGATATACCGATGATATTAATGACTGGTCACGGCGATATATCAATGGCCGTTTCGGCGATTCAGAAAGGGGCCTATGACTTTTTAGAAAAGCCATTTGCCCCTGATAAACTGATTGATGTGGTGCGCCGCGCCAGTGAAAAGCGCGCATTGTCACTGGAAAATCACCGCTTGCGCAACGAGTTAGAATCACAGACCGCCCTCGGGCCGCGAATTATTGGCAACAGCCAAAAGATTGTCCAGTTAAGGCGTATTATCCAAAGTGTTGCAGATGCGCCAACCGATATTCTGATAGAAGCTGAAACAGGCACCGGTAAGGACTTATTGGCGCGCTATATTCACGAGCACAGCAAGCGTCGCGATCACAAGTTTGTCGCGATTAACTGCGGCGCGGTGCCGGAAAATCTGATCGAAAGTGAACTGTTTGGCCATGAAAAAGGCGCTTTTACCGATGCTAAAGCCAAGCGCATTGGCAAGTTTGAATACGCCGATGGCGGCACGGTCTTTCTCGATGAGATAGAGAGTATGCCGCTGGTGTTGCAAGTTAAATTATTGCGCGTTATAGAAGAGCGCAGTATTGAGCGCCTCGGCGCTAACGATCCGATAAAATTAGATTTGCGCATTGTTGCCGCTACTAAAGTGGATTTAAAAACGCTGGCGCAACAGGGTAAGTTTCGCGAAGATTTATACTATCGCTTAAACGTAGTGAAAGTGGAAATTCCACCACTGAGAAGCAGGAAGGATGACATTCCACTGCTGTTCCAACATTTCTCTATCATAGCTTCCACCCAATACGGTCGCGATGTACAGGAGCTTTCTACGCAGCGCATGGCCGCACTAATGCGCCACGACTGGCCGGGTAATATTCGAGAGCTGCGTAATATTGCCGAGCGCAATGTGCTGTTGGGAGAGAGCGGTGCCTTTGGCTTTGATGACAATTTGATTACCCAAGACAGCGGTGGACTTAACTTGGCCGAGCAAGTCGGGCAGTTTGAAAAACTGTTGATCCACACCGAGCTTGCCAAGTGCGGCGGCTCTATTCAAGATACGCAAAAGAGCTTAGATTTACCGCGCAAAACCTTGTACGACAAAATGAAAAAATACGGTTTAGATAAGAGTGATTACAAGCCGTAATAGAATCTAGTTGCGAGCTATAAGCTACAAGCTACAAGCTACAAGTTGCGAGTTGCGAGACTCAAGACTCAAGACTCAAGACTCAAGACTCAAGACTAAAGACTAAAGACTCAAGACTATTTTTACCACAGAGGGCACAGAGGCGCTGCGCTGCACAGAGAAGGTCACAAGAGATTGTGCTTCTCTGAGGAACTGGTGTAAAAAACTTTGGCTTGAGTTTTCCCGTCACCCGTCACTTTTTTTGCCGCTTGCGCAGCAAGATAACCATCCCCGAGGCAATGATCACTGCTGTGCCTAATATAGAGCTGTTACTGGGGATGTCTCCCCAAACGAGAAACCCTATCAGCATGGCCAGTGGTATGGATGAGTATTTAAAAGGGGCGACAAATGATAGCTCCCCCATGCGTGTGGTAATGATGTAAGTGGTATAAGCGCCCATAATGAAAAGACTGGCGAAGCCAATAAATGCAAGATGTTCAGCTTGCAGAGTTTGCCAGCCCAAGGGAAGCGTTGCCAACCCCGCCAGCATCACCATCCAAGCGGTGGTGAAAGCAATCTGTGTCGAGCTTAAAACACTGGGGATATTGCGTACACAAATATCGCGCAACGCGGTCAAAAACGCCGCCATTAATGGCAGTAAAGCCGCCCAAGAATTTAGTGAAGCTTGCTGTAAATCCGCCACTAAAATGACCCCGATAAAGCCGGTGATAACAGCACACCAGCGTCGCCAGCCGACTTTTTCGTTAAGCACTGTTGCCGCCAAAATGGTGAGCATGATCGGCCCGCAAAACACCAAAATGATAGCTGTTGCTAAAGGTAGCAATACTAAGCCGGTTAAATAGCAGCCGGCGATCGCCACTTCAAAAATTGAGCGCAACAAATTCCAGCGATTCCAAGCTGCAGCGGGGATTATTTGCTGCTTTTTATACTTGAGTACTAAGCTGAATAAGAAGCAGACAAAGATCCCGCGTACAAACAGTATTTGCCCGACCGGTAAGTCATCGCTGAGGAACTTAATAATGGCATCGCCACTGGTAAAGAGTGCGAGAGAGAGCACCATAAAGAGCGCAGATTTGATGTTTTCTGATGGTTGCACTATGAGGCCTTGTCGGTTGATTTAGTTAGATTAGATCAAAACTTAGATGCTTGGCAATAGCCGTCTGGTTAGATACTCACACAAGCTATTGAAATCAATCAGCACCATAAATTATAGCTAGATTCAAAGTCAAGCGTTGGGTGGAATGTGAAGACTTGTAGCACCCTCAGCCGTTTACGATCGTCTAATGGGTGGAAAAATGTAACAAGCTGTATGCCGCTGTAAAGTGCCATTTTCCCAGCGCGACATATATCGTTAATTAAAGATATCGTCTAGATTGGCGTAGATCAGTCTGCTCTCGCTTAAACATCCAAAATGAGAGCCTATCTATATCGGCTCAAATATAGGTTGGACGCTCCAAGGTGTCGCTACATCCATGATCGCAGCCATGGTCGGTGCGACTTGTATTGCCTGCGCAAAATCAAGCTGTTGTTGCGGTACATTGGGACCGGCAAAAATGCAGAACCGATTGTCTTCTTTGGTACCAGGACGCATGCCGTGGTTCGATTGATAGCCTGAGATGCCGGTGATCTCTTTGGTGTTTTGAGAGTCTTTTTCAAAACTGATGTACTGCCCTTTGGGACAGCAAAAGACTAATAATTCATTTTTAACGTCAGCAGGCAGCAGTGGTTCGGACCAAATTTCCATGCCCTGTTCTAGTAGTATTTGAGTGACTGAATGACTCTCTTGCGCTGATCTGGGGGCCACAAATAACATGCTGCCTTCACTCGACCAGCGACAGCCTGGGGGAAGCAATACATCACAGTGAATGCAATCGCTCATTAAGTGATGACCGTGATCACTCATAATGGCGAAGTTGTACTGATCTATATGACCGCTGTTACGCAGCCTTTCTAACAGCGTGCCTATTTGAGCATCGGCGCTGCGCAACGACATTTCTGTGAGCGCGTGATCCGAGCCGTACTTATGTAAAAAATAATCGGTAATAGCAATCTCTGACATTAATAAATCTGGAGAGTTAGCTGAAGTGATGACTTGCGCTGCCATGTCCAAAAGCTGGTAATCTGCGAGTATGCCCAGAGATAATACTTGGTTCTTATCGACGCAGGGGTTAACGATATTTTTGGCATTCAGCCCCAGCGTGAGTAAACGTTGCTGTGGATCGAGATCTTTAGACAGCATCGACCAATTTTCATTGGCTGGATGGGGGCTTCCATCTGCGGCATCACTGAGTACATGCTCGACCCACCACGGGCTAACATATAAGTTGCAGTCTTCCGGGCGCACCATCCCGTAACCCATATTAACCACATCGCCACCCACGTTTTTAGTCAGGGAAGCGAGCGTTTCTGTGCGTACATCGTAGGGATTTGACCAGCGAAATACACCTCCATCCCAAATGCGATTGCCATAGATGCCGTGTTCTGAAGGGGGTTGCCCCACAATCATCGAGGTACGTCCAGGAAAAGAGGTACCACATATCTCCGGGGTCAGGGATTTAATATACGTTCCCTGTTTCGCCAATTGGTCTAAATGTGGTAATTGATGGCGTATGCGTTGAAAGTTTGCACTGCTGATTCCATCAACCATGATTAATATAAGTTTATTCATGGAGTTTGCCTCTTCTTTTCAGTGTGTCCTCTTGAAGAGGATGTCGAAAAACTACTGCGTATTATTGAATAAGCTAATTTACCTTGGAGACCTCAGCATTACGTAACGAATGCTGATAAGACAAGGAAAAAACAGGCGAAATAGCGGAGTCAGTGTGCCCCTGTTTATGGGCATTACTGGAGTAAATGAGCATATTGAGCCTGTTTTTAACGCCGTATTATCAAATGCAGTAGTTATGCTGAGGTCTCCCTTGGTGATACCCGACAAAAGGGGCAGGCTGACTCTGCTTTTTAGCAGATTTTCTTTCTTGTTTTGTGCTCGTTTGCGACACTTTCTGTATAGGGCTACACCGCTTAGGTTTTGCTCCAATAAACATCGAGATACTCGTTACTTCTGTTGGGGCCTGCAAGCAGGTCTTGTAGGGGCTACTGGCACACCTAGAGCCCTTAAAAAAAAGGCTATAACAGCATTTCTTGCAACAGCTCTCTATAGTGTGCAATTTTGCGAATTGTCAGACCTGCCACTTTACCTTCGTCATCGTAGCGGCGCAGTTGGATTGCCGCTTGGTGATGTGCAGTGGCTTCAAATTGTTGTATTTCAGCATCACTCATTTTGCCTCCTTGTAAGTGAAGAGAATTAACCGAAGCTGGGGAAAGTTTAGCGAAATATTCAGAATCTACTGCACATAGATAGCGTTTTGCAGCGACGTGCAACCGCACCGGTTCACTGATATCAGCCGGATAAAACTGCGCTAAAATTTTCGCGCCGCTATCTTGGTGATAATTGTCTATGCCCTGCTCTAATGCGTCCAGTGGGAATTCACCACTAAAATGGCCAATGTCGTGCAATAAAGAGGCGACCACTACAGCGTTGCTGGCGCCCTCTGCTACAGCGCAGGCGGCGGACTGCTCCATATGATCGGCCATAGAGACGGATTCACCCAAATAGGCTTCAGGGCCTCTGCGCTCAAAAATATCGAGTAAATAAGGGACTATGGTGTCTCTGTTGAGCACTGGTTTACTGTTTGAACTATTCACTGGAATTGTCCTGTAGTAAGAGCTGAGTCAGGTACTAAGCTCATTCATTAGGGTTTAGCATCCTCTAGCTTGTCAGCTAACTAGAGATGAATTAGACGCAGTCCACATCATCAAATATTGAGTTCACCGTTGCATGAAGCTTCGTTGATTATTGTGATAGGCATGTCGATCCAAAAAATTTATATCAGATAATTACATGTTATACAAGTAGCGAAAATACATCGGAATAAGCAATGCTAGTGTTTTATTGAGTAACATCTGGCAAGTTGAAAGCTTGATAAATTAGACATGAACTGCTCGCTTCCTACAGCAGTCTTGTTGCATCAGGCATATCGAATATCTTGGTTTTTCGATAGCTTGATGGGTTTGATCCAATAATATTTTTAAAGCTTTTAGAAAAGTACAAAGGATCCTCAAAACCACACTGGTAGGCGATAGTCTCTATATTGTCAGTGCTAAATAATAGTTTTTTACAGGCTAATTCCATGCGCTTTTGGTTGATGTATTTTTTGGGAGGAACATTCATTACTCGGTTAAACCAGCGACTAAAATGGGCGACTGAACAGCCGTAAACCTGTGCCAGTTGCGGGATGGAAATATCATCGGATAGATTGTTTTCAATGTGGCTGAGCACTGTTTCGATCTTGTCATAGTCCCGTTTAAAAGGAGCTCTGGCGACACTGGTGGCTATGATGGGTGAGAGCAATTGAAACATCGAGGCAATCGCAGAAAAATAACCTTGATCGGTGCTGCTCGCTTTAATGATGTTACTGATTGGTTGAATGTCAGTGTTTTCAAAAGGTGTGATCGAAGGTTGATACAGCTCAAAAACATCTAAGCCGCTGGCGAGTTCTAGGGTAAATGCGCAGGCTCCCAATTTCATCGGCTCTTGGCAGCGATAGTGACAGAGTTGGTTTAAAGGGAGGACCACTAAAGTGTTTGGTAACAGCTCAATGCTTTCATTTCCCAACTGCACGGTACCACGTCCGCTCAAGGTATGAATCAACCAATTATAGGGCCTACGGTAGGAGGGATAACACCATGAAGTATCTGCTTGCTGCCAGTATGAGCGGATAATAGTGAGTTGGAGTTTTTGCTTATAGAGCATAATTAAATTCTCAAATAGCATAGAATTCCATATTTAAGCCTAATTTTGCCTGCGGTTAAAGTTATTTATCAAATATTATTAAGCGCAGCCTAAATCAGCAACGTTCTAATGTTTCACGATTGGTCAGGGTGTCGTTAAATAGAGGGAGAGTTTAGTGAATGACTATCTGGTATACAAAAATAGCCGCTACCATCACTTTTGGTTACGTGACAATTGTCAGTGCGAACAGTGTCGACATACAAGTGGACAGCGTTTACATGAGACTTGGCAATTAAATGCTGAAGTGGGGGTTAAAGACAGCGCAGAGAGTCCCGAAGGCTTACAAGTGCTCTGGTCGGGCGATGACCAACATCGCTCGTTTTTTAGTCATCAATTTTTGGCAGAGCACTGCTACGATGAGGAGTCAACAGCGGCTAAAAAGGAGGATGATAAGCGGCAACTGTGGGGAGGCGCTTTAATGGCTGATATCCCCTGTTTTGATTACCTTAAAGTGATTACCGACGATGAGCAAAAGCGTCAGTGGTTAAATTCGGTGATCACTTACGGCTTGGCAAAATTGATTAATGTGCCCACTGAACCAGGTACTATCCTCAAAGTTGTGGACCAATTTGGCTATGTACGCACCACAAATTACGGTGACTTGTTTGAGGTGTTGAGTGTAGAGAAAGCAGTGAACTTAGCATACACCCCCATCCCCTTGAGTTTGCACACCGATAACCCCTATCGTAACCCAGTGCCGACACTGCAATTGCTACACTGTTTAGTCAAGGCTGAGCGCGGAGGTGTGACCGCTTTAGCCGATGGTTTTTATGCCGCTAACATTTTACGCAGGGATTATCCCGCAGCTTTTAGCCTGCTCTCTAGTGAACAAGTCGAGTTTAAGTTTGCCAGCGAAGACGCTGTATTGCAGCACAAGAGTTGCATGATAGAAGTAGATTCTAGCGGAAGTGTTACTGCAGTCAGAATCAATAATCGCTCAGTTGCCTCATTTGATTTACCATTTGCAAAAATGTTGCCGTACTACCGAGCTTATTGCCAGTTTATGACAATATTGCAAGCAGCTGATTGCAAAATAACGCTCACGCTAGCAGCGGGGGAGTTAATCTTGTTTGATAATCAACGAGTGCTGCACGGTCGTGAAGTACCGGCAATTGGGGCTCGCCATTTGCAGGGATGTTATGCTGATAGAGACGGTTTGAAGAGCACAGCAGCGCTGTTAAATGCCCGCGATTAAAATGCCGAGTGTGTAGCATGCGGCCCACCTCTGACTCGAAGTTTACGTGCACTCTTGCGCGGATCAAAGTGCCCCTCTTTATCGGTATTGACTACTTAGAGTTGCGTTGTAAAAAGCACGGAACATCTCGGGGCTTATTCGCTACACCCTTAGCACAATGGCGTAGCGAACAGCTATTCAGAGCTGGTTTAGCATCAATAATAGAACATTAAGATCCGCGGATAAGATCAAGCAAAACATAACCAGAGGGCGACGCCTACCGCCAAAAACAGTGTTTCTGCGAGCAGTAATATAATCGGCGGCCAGCCCAATTTAGCCAGTTCTTGAAACGATGCTTTCATGCCTAAGCCAACCATGGCAATGATCAGGCACCAGCGGGATATATCGGTTGTGGCACTGACCACGGCTTCAGGAAAGGAAACAGTACTGTTTAAAGTGACAATCAACACAAACGCCACTAAAAACCAAGGTAGCGGTAATGACCTCTTCTCTTGATTGGCAGAGAGTTTATTAGCACTGACCACCATTGAGATAATAATCACTACCGGCACTAATGCCGCTACTCTTAATAGCTTGGTAAAAGTGGCGACATCACCGACTTCTTGCGACACCATATAGCCCGCGCCGACAACTTGTGCCACGTCATGAATGGTGGCGCCGAGAAATATGCCGCCTTCGATAGCGTCCATACCCAGGGCAGATATAACCAATGGGTAGGCGATCATTGCTACTGTACTCAGTGCTGTGACACCTATGATGGTAAAGATCAGCTGTTTTTCAGAGTCTTTGTTTTGCGGTAATACAGCGCTGACTGCGAGCGCAGCAGAAGCGCCGCAAATACCGACAGCAGCCCCTGAAAGCACACTTTGCTGGGTGCTGAGTTTGAGCCATCTACCGCAGACAATAGCAAAAATAATAGTGGCAGGTACTCCGGCTAAAACAACCACAATAGGCGTCAAACCAAGACTCATTAATTGCTCAAAGGTAATGCGCGCACCAAGTAGTGCAATACCTAAGCGCAGCATATGGGTTGAGGCGAATTGGATTCCTTCAACACACTTGCCTTCAAGAGATAAATAATTAAGCGACATGCCCATCAAAAGGGCATATAAAATGGTAGGGCCGCCGTAGTGCTCAGAGACAAACTTGGCGGCCATAGCGACCACAATACAAATGAGTACGCCGGGAAATACATGTCGAATACGCGAGTGCATGGCTAGGTATTTTGGATGCTCTTTTACGTTAATCAAAACTACAAACCTTTGTGAGCTATACAGAGAATAAACTGAAATTTAAGGTAAATTTATTGGCGAGAAAAACACTGATTATATGAAGAATCACTATCAGTGTCTGTTCTCATTCCATTAACAGACAAGTAAAAATATATAAATAATCTACAGAGTATAATGATTTTTACCGATAACAAGCGCGACTTTAAGCTTGGCGGTGTTTGAGGGATAGCGCCAGTCACTTATTTCTTTTGAGACCAAACAAATATCACTAGAGCTTTTTAGCTGGTGCAAGAGTATAAAAAACTAAGGCGCTGAAAAGCGCCTTAGTGAGCTTACATTTCGCTTAGTTTAGATCAGATTTGTAACCTGCATCTAACATTGCTTGGGTCTTAGCTGTTTCAGACTTTAACAAGTTGAACCACTTGTCGCCGTCTTTTACGTTGCCTTTGAACCAAGTGTATACCGGCTCAGCAGACTTTTGGAACTCCATTTTTTGTGCTGGAGTGGGTACGTAAATTTCGCCACCGTTCTTTTTAAAGTCAGCGTAAGCTTGTATGGATTTACGCTTAGGAGAGGCGAAAGTTGCCTGCTGTAGCGCAGAGAAACCATCGACCACAACTTTACGTAGATCTTCAGGCATCTTCTTGAAGCTGTCGTTGTTCATGTACCAAAGTGCAGACATGTAAGCGTGACCATCTAGTGTAACGTGCTTAAGGCCAGCTTCTGGGAATTTCATGCCCATGATGTCTGTGATGCCGTTTTTAGAGCCTTCAACGATACCTGTTTGGAATGAAGTGAACAACTCAGGCCATGGGATTGGCGTTGGGCTAGCACCCATTGCTTTTACAAGCTCTTGCGGTAAATCTGCCACAACCGTACGGATTTTAAGGCCTTCTAAATCACTCGGCGTTTTAACCGTGCGCTTAGTGTTGGCGAAGTTTCTCCAACCACCGGTGTTACCGATGGTCATTAGACGCACTTTATCGTCTGAATCAGCAAGGATTGATTTACGCATTTCACGGGTGAAATCACCTGCTAGTACAGATTCTGCAACACGGTCATCTGTTAGCAAGTATGGAAGGTCCAGTACTTGAACGTATGGATACATGTTAGCCGCACCGCCTGATGTTGAGATGTAAACATCAACAGAACCGTCTTCTAATGCTTGTAGACATTCAGTACCGTTAGCGCATAGCTGAGTACCAATGAATAAATCAACCGCAATTCTGCCATTTGAATGAGATTCAACGAAATCTTTAAAAACGACAAGTCCGTCGTAATCTTCGTCGTTCTCGTTCGAGTTAGCTGTCGCTCTTAAGTTAAAATCTGCAGCGCTAACGCCCATGCTTAATGCAACTGTGGCAGCGACCAAGCTAGACATGATGGTGCGTTTAATGTTTTTTGTTTTTATCATTACTACTTCCTCTATATTTGGTAAGTGTACCCATTGATATCTAGGAGCCCAGTAGGCCCCAGGATGATCGACGAATTTTTTGTGGCTTGTCTAAGCAAGCCCTAACCATCGGGGGACGGTCATTGATATTGCTGGAAAGAAGGTGATTAAAAATATCACCGCAATCTCGACAAATAAGAATGGCAAGATGGCTTTTGCAATGCTTTCTACTTTGACTCCAGAGACACTGGAGGCGACAAAGAGTACTAATCCCATGGGCGGTGTGGCTAAGCCTACGGTTAAGTTCACGGACATGATGATCGCGAAGTGAACAGGGTCAACACCGATGTTGATAAATTCCGGTGCTAAAATAGGACCTAAAATAATGATCGCTGGGCCTGCATCTAAAAACATACCGATGATAAATAGCAGTATGTTGATGAGGAACAACAATATGAGTGGGTTATCACTGATGCCCAGTACAAATTCAGCAAGCTGTTCCGCAGAGTGCGATAAGCTGACCACGGTTTTGAAGGCGATGGCTGAGCCAACCAGCAATAAGACCACTGCAGAGCCTTTAGCGGCACGGTTGAATATTTCAGGTAGCTCTTTAACTTTGATGGTTTTCAGTACAAACAGGCTAATCACAAGTGCATATCCTACCGCGACAGCCGAGGCCTCAGTCGGTGTGAAAATACCCCATAAAATTCCGCCTAAAATAATGATCGGTGTGAATAGCGGTAGAGCAGCTGATTTGCCAGCCTGCGCGCGCTGCTTCCAAGTCTGTTTGGGGGCCGCAACTGGGAAGTCATAGCGCTTGGCCATAATCGAAATCATCGCCATCAAACCTAAGCCAACCAACAGTCCGGGGATAACACCGGCAGCAAAAAGCGCGGCCACCGAGACTTCCATCGTATAAGCGTAGATGATCATAATCCCAGATGGGGGAATGATCGGACCAATCACTGATGAAGCTGCAGTAATAGCAGCTGAGAATTTGCGCGAGTAGCCATTTTTTTCCATCGCCGGGATCATCATCGAACCGATGGCAGATGTATCGGCCACTGCTGAACCTGACATGCCGGCAAATAACATACTTGACATGACGTTTACATGCGCCAAACCGCCGCGCACATGGCCGATAAAAGACTGCGAAAAATTAACCAGTGACAGTGTAATCCCGCCGCGGTTCATTAGCTCACCCGCGAGCATGAAGAAGGGAATGGCCATTAACGGGAACGAGTCAATACCGTTGTAAATATTGCGGAATAATAGCGGTAGATCTCTGTCCATACCCTCTGCCACTAACATAAAGCCAGGAGCGGATAACATGGCGAAGAAAACCGGCATACCGAGTAATAAGAAGATCAGAAAAAGCGGTAGAAAGAGAATTAGCATGGGGTGTTTTCTCCTGTGCCTTGTTTATCTGTATCAACGTTAGAGCCCTTGCTAAAGAGAGATTTAAGCTCCTCTAAAACCAGCTCAACATTGACCAATAACATAGTGCCAAAGCACACCGGCATGGCGAGGTAAATCCAAGCTCTGGACAAGTGAAAAGAGGCTGCACGGGTGCGAAAGCCGCGTTGGAAGAACTCTAGCCCTAAAGTAAATAACTGGTATAAAACCAGTGTTGCTACCATCAATAATAATAGCTTTAAAATGGAGGAAATTAATGTTGGCAGTGAATGCTGCAACAGATCAATCGCGACAAAAGAACCTTGTCGATAGGCTTCTCCGGCAACCAGTGCCATCATCCAGATCATAAATGCTCTGGCGACTTCTTCGGGCCAAGGTAGAGCGTCGTTTAATACGTAGCGACAAAATACTTGCAGTAAAATGGTGGCCACCATTGCCGCGACTAATATCCAGGCGATACTGCGCCCAAGTGTTGCGCACGCCAAGTTTAACTTGCTTAAAATACGAATAGCTAGATTGAGATACAACATCAGTTACCTCCCTTACAGGCTTGTACATAAAAGAGCACAACAAGCCTGGCAGGCTTGTTGTTAGAGCGAGAAGCCGTCTATGGCACTTCGCATCCCTGTGCTGCACTGTATAGCTCGTACCAAGTTTCTCGATCGAGTTTAATGTCACAAGCTTTAGACAGCGCTTTGATTCTCTCTAAGTTATTAGTACCTAGTACGGGAATGATTTTAGCGGGGTGTGCCAGTAACCAAGCAATAGCGATATGATCGGCAGAACAGTCGAAGCGTTCGCACAATGATTTAAATAGCGGCTGGATTCTGGTCGCTGCAGCGCTATTTGAGAAAATTTCACCGCCGGCTAGCGGTGACCAAGCCATAGGCTGGATCTCATCTATTTGTAGGTCTGCTAAAGTACCGTCTGAAAAGCACTGGGATTGCAACAGGCTGATCTCAATTTGGTTGACTTGCAATTGGTGCTTCATGTGCTTTTGCAGTAGACGCCAGTCAGCGGGAATAAAGTTAGAGACACCAATGGCTTTTACTTTACCGGCATCAACCAGTGCATCGAGGGTAGCTCCGGTTTGCGCTGCATCCATAAATGGATCTGGGCGGTGCACCATCAGCAGGTCTAAATGATCGGTGTGTAAATTGACTAGGCTCTGCTCAACACTTTTGGTGATGTACTCATCACTGGTGTTGTAGTGCTTAACACGACGATTAGGGTGTTTATCAGAAGTCAGTGCAATGTTGCACTTGCTGATCAGTTGCATTTGCTCGCGAAGCTGTGGATTAGCGGCTAAAGCTTTGCCGAAAATCGCTTCACATTCGTAGTCACCGTATATATCAGCATGATCAAAAGTAGTGATACCTTGCGCAAGACATGCATCAATTTTGGCTGTTACATTGGCAACCGAAGTATCGCTGTCATCGCCTAAGCGCCAAACGCCGTAGACTAATTGAGATAACTTAAGGTCATTGCTCAGGTTTATTGGATTGATCATTTCTTGTCCTTATTCGAATCATTGTTATTTTTTAAACTTTTCTTGTTTAATCACCTTATCAGTGTATTCTTTTCGTGTAAATCAATTATGTATGAATTTATTAAATGAATTGATTAGACTTATTCCGCTTAGCAAGATCAATGTGGGTTAAAGCGCTAGGTTTGGCGACCGATGGGGTTAGAAGGAAAGAAATTGATTGATAATAAACAGCAAAAGTTACCCTTGTATAAGCAAATATGCGAGCTGTTACATCGCGAGATTACTGCAGGACACTGGCTGCCTGGTGATCGGCTACCGGTTGAATCAGAGTTGGCCAATAGTTTAGGCGTGGCCATAGGTACGCTGCGAAAAGCGTTATCCCAGTTAGAGTCCGAGGGCATGTTGGAGCGCAGGCAAGGCTCTGGTACTTATGTTAAACGCGCGCCGACGGGGAATGCGGTGTATCAGTTCTTTCATTTGGAGCTGCTCAACGGTGGTGGCATGCCGACGGCAGATACCTTGAGTATTGAATTAGTGGTTGATCCGCAAGTCGCTCAGTCACTTGACTTGCACTATTTGGAAACCAAGTTGTGGTGTATTAAACGCCTGCGCTATCTCAATAATGTATTAGTAGCCGTTGAGCAAATTTGGATAGACCATCGCCACTGTGATCAGCTAGCGGAGGACTGCGCGCACGAATCACTGTATGAGCATTATCGTGAGAATTTTGATTTTTGGATCACTTCAGTGGAGGACCAAATCAGTTGTCAGTCTGTGCCAAACTGGGGCGCAGAAGCGTTAGAGCAGTCATTAGATACTCTACTGCCTATGGTCGAGAGGAAAAGCCGCTCAAATAAAAATCAAATAGAGGAGTTTTCTCGCACTTGGTATCTCGGTGATAAATGCCGCTATTTTGCGCGTTGGTCTTAATGTATCTGTCGCTCTATATGCGGTGTTTAAATAATACTTAATGGTTGGTTTTAGAGTTGCTTTAAGACTCTATAAAGTTATCAAAATTAGAATAGGTGTGATCGGCATCTAACTGTTAAAAGTAAGGATAATTAAAAATGAAAAGAACGGTGAATTACGCGCTATTGGGCTGTGGCATGATGGGCTTAGAGCACGTTAAAAACATAGCATTAATTGCTGGCGCGCAAGTAGTTGCTATTGTTGAACCCAATCTAGAAATGAGAGCGAGTGCCGCAGCGTTATTGCCGGCCGCGGTTTTTTATGATGACTTAGCCAGCTTAATTACGCATCCTGAATTAGATGCGCTGGTGATTGTAACGCCTAACTATCAACACGCTGAGCAGTTGCTTTATATTTTAGAGCATACCGAGTTAGCCGTGTTGATCGAGAAACCAATTGTCACCGATATGGACCAAATTGGCGCTATTAAAACAGCGGCAGAGCAGCACAATGCGCCGATCTGGGTGGCGATGGAATATCGTTACATGCCGGTGATCAGTCAATTCACCAAGGCGCTGAACAGCGGTGACTTAGGTTCGGTGAAAACCTTGACGATCTGTGAACACCGCTTCCCGTTCTTGTCCAAAGTGAATGACTGGAATCGCTTTAACCAAAAAACCGGTGGTACTTTAGTGGAGAAGTGCTGTCATTTCTTTGATTTGATGCGCTTGCTAAGTGCCAGTGAAGTAGTCAAAGTTTACGCCAGCACAGGCCAAGACGTGAACCACTTAGATGAAAGTTACGCGGGAGATACTCCCGATATTATCGATAATGCTTATGTGGTGCTTGATTTTGCCAGTGGTATGCGAGCGATGCTGGAGCTTAATATGTTTGCCGAAGGCGCTGAATACCAAGAGCAAATTAGTGTCATCGGTGAACGTGCAAAGCTGGAGTGTTTTGTCCCGGGTCCAGGCCGTTTTTGGCCAGAAAAAGAGTTGGGTCCAGCGCCTATCGCGAAGCTTGTGCAGTCTCCTAGATTACCTAAAGGCCCCATTACAACGTATGTCGAGGTTGATCCAGAATTACTGGAAGCCGGTGATCACAACGGTTCTACTTTCTATCAGCATCAAGGTTTTTATCAGGCGATTGTGGCGGGCGCACAAGTTGAAGTCTCGGTTGAAGATGGCTTAAAAGCGGTCGTTATCGGGATGGCCGCCCAGCATTCGGCTGCGACCGGGCAAGCGATCACAATGACCGACAACGGATACGATTTTATTCGCTAGTAATGCGGGGAAGTCTATGAAGTTTTTATAGGCTTCCTAAGCTTTAAAGCCGTGAAATATTAGAGGTTGTTACATTTATCTCTAAATTCATACACTATTGATTTACTATTAGTTGATTCGTTGCTAAGCTGATTTTAAATAAATAACAAAAAAATCAGATTGCTGTGATTTCCCAGTGACGCAAACTAATTTCTGCGCATATCAAGGGGCAATTTAGGCACTGAACTACCTACTTTCTGGAGCAGTAAAATGAGTATTTTGATTGATGTGATCGACGAGCAAAAAAAAGTGGCAGGTCTAGATTTTCCACTAGTGATTAAACCTCATAATACTCAAGTGACGGAAAGCAAAGCTGAATTCAATCAGTGGGTGGCTGATAATAAAGTTGAATTGAAAGCGCATCTGATCAAACATGGTGCAGTACTGTTTAGAGGCTTTCCTCTGGCGGGAGCGGAAGATTTTGAAACGATGTTGAATCAGACAGATTTTCAAAACATGCCTTATGTCGGTGGTGCTGCGCCCAGATCGCAAGTAACTGCCTCTCGTATTGTTACCGCAAACGAGTCTCCTGCAAGTGAAAAAATACCTTTCCACCATGAAATGGCTCAAGTGCCTACGCCTCCTGGCTATATCTTCTTCTACTGCGATACAGCACCAGAAGAAGGCGGCGCGACCTCTATTTTGCACTCGGCTGAGATTTGTAAACAGTTTTTTGCCATTGATCCTGAATTTGCCGCCAGCATTGAGGAATCTGGGGTAAGCTATAAGCGCGTGATGCCTTATGAAACCGATAAAAGCTCGGCAATTGGCCGCTCTTGGCGCGATACTTTCTTAGTTGAAACAAAAGCGCAGGCAGAAGATGCTATGCGCGACGCTGGGATGAGCTGGGAGTGGTTAGAAGACGGTGGTGTCTCAACTAAAACTCAAGCGTTACCGGCAATCCGCTTAGACCCAGAAATAAACGAGAAAGTCTTTTTTAACTCGATTGCGGCGGTGTATACCGGTTGGAATGATGAGCGCAACAAAGGTGAGACATCCGTTGTTGGCAAGGATGATTGTCTGATGGATGCAAAAGTCATGGCAGAGCTGGTTGATGAAATGGACGCCTTATGTGTCAACTTTAAATGGCAAGAGGGTGATGTTCTGTGGGTTAACAACCACACAGTGATGCATGCTAGACAGCCTTTTAAAGGTGAGAGGCTAACACTCGCTTCTATTTCTTTTAAATAACGATTAGGCTAAGTACTTTGCTATAAAAAGCACCCTAGCGACTTTCACCTGCTTGTTTAGGTGTTAGCGCTAGCGTTTTTGTTGACGAGCTTGTAAGCAGCGAAGTTTGCTATAGAGCTGACATGCTCGACCAAGATTCCATCAATAAGTCCTTTCAATAAGTCCCTTCAATAGGCTTTTGTTCCATCGCCTCTTATCGCAGTTTCGCTGGTGCATTACGCCACTTGTGCGACATCTTTTTGTCCGCCTCCCAAGCTATATGGCATATAAAAATCAATTAATCTCTGGTCGTATGATGGTTTGTCTCCCAGTGTGTTTTCAAAATTAGCGGATTTCAGCAGTGCAGTAAACCAGTCTTCATAGCGCTTCCAAACCGCATCTGTGGCAGGCAGTTGGTATGCTTTATAATGCTTAAGCAACAGTTGAATACGGTAGGCAAACGGATAAAGTGCGATATCAACAGCGCTGATATTAGCACCATTAAAAAATGGCCCTCGGTGATCCATTGCCTGAGAAAATTCATACAAGCCTAGTTCTAATGCCTTTTTCGCTCGAAGCTGCTCGCTATCGGCCGATTGAGATTTTAAATAGCGGTAAAAGTAGGGCGTGATGTATTTACCAATAAAATCTATCCAGTGTTTTTGTTCGGCCTGCGCGCTAGGCTCTTGTGAGAGTAGCGGGCCTTGCATAGGGTAGGCATGTTCCAAGTATTCCAGCACGCGATTTGATTCAGTGATGGCTACGCCGCTATCAAGCGTCAATACCGGTACTGAGCCACTATTGCGGGAAATTTCCAACCAACGCAGAGTCTTCTGATAAGGGTCGGTCTCGATATATTCATAGGCAATTGCTTTGTGCTCTAGGGCCATCCAGGCCCGTTGGGCAAAAGGACAGTACCATGCGCTGTAGAGTTTCATGATTCACCTCCTGCTGTTAAGTTTATCCCACTAAGTGAAACTGACTATCCATGCCTTGATCGCGCGTTGGGATTATTGCCTGATAAGCCGCTGACTGATACCAGTTTTGCGCGTGCTCCCGATCGGGAAATTGAATGACTACTTTGGTTGAATATATCGTATCACCGTGCAGTGCCTCAATCGGCCCTTTGGCGATAAACTCGCCTGAAAATGGAATCAGTGTTGGTGCTGCTAATGCACTGTAAGTGCTTAGGGCGTCTTTGTCGGTTGGGTTTAAATCGACAATAATAAGTGCGCTCATGTTATGTGTCTCCTTTGGGTTAGTGTTGACTTAGCTTATTGCTTGTTCTAACTTTGCACAATAACCATAAAGTGGACGCTTTGTTTAATATTATGAACAATCTTAAAGTATTGCCATCACTGCTAATTTTTGCCCGAGTCGCTAAAGAGCAGTCATTTACTGAAGCTGCTAAACAATTGGATATGAGTAAATCGGCAGTCAGTCAGCAAGTGAAACGCTTGGAAGCGCATTTAGGCCAACAATTGCTGTCGCGCCACACCCGCGGTATGTCACTAACCAGTGCAGGTAGTAAGTTACTGGATCGCTGCGAGCTATTACAAGATCAAGTAGAGCTAGCGTTACAGGCGGTCGATAGCAGTAAAAATGCGCCATCAGGTGTCTTTGCCGTCACCACCCCTTACTCTTGTGAGAAAGATATTGTTATTCCCGCTTTACATCAACTGTGTCTTGAGTTTCCCAATATCCAGCCAAGTATACTGGTGAGTGACGAAGTGCAAGATCTGATCAAAAATAAATTAGATGTGGCGCTTTCTTTTGGCGAGCTTAAAGATAGCCAGTATCGTGCATTACCAGTAGGTTCAGTGGGCGAAATACTTTGCGCTAGCTCCGTATATACGCAAAAAAACGGGCCATTTAAAGAGCTTGCCGAGCTTGAAAAACAACGTTGGATTCCCGCGCCTTGGCAGCGACAGGGCCTGGCTGTCTATGAGCAAGGTGATAGCGGAAAAAGACATGATTTAAAGGTGAGCTTTGCCGCCAGCGTGAACACTATGCCGACCACC
>Ga0209395_1002297_pt1 | contig 25387 bp, 16 predicted proteins | sample GOMGulsemesocosm_3_FD_184635 | JGI IMG/M metagenome (GOLD analysis project Ga0209395, IMG submission 184635) | Methane-oxidizing microbial communities from mesocosms in the Gulf of Mexico - GOM9D Gulf of Mexico (SPAdes) (version 2) | ecosystem: Environmental > Aquatic > Marine > Cold seeps... | reverse complement strand
TCAAAAACTCTAACTCCATCGATTCTTAAGTATAAGCCAATATGGACTGCTTAGTAGTAATCTCTGAACGACTGATTCTAGGTAGTTTTTGTCATAAGCTCAAACTAGCCGACCGGCTAGTTTGTTGCAGAAGTTGTCTACTGAGAAAATACCCTCTATGACTGTTATGAGTCAGGACGCGACTAAGGTACAAGCTGGCTGACTAAGTCGCTAATGTGTCAATAAAAGACTAAACACGGTATACGCGTCGGAAAAAAGCGGACGTAAAATAGTGTTGATTATAGGCGGAACAAAACCCTTTATTCGTAGCTACTCCACCCTACCCATCCGGAGTACGGCAATGCATCGTTGCGGCTGAGACGGCCGCAAACTACTATAAAATACTAGTTGTTCGCACTTAGGCCCGGCCCTCCGACCCTGCATGCATGCCCGGGCGTAATGTCTTTTAAATCATCTGAATATGAGTTCTTCAGGTCAGAATGTGGTTGTACTTTACTGACTAGGTAGCCTGCAGCCATTGAGACGATAAAGGCTGGCGGCAATGCCTCAAGGGCCCTGAAGTAGATGCCAACTCCATCAATGTCTTGCACTATAAATTTAAAAAACGGTATAGCAAGAAAGCCAATAATCATAGAGGTAATCGCACCCGAGACAGTGTAGCCCCGCCAAAAAAGTGAAAGGATAACCATCGGGCAGAAGGTGGCAGCAATACCAGACCAACCGAAGATAGCGAACCAGTATATCGTCCGTTCGGGAGACAAGAAAGATACTGTAAGTGCAATGACGAGAGCGATCATGGCCAAGGTGATCGTCACATTACGGGATATACGTGTCGCTGATGCACCACGCATATCGGGATTAATAATCTTTTGGTATAAATCATAAGTAATCGCACCTGATGCCAGTATCAGGAGTGATGATACTGTCGACATAATCGCTGATAAAACAGCGGCAACGTACAGACCTACCAGCAGAGGTGGGAAGGTGTGCTCCACTAGATCAGGCAGTACATTCTGCGCGCCGTTACCTAACGCGACCTCAGGGTCGACACCCACACCGGCAATGATGAAGCGCCCTAAAATACCAATGGATACGGCAGAGGAACCCACCAAGAACGTAAAGCCAAGCGCCACCCACTTGCCCTTATTTAGCTCCTCTTCATCTTTGATGGCGAGGAAACGCGCAAAAATCTGCGGAGACCCCATAAAACCAAGCCCGATCAACATCATGCCCAATATGGTCATAATGCTCATTAAGTCAAAATCTTGTCCGCCGCTTATACTCAGCAGCGCAGGATCGATCGCTTGTAGTCCTGCGGTGATGCTTTCACTGTCTGACAAGGTCCAGTAGGCCACCAAGGGCAGCATCACCAGGCAGAGCAACATGACCGCGCCCTGGAACATATCGGTCCAGGCTACTGCCAGAAAGCCACCAATCACGCAATAAGCTGCGACAACAACAAAGCCGACAATCGCACCGGTATAATAATTCCAGCCAAGGAATCGTTCGAAAGCGGAGCCTGTAGCATCTATCTGGGCACTAATGTAAATCATAACAAAAACGGCGAGTGATAAAGATGCAACTATGCGGAGGGTGTTTGTGGCTGGACGGAAACGACTGACCAGGTAATCTGTCATCGTAAGACTGTCATAATGATCGGTTAATTTTTTGAACCGGTTCGCCATCACGAACCACGCAATAGCCACACCAATAACTTCACCCAAAACAACCCAGTAAGCTGAAACACCCACCATCGCCCCCATACCTGTGAGGCCCAGCAAGAGCCACGCACTTTCTCCAGTGGCCTGAGTGGAAAATGCCGCGACCCAGAAACCCAGTGTTTTGCCGCCGGTAAAATAGTATTTTAAATTTTTAATACGCTTGGAAGCCACGTAGCTTAGGCCCATCAAAACGGAAAAATAAAAAGCTAGCATCAGGTATTTTTCAAGCATCACGCGACCTCTCCTATCGTTAAATATCTTCGTATATATTTATTGTTTTTATGGGCATCAGCCCACGTCATTGTGTTGAAGAAAATATTTATTTATAAGCTGATAAAATTATTAGGAGGTTTTTCCATCGGCTTCTAACTGCACTTTTACAGATACGCCCTTCCTCTCGGCGATCCACTCGTTAACTAACTGGCCAAGAATCGTCAGAGGCAGCATCCCATTGGTCAGTACGACTTCGTGAAACGCCGCGAGATCAAACTTGTTACCCAGTTCTTCAACAGCTTGTTCTCGAAGTTCTAGAATCTTGATCATTCCGACCTTGTAGGCGGTGGCCTGTCCGGGTAGAACAAAGTATCTGCGTACTGATCGGACTGCACGATCCCGGTTGATTGCCATGTTATCTAGTAAAAATTGGATTGTTTGCTCCTCGGTCCAACGCTTGTAATGTATACCCGTGTCGGCAACAAGGCGGCAAGCTCTCAGTAATTCCATTACCAGTCGACCATAATCGTCATACAATTCTGTATAGAGGCCCAGTTCTTTTGGAAGGTACTCACTGTACAAACCCCAGCCCTCACTGTGGGCGGTGTAATCAACAAACTTGCGAAAACTCGGCAGTCCTTCTTTTTCTTGCCCTATAGAAACTTGCATATGGTGCCCAGGTATCGCTTCGTGGTAGGTGATTGCAGCCAGCTGCCACCTCGGTAATTCTTCCCTATTAAAAGTATTCACGTAGTAGGTTCCAGACCTTGAACCGTCCGGCGAACCTGGCTGGTAAAAGGCAACTGGACTGGTCGCCTCCCGAAAAGGTTCTATTGGTTTCACTTTGATATCGGCCGAGGCCTGTGTCATAAACACATCATTAAGGTGCGGTTTGAACCCTTCAATTACCTGTTCCGCTTCAGCTACTACCTGGGTTCGACCCGCTTCGCCTTTTGGATAAAAGAAGCTCTCGTCCTCTATGGTGAACTTGAAGAATGCATGGAGATCTCCTTCAAACTCCAATTGATCCATAAGCGAGCGAATTTCATTGTGAATTCGATCAATTTCCTGCAGACCCAACTGGTGAATATCCTCAGGACTTAAAGAGCTTGTTGTGTACGCCCTTAATAAATGTTCGTAAAATTGCTCACCATCAGGCAGTGCCCACACTCCATTGACATTCGCACGTCCCGCTAAAACCCGCAGTTCATCCTGCAAGTCACGATAGGCAGGTTGAACTTTCTCCATCAATGCTTTTTCGGCAAGAGCCAAGAGGCTATCTTCAAGCTCGGCATCCAGCTTCAACATAGTGACTTTCTGCTTGAAATTGGCTAATAATATGGAATCGTTTTCTGCATCAGTTTGATAGGGCTTACCGGAGAGAATACTGTTGATTTGCTGGCGGGCGCCTTCAAGCGCAAATTTTGGTGCGATGAGCCCCTTGGAGGCACTGCGCTGCAAAGAAGCAAGCACTTGGTGGAAGTACTGTGGAAGACCTTCTAACCTGCGAATGTAAGCTTCTGCGCCAGCTATATCCTCAATTTTGTGTATATTGAGAAGTTGATTGACCGGCGTGATATGATCACCATACATTTGGGTGACCTTATACATGTGGTCTCGAAATTCAAAATCAGCGATGTAGATTTTTAATTCGTGTTCCATCAGGTCATAGCTAAGCTGATCATCCTGAGAAAGAATATTTCGACTTAGATTATCACCCAGTGACGCGAGCTGCCTCTTCTTAATCGCTAGGCTCTCAAGGGCGAAGGTTTCACTCAGATTGTTCCACCCATCATAGACACCCGCCTCCCCCCTACTCTCCATAGTCATCGGATCCCTTTGCAGGGTTTCTTGATAAGAATTCTCGAAAAAATCTGCAGCACTTAGCTGTTCGACGACGGAGGAATGAGCCTTCCTCTCCAACTCAGGTGAACTTAATGATTGATCTGTTTCACAGGCACCCAGACATAGAGTAAAGCAGCCGGAGAGGAACAATTTTTTGCATACTTTCATTTAGACTTATCCTTCAAATTCGGTGATCCGACGTAAAATCGTTAGTTGAGATAATTTTTCGCAGTGGCATTCAGCGATAGTAAAGCCAGGCCACGAACAGACCTGCGCTTTGGCAATTCGATGATCTGCTCTTCTCGTTTGACTACAGTTACCATAATTTTTCTATTTTAAAACCTATGATTTCTGATACCTAAATCAAAAAGCCGTATAGAGGAAGGCCCCCTTAAAAAGAACACTTGTTCATTTTAAAAAGAATAACTGCCCCCCCTCTACCTGTCAAGACAAAATCATCAGCCATCCAAAGGAGAAAAAATTCATACGGGTGCGCACGTAAGACATATGGGAGAGCCGTGAGGGAGAATCGTATTAGTCGAGCAAGGAGCGGCAGACCTAGCGCTGGGTACTGATATCGCTGCCCTCTCTATCAGATTGTTATTAAACGGAATTCGCCGCCACAGCATAGATTGTTGTGGTACTCCTCCCGTTAAGGCTGCATTGAGACGCTTTCCAAAAACTGTTTCATAAACCGAGTGAACTGCAGAAAAAAATAATGCGACGATCACTCTGATACGAAATTCACTGCTTATAGATTTCCCCCCCTTTCATGACAAAACTCACTTGTTCAAGAGTTTTAATATTTTTCAAAGGGTTTTCCTTCACAGCAATAATGTCTGCCATCAATCCAGCTTTTATTTCTCCACGATCTTTCAATCGCAACAACGCTGCGGGGTTTATCGTTGCCGATTTCAAGGCTGTTTTTGTTGACATGCCTCTGGCTATCATTGCTGATAATTCATAAGCATTTTGACCATGAGGTATTAAAGGCGCATCGGTACCTAGGGCCACTTTGACTCCTGCCTTAATGGCTTTGGTAAAATTTTCTTTCGCTAAGGGCAATACATAACGTGCCTTCTTTTCCATCACAGGGTCCAGTCGATCGGCATTTTTTAACACCAAGTCAAGCAGACCCGTAGTCGGCACTAAGTATACGTCGTTTTTCTTCATCATCCGCATGCCTTCGGCATCCAATAGCGAGCCGTGCTCTATAGAATGCACGCCCATTTTAATGGCTTCTTTGATGCCTTCAGCACCGTGGGCATGTGCTGCCACTGTGACATGATGCCGATTAGCCTCCGCTACGATCGCAGCCATCTCTTCATTACTCACCTGCTGCGCGCCGACGGACGCTTCCATCGATAATACACCCGCTGTCGCCGATACTTTGATGGCTTTTGCGCCATGCTTAATTTGATAGCGCGTAGCTTGAATAGCGTCATCGACACCATTTATCATGCCGTGATCTGGGCCTAATTCGAGAACACCCTCAGCCAAGCCCATTACCATGGAAATATCACCATGCCCTCCTGTGATGCCGATAATATGCCCACTGTCAATTATTCGTGGCGCCTTTACCCAACCCTCATCCGAGGCTTCTGACAAAGCCACACCAATTAACTCACGAGTAGGATTAGCCTGGCCAATATTGCGTATGGTGGTGAAGCCGGCCATAAGGGTTAACTCTGCATTTTTGGCTGCGCGCAGGGCCCCCTTACTTGCATTTTCGGTGACGGTGAGTTTGTCGAAATCAGGCACAAAATCTATATCCAGGTGCACATGCATATCCATCAAGCCCGGCATTAAAATTTGATCAGTTAGTACGATGCGCACGACATCGTTCGCCGTGGACGCAGGATTAATCGCTTTAATATAACCATCTTCGACTAAAATATTGCCCGGTGTTACCAGTGCTCCAGCTCGCACATCGATATAGCCTTTGGCTTCGATGAGCAGTTTTTCTGCACTGGCAGCTACTGTAAACAGGGCAAATAGTAAGAGCGTGATTTTTTTCATAGTATGTTCCCAAAAATTGGACACGAAAGTAGCTTGTCGCTTATTCGATGGAGCGACACTGCACATAGCAGGGCAATGAGAAGACTAACCGCCCTTCACCATAGTCATTAATAGACCTTAAGGCGCCTTTATGGCGATGCCTTACCCGGTATACGGATCAACGCGCTCAAGGTTTTATTGAAAACATCCACAGGGGATTGAGCCCCTTGCGAGTCTTCGAAAATTATCTGAGACGTGGTGATTCCATCAATTAAATATCGAAGTGCCTGAGCGGTAGTGTCGATACCCAGTGGTAATTCAATTTGACCTTGCTCAACAAATTGAGACAAGCACGCTTTTACCCATATTAATAACTCCTTTGAACGCTTATTAAATAGTTGCCGCAAGTCTTCATTGCTCAATGACTCAACCGCTAGCCTAAAATCGCAAACGGCATATTTGAGGGAGTCTGGATTTTTTTTAAAATCGATAGTGGCTGTTAAAAAGTTTAAAAATTCGTCCCACTCATTGAATTTAATTTCCTCAATTGGCTTGTCGTAAGCCATCGATTTCATCGATGAGATGATTTCGTTTCTGTCTTTGAAGTGTATGTATAAGGTTCCGACAGCCAGTCCCGCTTCTTTGCAGATGGCCCGTATTGACGTCTTCTGAAACCCTTCGCGCAAGAAGCAGCTGAAAGCGGCCTTAATGATTCGTTGGCGCTGCTCTTGCATGTGTTTTTCGTCCCGCACTGGCATTTTCCGCCCCTCCTATTGTTGAAATCAGCTCGTCTACGAAGGCGTATTGTAGCTTGACATTTGTAAAATGAACAGGCATTCTTTTTAAAGACGAACAGGCGTTCACTTTTGTGGAGGCCAAATTCCACAGATGTTGCTAGCATCATATATATCCACAATAAAATGTTGGGAGAGCGGAGTTATGCGATTCAATAAATGCTTAATGGCGGTGTGTTTCGGAACTGTAACATTACAGGGAGCTGGATCTGTATTTGCCGATGATGACCGCTATGTTTTAGAGGAAATAATCGTCACGGCAACAAAGCGTGAGCAGTCCCTACTTGAGTTGCCAATGAGTATATCGGCACTGGGTGAGCGAGACCTTGAACGAATTGGTGCGGATAATTTCGAGGGATTTGCGGCCCTAGTACCCGGTTTAGCGCTAAACCCCAATGGCGCGAATTCCGCCAAGTTCTCAATTCGAGGCATCACAACGTCAACGACACGCTCCAGCACTCAGGCGCCGGTAGCAATCTATCACGACGAATTGCCTGTCTTGGACAGTTTTGGGCCCTTCGTAACACCGGAATTGCGGCTGTTTGATATTAATCGGGTTGAAGTCTTGCGCGGCCCACAAGGAACCCTGTTTGGATCTGGCTCTCTCGGCGGCGCTATTCGAGTCATTACCAACAAGCCAAGGTTTAATGAATCTGAAGTTAAAATAGCGTCCACCGTGGCCGCAATTAACGGAGGTGATGAGTCTCTGGCTTTCAATGCGATGACTAATTTACCGCTTATAGAAGATGAGTTGGCCCTGCGGGCCGTGGCTTATTACCGTAATGACGGTGGCTACGTGGACAACGTCGCCCGCGGTGACGACGATGTTGATTCCCAACAATCACTGGGAGGTCGGCTCATGCTTAAATGGGATGCAAATAAAAGCTTGTCCTTCCTACTCACCATAATGTCACAGGATGATGAACCCAACGATGGACCTTTTACGTTTGTGGATGGGCCGGATGATCAGTATGACTCCTTTACGGAGCAACCGGCCTCGCTGAATTTTACAACCACAAATTTAGTCGCCGAATACGATTTTGGATCGGTGATTTTGACCGCTTCATCCACGGTTTCCTCCCGTAGCGAACATTTACGCAATGATATTTCCGCGGCATTTCAACCGGCTGTGGCGTCACTGGGTATTACCAGCGGGGTCCTCAGTGAAGTTCGTGGGAAAACTGATGTGTTCGCTCATGAGGTGCGTCTGACCTCTGTAGACGACAGTGCGTTCCAGTGGCTAGTGGGTGCGTTCTACCTTGATGCCGATCGAAGCTCATTCGAGTCAGCTTCTGCAGAAGGCGCCAACTCCGTATTGATGAGCTTTGGCTTGCCAACGGCGGGCCCCCACTTCCCCTCGGACTCTTTGTTTGGCGCCGCAATTGATTTAAACACGTCGGAAACAGCGCTCTTCGGAGAGGCGTCTTATCAATTCTCGGAGCAATTGTCCGCAACAGTGGGAGCCAGGTGGTTTCGTAATACACAGGATATCGTAGCGAGCGCCAGTGGTTTATTTGCTCAGGGCCTTCCTATCACCGACAGGGACACGACAGATAAATCTATTACGCCGAAGGTTTCTGTATCGTATCGGCCCTACAACAATATTCACTATTACGCGCAAGCCGCTAAGGGCTATCGCGTCGGTCAAAATAACATGAGTATGCCTGCTATTCCCGGTGTTGATGAAACGCCTGCAAGCTATGACGAAGACAGTTTATGGAATTATGAACTAGGTTTTAAAGCTGATCTTGTTGACGGAAGGTTGGTCATCGAAGCGGCCGCCTTTTATATTGATTGGCAAGATATTCAGCTCCAGCAGCGCAACAGCGCCGGATTCAATTACATTGAGAATGCGGGAGAAGCCTTGTCAAAAGGCCTTGAACTTTCACTGGGCTTTATGGCAACAGACTCCCTAAGAGTAGGCTCTGCTATAACCTACAATGAAACTGAGTTAGCGTCAGTCGAGGCGGGTGTTGACGCATTAAAGGGAGATGAGCTGCCGGGAACCCCCAAGTTTAAGGTATCGAACCACATTCAATGGACCCATGAGCTGGGCGCTGAGGTGAATGGGCATATTCGATTAGATCATAGTTTTTCTTCCGCAGCCTATACCGCACTTAACAATCCGGCAGCGGACAGAACAGACGTCTACAATACTTTCAATCTAAACGCTGGTATGGATTTTGGAGCTTGGGCCTTGGACCTGTTCGCCAAGAATCTCACTAATACCCATCGTAAAGTCAATATCATGAATATTGTTGGTCGCCGCGCCGCTGTCAGGATTAGACCTCTTGAAGTGGGAGTTTCTGTTCGAGCAACTTTCTAAGAGCTACTGCCTAATACCCAGTTCCCGTTTCGTTTTTGCAGGTAGAGAACGCTACGGGAATCACTAATCTGCAAAAAAAATCCGAAATTTAATCAGGTATTCACATGAAAAAAGTCAACGACATCCATAACACTAGATTACACCATCAAGCCAATCAGTCTTATTTTCCATGGCTGTACACGCTGTGTTTGATGTTAAGTTTAGCGTTACCGGCAAGCGCAAAAGAAACGGTAATTCACGCGGGTCACTTACTCGCGGTGCCAGGTAAACCAATACAAGAAAAAGTTAGCTTAATTACTGAAAACGGTCTAATCAAGGCGATAAAGAAAGGTTTTGTTGACGGCGAGACAGTTATTGATTTGTCCGATAGTTATGTACTACCTGGTCTAATTGATATGCATGCCCACATCGCCTCATCTATCAGCGAAGAAGAAAAATATCCACGCATGAAAATGCTCGACGTACATACGGCCAATAAATCGGCTCTGGCTTTAAAAGCTATTCCGTATATTAGGCAAACTCTCAGAGCCGGGTTCACGACTGTACGCGGTTTGGGGGATCCAGGTGGCGTTATCTTCGATTTGAGAAATGCAGTAAATCAGGGAATCATCGACGGGCCGCGCATCATTGCCGCACAGACCCAGATTTCCGTAACCAATGGTGAATATGATCCAGCCAGGCTGGGCGTGCGACCAAATGTTGAAAATACATTTGATAACAGCGGTCTGTGTGATGGTCCTTATGCTTGCAGGCGTACCGTTCGTAGACTCGTGGCAGAAGGCGCGGATGTGATCAAACTTCGTATCGCGGGTAATGGAGCGATTTTCAATCATTCGAATGTTTTTGAATATGAAGACGAAATTGAGGCCGTAATTAATACAGCTCATCGATTGGGACGTCGCGTTGCCGTTCATGTTGCATCGGAAAAAGCGGCTATTATGGTGCTAAAAGCCGGCGCAGATACTATTGAGCATGGGCCACTACCCAGAGAGGGATTCAAACTGGCCAAAAAAGCGTATTTCACACCGACCCTGCTCGTGCAAAAAGAGAATAAAGACACTATTTTAAAGTTTAGTGGCCGCGACATTTACTCTTCAGCATTGAAGACGGTGGGCGAGGCATACAGGGCTGGCGTGCCAATTTTGTTTGGTTCGGACAGCGGTGCCATTCCACATAGTGAGGCAGCCAAAGAGTTTGGCTTATTGGTTGAGGCTGGTCTTTCAAATGAGGACGCAATAAAAGCCGCTACAGTGACGGCTTCTGAAGCATTAGGATTAAGCCAAATGATTGGCACCCTGGAGCCTGGGAAGGCGGCAGACATCATCGCCACTACGGAAAATCCTTTGACCAATATCAATACGCTGGAACAGGTTGCCTTTGTGATGAAAGGAGGAAAGGTATTTTAGATCGTAGTTGGGCTCCGAAAGCTGGAGCCCTATGCAACTCACTGAGAAGGTGAGATTTCCTGCAAATAATTCACCTGCTGCAGACGGCAATTCGCCACATGGCGAAACGTTTATTTCGGGCGTTCAGATCCAACCCCAACCCACAAGGTCCATCCATCTCGTAAGCGACCTTGACACTCTATTGGAAAGTCCACAGGGTTAAATGCAAAATAACCATCACCAAGGACTAGCAGCTGCACGACAAGCGACAAACAGAAACAGAAACAGAAACAGAAACAGAACGCGGTTGGAATCGAAAAAACAACGCGTTTTCAAAACGTACAATAATATAGGGCAAAATCTATGAGCGCTGCTCGGGGAGAGTTTTCATCAAGGGCCGGTTTTATTCTTGCGGCCGCGGGGTCTGCGGTTGGCCTGGGTAATATTTGGGGTTTTCCAACGCAGGCGGCCAGCAACGGCGGCGCAGCGTTTCTTATGATTTATCTGGCAATGGCCTTTACCCTGGCGTACCCAGCGCTAATGGCAGAACTCATCATTGGCCGACACGCCAAAGCCAACGCAGTAAGGGCCCTGCGCTCTATCGCCAATGGGCCCATCACACGAAACATTGGTGCGTTCACAGGCTTTGTTGGCATTGTAACCGCCTCTTTTATCTTAAGTTTTTACGCCGTTGTCGCAGGCTGGATGGTGGCCTATTTTATTGCGCCCCTGTTTGAGTTTATGGGCCTGGATTCCCTTGCCGCTTGGCTGACGGATTTCACCATCGAGCGCAACGTCATTTTCACCTTGGTTTTTATGGGCATGACCATTGGTATTATCTGTGGCGGCGTTAAAAACGGCATTGAAAAATGGTCAACGCGATTGATGCCTTCCTTAATGGCGATATTGGTATTGCTCACGATCTATGTAATGACTCTCAATGGTGCAATGGAAGGCGTTAGAGCCTATCTGGTACCAGACTTTAGCCAGGCGGTGAGTTTAGAGTTGCTGATTAGTGCGCTAGGGCAAGCGTTTTTCTCAATGTCACTGGGAGTGGGCACCATGCTTATTTATGGCTCCTACATGAGCGACCGAGAAAACATTACCTCTCTGGGCATCATGGTCACATTGGTTGATATCGGCATTGCAGTGATGGCGGGCTTACTTATTATTCCGGCGATGTATGTGGCACAACAAAACGGCGTGGTTATTTATGATGCGGCAGGCGCTTTAATAGCCGAGGACCGACTCATCTTTACCGTGCTCCCCGCGCTATTCGACACAATGGGATCGATGGGCTTAGTTGTCGCCGCTGGGTTTTTCCTCCTCATGACAATAGCCTCCCTCACCTCATCCATTTCCATGCTTGAAGTACCCGTGGCATACGCGGTTGAAAACCACAAGATAGAACGCACCCGCGCCACCTGGTTTTTGGGGTCTATTATTACCGCCATTAGCCTTGTGATTATTGTTAATTTTGACGATTTGTTTAGCTTGGTTGTCAGCGCGACCACGCAATATAGCCAACCCATACTGGGAATTATGTTATGCCTATTTGCCGGTTGGATTTGGCACCGCAATGAGCTTATTGGGGAAATCACCAAGGGTTTCGACGGCGCGGAGAACAGCCTGTTCGTGAAAATATGGCCCTTTTACGTACGCTACATTTGCCCCGCCGCCATTCTGCTGGTATTCGCACGATTCATTCTGTCTTAGTCGGCCAGAAGACCTCCAAGACGACAGCCCACACTCTTCATTAGCAATATGTGGGCTGTCGTATATTCAGAATCCAAGCCATAAAAGCGACCATTTCAAGTAAGCGTATTAATATGTGGCCCAAACAAATTACTTTAATTTGCCTCCCTTTTTTGAATAAGCGCACGCACCTGTACCAGCGAATGAACCATCGAATAGATAGGCCCCAGAAAACCTAAAGATCTAAGCTCCAGGAATCGTTTCGTCGAGAGTGAATTCACTTTATTTTCATCAATAGTGTACGTGCCATCGACGCGCATGCATTGACCAGCACTAAACTGAATATCTATCCGGCTGGGCGTTATCAAATTCAGTTCCAGAAGTTTATCGATGAAGTGATGGGTCCTGGATAAGCCATCTAACAATTGTGCCAGCTTATTTTTTTTGTTCTCAAGGTAGGCAGTTTCATTACCCATAGGATCAAAAATGGGTTCACCTTCCACTTCTTGCACTCCGGGATTCTCGAAATCCAGACAGACAGCAAACGCCTGCTCTTTGTCCTTGCCTGCGTTTGCGGAAGCGAGAAAAAAAGGTTGAACGTCTATATTTAGCGGCTTGTATACTGTATTCCAAACACCATCCTTAACAAATATATTTTCTTCCCGCTCAAACCCAAACAACGCGACACACGAAAACCTTCCAGATTCATTGCTCTTAGTTAGAAAAATCGGAGAATGAACCGCCAACTTTACAAATTCCGAAATAACAACCGGGACCATATTGGTGATTTCAAGCGAATTCAAAGCCAGCTGGGGAACAACTTTCACATTTTTATGGGCATTTTTATCGATCACAACTAGCCTGGTCATACAGCGTCCCTCTTCCTTTGCCAAAATTTTTTCATTTAATGGCCGTATGCTTTATATCGCTTGGAAACCAAATCGGTGGACTTTCTCCAAGAGCAATCTGTGCGATGGCAAGACGTCCTTCGCTCTGTCGATGACTCTACGGTTTCGACGAAATTGTTCTTCCGCGTATTCATTCTCTGCCAAGGTGTGCCGAATATGCTGAAAATCTCCTTTGAAACCCATACCATAAAGCACATATTGATAGCTCGCCGCGGGGAATAGATCCATGTTCCCATTAAAATGATGATTCCAGGGACTGTGATAGGCCCACAATTTCATACGCTCTTGCAATTCCTCAGGGATGGTTTCGCTGCGTTTATTGTCGTTCCAGAACCCATTATCTACCCGTTTACTGAGCACGTAATGTAGCTTTAGGAATTCAATAATGTGATTCCATCGGTATAAAAATAGCTCATTGAATCGTCTTGCCACTATATCCATAATCTCTCGTCGTGCAGGTAGCTGCTCGCAAATCATGTCCGCAGATAACTCAACCAGCAACAACGCCGACGCTTCAAGAGGCTCTAGAAAGCCTGCGGACAAACCAACAGCCACACAGTTCCTATGCCAAAAATGTTTTCGATGCCCACACCGAAAAGGTATCCTTCTAACAGGTAGGTTGGCTATGTCCGCACCTATATAGTCGCGCAGGGCACTTTCCGCTTGATCGTGCGAAGTATGGCGGCTGGAATAGACATAGCCTACGCCTCTTCGATTCATCAACCCGATATCCCATATCCAACCAGCTTCCTGGGCCGTGGAAACCGTTTGCGTAGCGATCGGCATGTCCTTCTGAACATAGGGAACTTGTACGGCCAATGCCGTATCACCAAACAAAATATCGCTTTTATCAACAAAAGGTACTTTGAAATGTTCGCCCAACAACAAAGATGAAAAGCCCGTACAATCGACGAAAAGATCCCCCTTAAGCTCACCATTTTCTTTGGTTATTAAGGACTCAATATCTCCATCTTTAGCGGGTTTAATACTCGTCACATCATCCGTTATATATCTAACACCCAGCTTGTCAATACAGTGTTTCTTTAAAAAATCAGAAAACTTCACCGCATCCAGATGGTAACCGTAATTAGCGATAGATTCGTATTCTGGTGAACTAATAAGTTTTGGGGCTAAACCACTTTCACAGACTTGTTCCTGAAAACAAACCGCATTGGAAAATGATATCCCCTGGTGGTCTCGTTGCCAGTACGGCGCCAAATCTGTCGTGATAAAATCGGAAGGTAAAGTGAAAGGATGGTAATAATAATCGCTCTCGCTACCGTCGACCCATTTTCGGAACTTCGAGCCCTGCTTAAAGGTTGCATCACACTCCCTAATAAAATCTGTTTCGGAGATTCCAAGGCCTTTGAGAGTTTTTCGCATAGTCGGCCACGTTCCTTCGCCCACGCCAACAATCTTTATATTCGGTGACTCGATGAGCGTGACGTTTACCGACGGCCTTTCGCTGGCGTAGTATTTTGCAGCAATTTTTCCTGCTGTGATCCACCCTGCCGTTCCACCACCTACAACCACTATGGATTGAATCGTCTTGTTCACATCTGTAACCTCCCTAAGAGAAACCATTAAAAATCATAGCGCACACCGCAGTGGCCTCCGGGCCGTTAATCAGGACCTAAGCTGAGCTTTAAAAAGGGCCACCGCACAGGCGGCGGTGGCCAAGAGGGGAACATACAAATTCCCCTATCCCTTAAAAAGTGGCGCGCACACCCAGGGCGTAACGTGCACCGGTATCTGTCACCAATAACATTTGGTTATCGTAACGACCATGCTTGGTAATAATTTCATCGGTGATGTTAATGCCCTCGAAGAACACAGAGACATTCTCGTTGATGTCGTAGCTTCCGCTTATATCCCACTGATCATAAGCGTCCACAAATATTGGCTCACTACCGACCTCTTGCGTCAGCGACTGGAGGAATTTGTCACGGCTATTCCAGGCCAACCTAATCTGAAACGGACCGCGTTCATAGAAGCCCACAAGATTCAGTGAATCGCTGAGACCCGTCAATGCAAACGTCTGTGTAATATCGTTCACATCCAATTCTGCGTTGCTATCAACGAACGTAGCGTTGGCTATAACACCGAATCCCGTTTCACCAAACGCGTGCTGTACCGTGAATTCCAGGCCATCAACTTCCGCCTCTTCTCCATTGCTGGGAGACGTCAAACCAAAAACCGCTACCTCATCGTTAGCATCGACCGCCTCTGAAGCGTCTTGACCAGGGTATATCGTGGTGATATCACCTGTAGAGGGGTCAGTCACCAAATTGCCGGCACTATCCGTAAACGTGAGTGGCTGTACGTGGTTAACGATGAAGTTACTGACCTGCTTCTTAAAGTAGCCTACAGATACATAGCTGGTGTCACCGTAATACCACTCCAGAGATAGATCCAGGTTGTCCGATTCAAAGGGTTGCAGTTCAGGGTTTCCTGAACTGGCTGCAAGGTCGCCCCCCTGAGTTGTGCCATTGATATTAATAGCGGGAACCAGCTGATCAACGGTGGGACGAGTCATTGACTTAGAATACGCAAGGCGCGCAATCAGGTCGTCGGTAACATTCAACTTAAAGTCCATGTTAGGCAGAAACGCGCTGTAGTCGGTGTTAGCAGAAATCGGGGACGGCACAGAAGTGACCGCTAACAATTCCGTTTGGTCAAGAATTACCAGCCTTTCCAGAGGTGCCTCTGTCCCGTCCACTGTTGCATCCGTACTTTCAAGTCTTAATCCGGTATGCGCAGTAAAAGGCATGCGTCCCAGCTCGCCCATAAACTCAAACTCAAAGTAAGCGGCAAGTGTGTTTTCTTCCACTTGATAGGAATTGCCCTGACGGATTGCATCGAAACTGATTCCGGAGGCGTCCTCTAACTTTTGAAATTGCTCCTCCGCATTGTGACGAAGCCACTGCGTAGGAACACTTCCACTTAACCCCCCAAGGAAGTCACTGCCTGCATCAAATACAACCTGGTTCGCAATACCATCACCTACCGGTGAGTCCGGATAACCACAAAAAACACAGTGAGGTCCATAGGTGTTGTCATAGCGCGTATTGGTTTTAGTTTGCGCCGTATACATGAGGCCAAAGCTCGCTTTGGTCAAGCCGGAAGAACTCCCTTCATCCCAAACACCGTCCATTTTGAATTGCGTGACCCTATCCTCAGTATCCCAGCCAGCTCGCTGCATGTAGTGCGCGCGGGTATTAGCAGGATCCAGATAATGCCCGACAGAGCCATTGGCTTCCTGAAATCCGTAGATAGACGGCAAGTCAGCACCGTCGGTGTGGTCATAAGCGATTCTATTCAAGTACCCTATAGTTGACTGGACGTCAGCATCACCATCCTCGTCATCCACGATCGATTCTGAGTAAGACGCATCAAAAGTTAGGGTGAGAGAATCCGTTACACCCCAGTCCGCATTAAAACCAAGCGCCGTGGTTTCAGATTTCCGGTTAAAAGTTTGCGCAAGGAAGTCGGTCGCAAAACCTGTATTCTGCTCCAAATGAACAACCGTACCATTGTCATCGGTCACTACGTTTTCTAGATTGCTCGAAGTAAACCAATGCGCCAAGGCAGTAACGTCTGTTTCAATGTCAAATTTGGAATACAGTACATCTGCAGTTAGCGTCAGTTCGTCCATTGGAGAATACTGTAGAACCAAGTTACCGCCGGAGCGCGTTCGCTCATCAAAGTTCACGCGTTGATCGTAGTTTCTTGGCACAAATACATTTTCGGCGCTGTTTGTCAGTTCCGCTTCAGGTATACCTGTATTAACCAAAAAACCTCTTGTCATCGCCTCATCAGACCGGCCTGATCGCTCCTGGTGATTGACTGAAAGCAGCACGCCGAGCGTTTCATTTAGAAACGTATTACTGACCATGCCGGATATCTGCGGGGAAGTTTCTTCGCTGTAGGTACCATATACGCCTTTAACACTTCCAGCCGTTTTAAACCCATCTATGTCCAATGGCCGAGCAGTTTTAAGATTTACGGTCGCGCCGATACCGCCTGACTGCAGGGCTGCACTCGATGTTTTATGAACATTTACACTACTAACGAGCTCGGAAGGCAAGGTATCGAAACTGAATTCGCGGCCCTGGTTGTCGGTGGACAATGTCCGTCCGTTCACAAGCACGGTATTAAATTGCGGGCCAAAGCCTCGAACCGTAACGTACTGACCTTCACCACCGGAACGGTCAATCGAGACACCACTGATTCTCTGCAGGGATTCGGCCAAATTGGTATCGGGAAACTTGCCCATATCCTCAGCCGATATAGCGTCAACGACACCTCCCGAATGACGCTTAATATCCATTGCGCGCTGTAAGCTAGCTTTGTACGTCGCCGTTACTACAACCTCCTCAAGACGGGTTAAATCCGTGGAATCCGCAGACACCCCCTGAACCCCCATGGCGGAAGCCATTACGGCAGATATTATTGAACTCGACAACTTTGATTGTTTGAACATATTGCTTCTCCAATTTCTATTATTTCTCACACCTTTACTCCACATAATTTTTACTATGTGACATCAGGTGTACGTTTCTCCCGAGCACTTTCAATCCCCAATTGAATATTCGATGCAAAAGAATTTTTTCGCGTAATACGCTTACTGATACAGCGATATCGAGCATCACCGGGGCCGACGTTTACTACCCTTTACTACACCACGATTAACTGTGGCTCCAGGAATCGGCCCCGGTCGCGTTAATGCTTCACTTCCCCTAAAAAGTTAACCTGCAGATAACGGTTTATTTCTATCCTTGGTCCCTGTTTTTTTGTCCTTAAGATTCTCGATAGTTTCCGAAGTTTTTCCGGTCTATTCCTTCTCGCTTTCTTCATCTATCGCCAGAAAGTAGGCCGAAATTAAGGCAACAGCCATACCGCCCGCCGTAATCAGCGGAGGGAGAACTGACAGTAGAATCAAAGAGAGAACAGTGGTGATTATCGGTGGCAGACAATTCACCATAGGACTGACGACAATCGCCTTGCCATAACGAAATGCATAGACTAAGAATAAGGCGCCAAAAGCGTTTAAAAGACCTATACCAAACGCAAGTCCCGCGCCATCCCAACTCCAGTTTGCGGTGTCTGGAGCGTCAGCCATTAACCAGGCAATGGGGGCGAGTGACAAGCTTGTGATCGCCATATAGAAAAAGATACTTTCTGCTTTCATTTTCTGGTTGGCAAATTTTAGAAAGTAACCTTGAACTCCCCACGCCAGAAATACCAGCAATGCAAAGACAAGCCAGCCTGACTGAGCTGTATCGTCTTCGGCACTGGTGTAGTTGAGCATAGGAATGGCGATGATCGCTAAAATAATTCCGAGCCAACCACGCGCTCCGGCGCGTTCACCTAGCAGGATAAGAGACATCGTAATTGTGACCACCGGTGCTAGCGCAATAATAGGAAAAATTAAATATGCGGGCCCATTTTTGATGGCGCCTGAGTATAGAATAAGCTGTCCCACTCCCCCCAGAAGACCAATGATGGAGCCGTAGATAATAGCTTGCATGCTGTAGTCAAGCTTCCATCCAATAAGTTTCAAGGCAAAAACTGCGGGTATTATCATGGAGAAAGTCCACATGACAAAACCCAGCTCTACAGGAAAGTTATGCGTTTCTGGGATTGATATAACTGCCCCCCAAACTCCCCAGAAGATAATGGTTAACAGTGAAAACTTAATCCACTGTTTTTCATCTCTTGCATTTCCCACAAGGTCTTGTGTGCTACTTTTGCTGGCGCCGATAACTTCGTTCATGATCACTCCTCTACACTTTATTTAGTCGTAGCTATAGTTTCAGCTTCTTCATCGCCTGATCTGTGAACGCAAAACCATCCAGCTTTGCGGCATAAAGCGCGGATCCTACTGCAGGCTTGTACTTTGGGGGAACGAGATTGTAATCAGGAGAAAGAGACATTAGTCTGGATTTCAATGGATCGAGTATCATTTTTCCAGCACTAAACACTCCACCTGTATACGATACAGGCACAGCCACGTTCGAAGTAAAGTCTAGGGACTGTCTGGTCGCATCAATAATCAGTGCCAACTCATGGGCCGCTCGCTCAAAAATTTCATTTGCGACTTTATCCCCGTCGGTGGCAGCCTTATAAACAAGCGCTGACAGCTGTGCAATTCTTCCTCTTTCTGCGTTCCAATGCGATAACACCGCAGCGCAGACATCCAAGTCATTTCGCAAATCAAACTCGCGCCGTATGAGACTGTACAAAGGTCCTTTTGAAAGCCGGCCGTCACTCATCCGGGTAAACGCCTCTAGGCCATTGCGCGCGATCCAGTAAGCAGAGCCTTCATCACTGAATATTTCACCCCAGCCTCCACAACGTGCTTTTAGACCATTGTTTTCGCCATAAGCGATCGATCCGGTACCCGCCACAATATTAATTCCATCCTCCCCCCCCAAAGCCGCAGCCCAACCACATATCATGTCATTGTCACAACGAAACTTTTCTTTTGGAATAATGGATGAAGGAAGATTGTCCAGCACATCCAGCAAGGCACTGTCTTCGCCGTAAGCTGGCAGGCCAAAGAATGCGAACGTCAAATCATCAATTGATCGATTGGCTTTGGTGAATACACGCCCTACACCTTCCCGAATAAGCTTGCTTGCCGCCGTCATGCCAACTTCAATATGATAGGAGGTTTTCTCATTATGACTTGCTAATAATTCACCCTCTTTATTCACTAGAACAAAGGATGTTTTCGTACCACCGCCATCAACGCCTAAATACATAGCAATAACCCCTACAAACTCTTCTGCTCAGTTTCAAGCGGGTGAATAGTGACACCTTGGACGACACGGTTGACCGTTCCTGAGGCGCTGGGTGAATCTGGCTTATTTTTGAGCTTTAACGCATAGTGAAAGGCAAGAATTTGCGCACAAACAATATGCGGGAACAGCAATAAAGTATCCGATGCGTCTTCCATACCTTCAATTAAAACGTAATCCTTGCCGGTCGCTTCATCGTCTTTCGCTGTGACAGCGACGACCTGAGCGACCTCACCGTCGCTTCTTAATTCACGCAATAAGCCTAGGTCATATTGTCTTGTATAGCTGTCATTTGATAAAAACATAACAACTAAAGTGTCATTGTCGATAATCGTTTTTGGGCCGTGCCGAAAACCTAAAGGCGAATCATAAATCGCTACGATTTTGCCATCGGTTAACTCCAATAGTTTGAGCGCGGCTTCCTGTGCCAGGGCTTTCAATCCGCCACTACCAAGATAAACAACACGAGAAAAGCTTCTATCTGCTGCCATTTTTATAGCGGAGTTATATTTACCAATCAGCGCACTCACGGAAGAGGAAATAAGCTCTATATTTTTAGAAAAGTCATTGTTATCCGAAAAAATACACACTGCAGACAACATCATGGAGGTGAAGCTCGATGTCATGGCAAAACTTCGATCATTGGTTTCTTCTGGCATCAACAATGCGAGGCTATGCGCATAAGCATTGCAACGCCGATAGAGCTGGCCTGAGGGATTGCATGTCAATACCAATTGGAAGCACTGATCTACCAGCTTTTCAGCTAAATCTACAGCGGCTGTACTTTCTGGACTATTGCCTGAGCGAGCAAAAGACACCACAAGCGTCGGCACCTCTTTTTGAAAGAACTCGTAGGGGTTGGAGACAAGGTCCGTTGTGGCAACAGCATCAGTTCTCTTCCCCAAGACAAATGACAAAGACGGCGCGATGCTACCACCAACGAACGCGGATGTTCCCGCACCAGTAAGAATAATTCTCAGATTTTTAATCGCCAAGATTGGACTTAAGAAATCATTGATTTCAGCACGATTTTCGTCTATGGCGGCCTTTGTTTTAATCCACGAGTCAGGCTGCTGCTGAATTTCCTTTGCCGTCCAGTACGCGTCTAAATTGCGTAGTTCATTTTCTGAGTAATCAAGATAATTCATAATATTCCTTGGCGTTATAGGCTATGCGGCTTGGCAGGCACGCGAGTATTGCTGAAGTACTTCTGTAATTTTATGGATAACTAAAGATTCAACCTTGTTATCAATTTTACCCGCTCTAATTGCCTGGTATTGCGCGGGCAAATACTGACACAGGAGAGTTAAAGGTGGCGGATTCCTATCAAGGTTTTTGGTCAGGTCACTGAGTGCTTTCGCTACTGGCGGCTGAGGCCAGTAATAGCGGATACGATCGCTGAGACTATATTGACAATCCAGCTCAAGTTGATTGCCACTTGCCGTGTAGTAGGGTCGCCAGAACTTTGGAAAATCCCGCATCGCTTTCTGCGTGAAGGATTTGAGTTGAGAGGCCAGATCCTCACCGACCCACTCTCTTTCAATTTGATCAAGAGCCCAAAGCGCTTCACGTAAAGCAAATGTCAGCCCAGGACCCACCTTCAATATCGCAAAATGGTCTTTCACCAGCTGTTCCAATTTGTTACCGCATTGATAGTCAGTGGAATGAGCTTCGTAAACCATGCTCGGCTGAGCATCTATAAACTGACTTAATGCCACCGCTTTTTCAGAGTCATAATCAATGACCTTATGGTGGTCGAACTCCACACCAGGCTGAACGACGAGTGCGACAACACGCGACCAAACCTGATCGAGGTCTTGCGCTGAAAAGGCATCTTTATGGGCCTTTATTGTCATCTCTGCTGCTTCAACCGATGTGACTTCCAGTTCCTCAAGCGCGTCCTTTGATCCACCTGGTACCGGCACCTCAGTGCCGACGATATAGACTGGCGCCTCACCACCGGATTTTTCCCAAGCACCTTCCGCGACACCACAAAGTCTTGCTGCACGTGCGGCAATAACTTCATCACTTAGAGGGCTTGGATCATCGGCGCAAGACATGGAGCAGTCCAAATGGATTTTGCGAAAGCCCGCAGTCACATATTCACGAATTAACACATCCGCCTTTTTCATGGCCTCATCTGCATTCAACTGCTGCCAACAGTTTGGCCCTAAGTGGTCACCCCCCAGTAAGACTTTTTCATGAGGAAATCCAATTTTATCGGCAATGCCATAAACAAACTTTGAAAAATCTGTGGGACGCATTCCGGTGTAACCACCGTCTTGGTTAACCTGATTAGACGTGGCTTCGATCAGTGCTGCCGACTGTGTTTCACTTGCGTGGCGTAACGCCGCTTCAATAACCAGTGGGTGAGCAGAGCAAACGGAGTAAATGCCAATGGGCTGCCCAGCTTTATGTTTTTGTATCAGATCCAAAAGGGATTTCATTTAATTGTCCTGCGGTTTACCTGACGCACCTCACTCGGGGCTGAAAGGTTTGTTGTTGCACTAGAAGTGCGCTTTCCACATCAGTATGGACCGCAACAAATCAAATGTAAACAACTGATAGTTTCGTTTTCTTTCGATTGAAATAGATAATGCCGGGTTTTAAGGTTGATAAATATATATAATGCATTGAAAAATAATGATAAAAACTAAAAAAACAAGTTGAATACACTCGCCTCTCGTTAGTTTCATTAAATTACCAAATAGATATTAATAGTAATAAATTACCGCTTTGTTCACTTTTTGGCCTTTGATATTGATGTGCAGGCTTGCATATGAAGATAGACTTCTGAGGCGCTTATAGAACAGAGCAGTGAGATTTCTCGTGAAAATAGCTAGTGTAAAGGCAGTAACGGCCCTGACTAGCACAAGCCAAAGCCTGCGAAGAGGCCCATCTGCCCATGGGTTTCGTGAAATATAGCTCAACAGGAGCAGACATTGACCAGCCAAATGTCGCGATCGGTGCACCTTATAGAACGAAACCTATACTCTTGTTTTATTTCGTTTCAAGGGCGTATACGTTATAATCCAACCGCAAGATCGAAGCTTAGCTTGCAAAACCCCTTATTAAATTGCTCTCTTTCAATCAACAGGAACACTCTCCTATGCGAGATACCAGCGCTCGACGCGAACGCATCCTTAGCATGCTAAAAGAAAATGGCAGCGCTCAAGTTCAGCATCTCACAGAGTTATTTAATGTCTCTGCGGTCACAATCCGTAAAGACCTTAAATATTTAGATAAGCGCGGGATTGCTACCCGCACCTATGGCGGTGCGATTCTTAACGACACCAATATACCCGTCGCCGAGAAAAACATTGAATTCAAACAAAGGCTGAATATTAAAGAAAAATGCAATATTGCTAATGCCGCAGCTGAGCTAGTTGAACCGGGCGACTCTATTATTTTGGACTCCGGCACAACCACGTATCTAATTGCCGAACAGCTGCAAGACAAAGAGAACATCACCGTTGTCAGCAACGACCTCAATGCCATCCATCAAATATCTCATTATGACAACCTGCAGCTGCTGGTTCTTGGCGGCACTCTACGCCGTAAAAATATGTCCCTGTTCGGCTCCCAAGCGGAGCATGCGCTCAAAGACCTACATGTTGATAAGCTTATTCTAGGGGTAGATGGGTTCCATATGGAAAAGGGAATTACTACCCATTTTGAGGCAGAGGCCATCCTGAATCGAATGATGTGTAACGCCGCAAGCGAAATTATAGTCGTTACAGATTCATCAAAATTTAACAAAATCTGCCTTCATAAAATTGTCGCGTCCACTGGAATATCAACACTGGTTACTGACGATGGAATCCCTGTAGATTACAGAGAAAACCTTATGAGACAGGGCGTTAATGTAATCGTCGTTGAGGCAAACGAATGACAGCCAAGAAAGTATAGCGATAGGCACACGACGTTTAGCGTCTATTCTAGTTCGCTCATAGCCCAACAAGTTAAAGTCACGCTCAGTTTATGGCAATACGCCATTTCCCTTTGTGTGTTTTTTGAGAATAGCGTGCAAACCACCGCGCAGAACAAGCTGCTGTAAAGATGCGTCAAAGCGTCGACCGAGAGATTCAGCATCCGCCCCTAATCTGAACCTGGAAAACGCCGTAAAAACTGACTGGTTTTCCAATAACAATACATTGTAGAGCGGTGGGAAATCTCGCTGAAGGGCGAAACTACCCGTCACAGCATCCTCCGCCAAAATATAGTCTACACGACCAGAAAAGAGCATCTTAAGTAGCTGCTCCCTAGAATTAACTAAAGTAACTTCATGCCCCTGTATAAATCTCGATGTAGACGAAAAACCTCTTATGACTGCAATCGACGTGCTGACTGGCAGCGCGGAAGCTTTTTCTCCTATAGAATTATCCTCCCTACCCATCAGCACAGCCCGATAAGACGCTAGAGGCGCCCTAGTGAAATGCGCGACCCTGGAAAGCATGGGGCTATTATTCACAAATACCGTCACGTCCAAGTCGCCGCTCATAAACTCATGCAGCGTACGCGCCGGGGGCATCACTCGGATAACACAGTTTTCGCCCATGTCGCGAAAGACCGCTCTCAGTATATCAACGTATATGCCCGACAATACCCCACTGCGCTGGCTCGCATAGGGCTCCAACATAGGAAGACCAACCACTAAATTTCTAGAACTGGCATCAAAGCAAAACACCGAGACCACCAGAGAGAAACAAAAGGCTTTGCCAACTTTACTCATGAGCTCTTACCTCCGGTGATTACCCAGCCATTCGCCATACCTAGAGTGTATTTTTAGTGGCTTACATTACGGCGGGGCCGCACATCTAGGCATCGCATGAAGCCTACACACAGCATAACGAAAGAAACACTGAAAGTAAATGAAATTAAACGAAACATGAATCTTGTTTCGATTAACTTTGCTCTAGCGAGAGAGGTTTCCAAGAAACGTATTCAAAGCTGCAATCTACGCCTGGGCCCGATACCCCTTACTGGCAGCTTAAAGGACTTTGGCCTGATCAACGGCCTCAAAATTCTTATGCCTAAGCACCCAATTTTTACCGGCCGATGTAGCGTTCAAACCCAGCCCACGATGAGGCCCAACATCTGATAGAATGCCGGTCTTTAGATTCTTTATTTGTGTAACGGTTAACATGGCTTAGTCCTTTAGGGCCTCCAAAAGCTAACCAAAAGCTATCCGGCATTCTGGGCTGCAGGGAAATAACCTCCCACTCCCCAATACAGATAAACACCATATAAATCATTAACTTAGATTAGATAATCGCGAAAATATGCCTAGTAATCAAGCCCTTACAGAAGCCCAGCTATCCACTCATACACCCATGATGCATCGGGCGTCTGTTGCTTTATAATCAATGACTTAGAGATGGGTTGCACGGGAAACAGACCCAAAAGCTACCCTGAAAGTGAGCCTGCATTTTCAAAGGGATCGGCGGCGCTTGGAGCCCAGGAATTTGTGTACAAGTATACCTAACAACGCATGAGCCAGAGCAAATACTCAGCCAAAAAACACCTCTACCCCCTCCCCTTAAGCTAAGACGATAAGGAAGAAGAATGGTAGAGGAAACGACATCGCCCACTAGCTCCGGCGTACTAGCCTAGCGCTAAACGGTTGGGAACTGATAGTCCAAAACCTGCTTCCGTAGACACTTTTTGGATATCTTGCCTGTTGCGGTGTGAGGAATTGT
>Ga0209395_1002293_pt1 | contig 25398 bp, 25 predicted proteins | sample GOMGulsemesocosm_3_FD_184635 | JGI IMG/M metagenome (GOLD analysis project Ga0209395, IMG submission 184635) | Methane-oxidizing microbial communities from mesocosms in the Gulf of Mexico - GOM9D Gulf of Mexico (SPAdes) (version 2) | ecosystem: Environmental > Aquatic > Marine > Cold seeps... | reverse complement strand
AAGGTAAAAGAAAAACTGTAGCTAACAAAAAGAAAGCTACTAAATAATAACTAGAAATTATGGCTAAAGCGAGTACAAAAAAGCGTAAAGTTATTGTTGAGTCAGTTGGTGAAGCACATATTACTGCGTCATTTAACAACATCATTATTTCTTTAACAAACAAAAAAGGAGATGTAATTTCATGGTCATCTGCTGGTAAGCAAGGATTTAGAGGTTCTAAAAAGAACACTCCATATGCTGCTCAAACCGCTGCAGAAGATTGTGCTAAAGTTGCACACGAAGCTGGACTTAGAAAAGTGAAGGTTTTTGTTAAAGGACCAGGTAACGGTAGAGAAAGCGCGATTAGAACATTGCATAATAATGGAATTGAAGTTACTGAGATTATCGATGTAACACCAATGCCACATAATGGATGTCGCCCTCCAAAGAGAAGAAGAGTATAATTAAATTTTAACTAAGTTGGATTAAGATTATCGAAGGAGTTCGCCTTAATTCATAATCCCAGCTTTAATAACTAAGAAATGGCAAGATATACAGGACCAAAAACTAAAATTGCCCGTAAATTCGGAGAAGCAATTTTTGGAGATGATAAAAACTTTGAAAAAAGAAATTATCCTCCAGGACAACATGGAAATGCAAAAAGAAGAGGTAAAAAATCTGAATATGCAATCCAATTAGCAGAAAAACAAAAAGCGAAATACGCATATGGTATTTTAGAGCGTCAATTCTCTAACTTATTTAAAAAAGCATCTAGATCTAAAGGGATTACAGGTGAGGTTTTATTACAATTATGTGAATCTCGTTTAGATAACGTAGTATACCGTTTAGGTATTGCTAACTCTCGTAGTGGAGCACGTCAATTAGTTTCTCACAGACACATTACTGTAAATGGAGAAATTTTAAACATTCCTTCTCATACTTTGAAAGAAGGTGACGTTGTTGCTGTAAGAGAGAAATCTAAATCTTTGGTTGCTATAGAGAGCGCTTTAGCTTCTAATAGTAATGTATACGAATGGTTAACTTGGAATTCTGATTTATTATCAGGAACTTTCATCAAAGCGCCAGAAAGAGTACAAATACCAGAGACTTTTAAAGAACAATTAATTGTAGAGTTGTACTCTAAATAATAAATTAATCATATTGAAATTCAGCCAAAGGGTCTATTAGTATTTCTTCACACTTATAGGCCGCGCAACTGAATGACAATTAAAAGAAGAAAAATATGGCAATTTTAAATTTTCAGAAACCTGATAAAGTAATAATGATTGAATCTACAGATTTTTCTGGAAGATTTGAATTCAGACCTTTAGAACCAGGTTTCGGATTAACAGTAGGTAATGCATTAAGAAGAGTATTGTTGTCTTCTTTAGAGGGATTCGCTATTACATCATTAAGAGTTGATGGTGTAGAGCATGAGTTTTCTGCAATTAAAGGAGTTGTTGAAGATGTAACAGAAATTATCTTAAACTTAAAACAAGTTCGTTTTAAGAAACAAATTGAAGAGACAAATAATGAGTCTGTTTCAGTGAGCGTTTCGGGTCAAGAGCAGTTAACTGCTGGAGATTTACAAAGATTTATTTCTGGTTTTCAAGTATTAAACCCTGATTTAGTTATCTGTAATATGGATAAATCTGTGAAATTAAACATGGAAATATCGATAGAAAAAGGTAGAGGATTTGTACCAGCTGAAGAGAATAAGAAATCTTCTGCGCCTTTAGGAACTATTTTTACAGATTCTATTTACACTCCAATAAAGAATGTAAAATACGCTGTTGAAAATTTCCGTGTAGAGCAAAAAACAGACTACGAAAAATTAATTTTCGATATAGATACTGATGGTTCTATTAATCCTAAAGATGCATTAACAGAAGCAGCAAAAATTTTGATCCACCACTTTATGTTATTCTCTGATGAGCGTATCACTTTAGAGGCTGATGAAATTGCGCAAACTGAAACATATGATGAGGAATCATTACATATGCGTCAGTTATTAAAGACGAAGTTGGTAGATATGGATTTATCAGTTAGAGCTTTAAATTGTTTAAAAGCAGCAGAAGTAGATACTTTAGGAGACTTAGTATCATTCAATAAAAATGACTTAATGAAATTCCGTAATTTTGGTAAAAAATCATTAACAGAACTAGAAGAACTGGTAAATGTTAAAGGATTGAACTTTGGAATGGACTTAGGTAAATATAAATTAGATAGAGATTAATTCTTTCATATTTTGCCCCCAATAACTGGTTGAGCAAGATGAAAGTATAAAACAAAGGTCATGAGACACGGTAAGAAATTTAACCACTTAGGAAGAAAAACAGCGCATAGAAAGGCGATGTTAGCTAATATGACATGTTCATTAATTGAACATAAACGTATTAATACTACAGAAGCAAAAGCAAAAGCATTGCGTAAATTTGTAGAACCTTTACTTACAAAATCTAAAAACGATACAACACATAACAGACGTATTGTATTTAGTTACCTTAGAGATAAGTATGCAGTAACAGAATTATTTAAAGAAATTTCTGTAAAGATTGCTGATAGACCAGGAGGATACTTACGTATCATCAAGTTAGGAAATCGTCAAGGGGATAATGCTCCTATGGCAATGGTAGAATTAGTTGACTACAACGAGATTTACAATCCAAACGGAAAGAAAGCTAAGAAAACTACTCGTAGAGGGAAGAAGAAAGCTGATGCTGCTGTTGATGTTGCTGAAACTGAAACACCAGAATCTTCTGAAGAATAAATATGATATTTATATAATTCATATAAAAGGGATAAACATTTATGTTTATCCCTTTTTTTATACATTTTTATGAACAAGAAATGCATACTAAAATAGATATCATTATTTTTGCATAAGGAAAGTACAAAACACACAATTAAAAAAGAATACACAACGTAACGATGAAATACCAACAACACAAAAAAGCGTTAGTTTTATTAGCAGATGGCACTATATTTTATGGTAAATCTATTGGGATAGAAGGAACATCTACTGGTGAGATTTGTTTTAATACCGGAATGACAGGATACCAAGAAATCTTTACAGATCCATCATATTTTGGACAATTGATGGTTGCCACAAATGCTCATATTGGAAATTATGGGGTAAATTCTGAAGAAATTGAATCTGACGGAATTAAGATTTCAGGTTTAATTTGTAGAAATTTTAGTTTTACACACTCTAGAGTGGATTCTGAAGGGAATTTAAAAGATTGGTTTATTAAACACAAAACAGTAGCAATTTCTGATGTTGATACCAGAGCGCTTGTAGCATATATTAGAGATAATGGGGCAATGAATGCAATTATATCTACTGATGTTGATCATATTGAAGATCTGAAAAAACAATTGGCTGATACACCAGATATGAATGGGTTGGAATTAGCTTCTAAAGTATCAACCAAAGAGCCATATTTTGTTGGCGATGAAAATGCTACATACAAAATATCGGCATTAGATATTGGTATTAAAAAGAACATCCTAAGAAACTTTGTAAAAAGGGATGCCTACATAAAGGTATTTCCATACAACGCTAGTTTTGAAGAAATGAGTGCGTTTAATCCCGATGGCTATTTTATTTCAAATGGTCCTGGTGATCCAGAACCTTTAGTAGATGCGCAAAATACGGCAAAAGAAATAATAAAAAGAGATCTGCCATTGTTTGGAATCTGTTTAGGGCACCAAGTAATTGCCCTTGCTAACGGTATTTCTACCTACAAAATGCACAATGGACATAGAGGAATTAATCATCCTGTAAAAAACTTGGTAACTGGCAAAGGAGAAATTACTTCTCAAAATCATGGTTTTGCAATCAATAGGGAAGAAACAGAAGCAAATGTGAATGTTGAAATTACACATGTACATTTAAATGATCATACCGTTGCAGGAATTCAATTAAAAGATAAGAATTGTTTTTCAGTACAATATCATCCAGAAGCAAGTCCCGGACCACATGATGCAGAGTATCTTTTCGATCAATTTATTGAGAACATAAAGAAAACGAAGTAGTACATCACTGAAATCGTTTTCGCAGTTATTTGAAATTTACTGGCTGGTAAAAACACATATTTTGTAGTTTAGCAACAAGATATTACTAATTACAACTTGAAAAAGTTATCATAAAAAAATAGAAGAATGAGTATTATAATTAACATTCATGCGCGTCAAATATTTGATTCTAGAGGAAATCCTACTGTAGAGGTTGATGTTACTACTGACAATGGAGTTATGGGGAGAGCTGCAGTACCGTCTGGAGCATCTACAGGAGAACACGAAGCAGTAGAATTAAGAGACGGAGGAAAGGCGTACATGGGAAAAGGGGTTTTAAAAGCTGTTTCTAATGTAAACCAAATTATCGCTCAAGAATTATTGGGTACCTCTGTATTTGAACAAAATAAAATTGATCAAATTATGATTGATTTAGATGGAACACATAATAAATCGGTTTTAGGAGCAAATGCGATATTAGGAGTTTCTTTAGCGGCAGCAAAGGCTGCTGCAAATGAATTAGGAATGCCTTTGTATCGGTATGTAGGTGGTGTATCGGCAAACACATTGCCTGTGCCAATGATGAATATCATTAATGGAGGTTCTCATTCTGATGCTCCAATTGCATTTCAAGAATTTATGGTAGTGCCTGTAAAAGCAACAAATTTTACGGAAGCAATGCAAATGGGTTCAGAAATTTTTCACAACCTTAAAAAAGTATTGCACGATCGTAAGTTAAGCACTGCTGTAGGTGATGAAGGTGGTTTTGCACCAACGTTAGACGGTACAGAAGATGCTCTAGATACCATTGCTTTAGCAGTTAAAAATGCAGGGTATACTTTAGGAGATGATATTATGATTGCCTTAGATTGTGCTGCTGCTGAGTTTTATGTGGATGGAAAATATGATTATTCTAAGTTCGAAGGAGCAACTGGGAAAATTAGAACGAGCAAAGAACAAGCCGACTATTTAGCTGAATTAGCTGCGAATTATCCAATTATTTCTATTGAAGATGGAATGGATGAAAATGATTGGGACGGGTGGAAATATTTAACGGAAAAAGTTGGAACTAGCGTTCAATTAGTAGGAGATGATTTGTTTGTGACCAATGTAGAACGTTTGTCGAAAGGAATTGAAAACGGAATTGCAAATTCTATTTTAATTAAAGTAAATCAAATCGGGACCTTAACTGAAACGATTGCAGCTGTAAATATGGCTCATAATGCTGGATATACTTCTGTAATGTCGCATAGATCTGGAGAAACTGAAGATAATACCATTGCAGATTTGGCTGTTGCATTAAATTGTGGTCAAATTAAAACCGGTTCGGCCTCTCGTTCAGACAGAATGGCTAAATACAATCAATTACTTCGAATTGAAGAGCAATTGGATGATTCAGCTTACTTTCCAAGAGAAAAAGCATTTAAGATAAAATAAGAAGCATTTTTTGCTTGCAATAGAAAAACGACATCAATTTTGATGTCGTTTTTCTATTTTATCAATCTTCAATTAGAACAGCAGGTCTTTTACTTTTGTTAAATACTCCATGGCATCTTCAACTGTAGGGATCTCTTCTACAGATTTTTTTAAAGCAACAATGTCTTTAGTTAGTGCATTATTTTTTGCGATTTCAATTGCGCCCGCTATAATTGATTTTTGCAAGCCATTTAAAGGATCATTCGCATAGGCCTTCCCATTATCTATACCATGTGTTAATACCGGTTCTGGAATCTCTGGGTAAGAACTTCTTTTTTTATCTGAAAAAACCGCGCTAAAAGAGGATGCATTTTTATCTCTGTTCGTTAAGTTTCCTAAATTCCATTTGTCTGACATTGTTTTGATGAATGAACTATGGTCAAAAGTCTCATTAATAATGGTGTTTTTTGAGATATATGGAGAGATCATAACCATAGGGACACGAACCCCTAAACGGTTGAAATTGAAATTTTCTTGAGAATTGGAATCTCTGCCTGGTGCTACACAGGAAGGTGGTGGTACATGGTCAAAACAACCTCCATTTTCATCGTAGGTAATAATAAAAAGTGTTTTGTCCCAATAATCACTGTTCTTAATCGCATAATATACATCCCAAATAAATTTCTCGCCTAATATCACAGTTCCATCTTTGGTTGGCCCATCAAGGACACCACTTACTGATGAGGGGTGTTGGTCGTTATGTTGTAAGATAAACTTAGGTTCTATAAAAGAATACTGTGGAAGATTATTGTTGTTTAGATCGTGGGTGAATTTTTCGATCCCCGAGCCAAAAACATCGTGTTTAATTGTTCCTACTTTATCTATGCCGTTTATCAAAGAAGTTAAAGAAAAGGGATTGGCAGTGTATACTGTTGAACTGATTCCATTTTTATTAAGAAGTCCAAATAAATTCTCTTTTGTCCATACATTTTTTATCCAAGAAGAAAAATTAGAGATCATGTGTCCTTCTCCAATAGGGTTTATTACTTTTCCTCCAGAGGTTGCTGCATGCCAAAATGCTCGGTTGCACCAAGTTTGGCTAGGTACAGAGCAATGCCAATGATCAAATACCGCAAATTCACGTGCCAATGTCGATAATACATTCACTTGCTGTGGTTCGAAACACTGCATAATTACCTCGTATTGTTCTAGCGTAGGATCTTGATATTCAGATTCCTTCATGGCTTGTAATGTGTTGATGTAATCATTTACAAAGCCGTTCATTTTGGGTACCGGTGGGACAGGGTTTGGTAGGTTATACGGAGTTGTCATTTGGTCTCCTGGTACTTTTATGTTTTGACGGTCGATGTGGTTAAATAATTGCGTATTGATGTGTGGATACTCTTCTCCAGGGTCTGGGAATGGCTGATGATAATCTGCACTGATAGCTACAGAAACAGCATTAGGGTGCCCACCTTTTTCCTGAAATCGAGGGGGAACTGGATTTGAAAAAGAAGTTCCTTGTAATCCTGCATAACTTTTTCCTTTTGGAACTGGTTTACCACCTGCTTTTGTTTCATCATATAAGAAGCCTAAAAGATTATCAAAAGATCGATTTTCTAACATCAAGACCACAACATGGTCAAATTTATCTAAATTATTCATAGGTGCCTGTTTACATTAAAATGAAAAGCATTAAATTTCTAGAATTAATTTGAGGTAGTTTAGCGTATTAATACCTGTTTTAACCAAAGAAAATTCAATCGAAAATAGTTCTATTTTGAGTGTCATGAAATTGATACAAATGGGGTGCAGTTTTATAGGCCTTAAGGAAGATAAATATATAGAAAGAATCTATATTTTCATTTGAAAAAACTATTCATCTAGATTTTTAAAATCTTTCAAAATTTGGTATCTTCGCATTTCACTTCATTATTAAAAAACAAGATAGAAAGAATGTCAGATAAAGCTACTTTAAAAATAGATGGGCAAGAGTATGAGTTTCCATTAATTACTGGAACAGAGAATGAAATTGCAATTGATGTAAAAGCATTAAGAGCAGCTACTAATGGAGTTATTACAATCGATCCAGGATATAAAAATACTGGGTCTTGTATCAGTGAAATCACATTTTTAAATGGAGAAGAAGGAATACTGCGTTATAGAGGGTATTCTATCGAAGAATTAGCAGATAAAGCAGACTTTTTAGAAGTTGCCTATTTATTAATTTTTGGAGAACTGCCAACTGCAGCTGAACTAGATAAATTCCATACTGACATCAAAGAAAAATCTATTGTAGATGAAGATGTAAAGAAAATTATTGATGCATTTCCAAAGAATGCACACCCAATGGGAATTTTATCATCATTAACAAGTGCTTTAGTAGCATTTAACCCTACTTCGGTAAATGTTGATTCTGAAGAGGAGATGTACAATGCGATTGTGAAGATAATGGGTAAATTTCCAGTTCTAGTATCTTGGGCAATGCGTAAAATTGAAGGGTTACCATTGAATTACGGAAACAAATCTTTAGGGTATGTAGAAAACGTTATGAAAATGATGTTTGAAAAACCAAATGAAGAATACGTAATTAATCCAGTTGTGAAAAATGCATTGGATAAATTATTAATCTTACATGCAGATCACGAGCAAAACTGTTCTACGTCAACAGTGCGTATTGTTGGTTCTTCTCATGCGGGATTATTTGCGTCTCTTTCTGCGGGGATTTCTGCATTATGGGGCCCACTTCATGGTGGAGCAAATCAAGCCGTATTAGAAATGCTTGAGGCGATAAAAGAAGATGGAGGAGATACAAAGAAGTACATGGCGAAGGCGAAAGACAAAAATGATCCATTCCGTTTAATGGGATTCGGACATAGAGTGTATAAAAACTTTGATCCAAGAGCAAAGATTATTAAAGTAGCAGCTGATGAAGTTTTAAACGACTTAGGAATCAACGACCCTATTTTGGAAATTGCAAAAGGATTAGAGCAAGAAGCATTAAATGATCCTTATTTTGTGGAGAGAAAATTATATCCAAATGTAGATTTCTATTCAGGAATTATTTACCGTGCAATGGGAATTCCGGTTGAAATGTTTACCGTAATGTTTGCATTGGGTAGATTGCCAGGATGGATTGCTCAATGGAGAGAAATGCGTTTAGGGAAAGAGCCAATCGGCCGTCCAAGACAAATTTATACAGGAGAAAACTTAAGAGACTTTAAGACTATTAACAATAGATAAATCGTAGTTGTTGCATGTTCAATTCAATTAAAATTATTAAAAACAGATCTGATATTGGAGCGGGTACAAGAGGCTCGGATATGGGAATTGACGCTATTGAAATAGCAGCAATAAATAAAGAAAATAATTACTTCGGTCAGTATGAATTTGTTGATGTTGCTACTGAAAATGAATCCATCTATAATAAAGTAAATAATTCTTTTGCAAAAAGAATTGTGAGTGTATTAAATCAGTGTACCCGTTTAAGTAATCACGTTAAAGTAACCTTACAAGAAAAAACATTTCCTATCGTTATATCTGGAGATCATTCTTCGGCATTGGGAACAATTAGCGGAGTAAAAGCGGCATATCCACAAGAAACTGTTGGAGTTGTTTGGATAGATGCACATGCAGATATTCATTCGCCTTATACCTCACCATCTGGGAATATTCATGGGATGCCTTTGGCAGCAGTTTTGTCTGAAGACAATCTTGATTTTCAAATCAATGATATCACTAGAGAGACTTCAGATCTTTGGGATAGAATGAAAAACATTGCAATTCCTGGAGCAAAAGTAAAAGGAGAAAATGTTGTTTATTTTGGTGTTAGAGATACTGAAGAACCAGAAGATAAGCAAATTGAAGCATTGAAAATCAAGAACTATTCGGTTGCTGAAATTAGATACAAAGGATTGGAGAAATGTGTGAGTGAAGCGATTGAAAGGTTGTCTAATTGCGATGTTATCTATATTTCGTTTGATGTAGATTCTATGGACTGCGATATGATTTCTTATGGTACAGGGACTCCTGTTTCAAAAGGGTTTGATCAAGCAGAAGTAACCCAAATTATGCAGCAGTTTATAGCAACTAAGAAAGTTGCCTGTGTAGAGTTTGTAGAAGTAAATCCATTGTTAGATCTAAAAGGAAATGTAATGGCAGAAACAGCGTTTGAAGTGCTGGATGATGTTACCAAAACAATCAAAGAGGTTCTTTAGTTTTTAATAAACTTTTTAGAGAATATTCTTTTATCTGTAGATACAATTTTTAAAATATAGGTTCCAGTAGGAAGTTCGTGAATATGAATTTGATTGCTGGAATTTTTTTGTGTCCATACTTTTCTTCCCAGATGGTCTACAATACTTATTTCACGAATAGGAATGCCAGTAATTCGAATCCATTCATTTGAAGGATTTGGGTAGATATTGATCCTATTCAAAACAAAGTTTTCTAAAGACAACGTGTCAAAAGAACCGTTATCAAAACGAAATAAATGTTGATTTAGTACGAGTTGATTCCCATTAATAGTCTGGTTTACACGTTCTCTAGATAAAAAATACTTTTTACCACTAATATGGGTAACTCCTTCAACTTGACTAGCCAATCCAATAGAAGAAGTGATATCAGTCCGCTCAATAATTCCGCTAAACGGATTGACAATGTCAATATCTGTTAGGTATAATAACAGCGGGTGCCCTTCTTTGTTGTAGCCACAAAGTAAAAAACTATTGTCTTCAGGATTGTAGGTTGCACCGGATATTAACCCTTCAGAGTTATAAGAACCAATATTTTTTGCTGAATGATTCCCAATGGTTTTGGGAATTGAATAGGCCTTAACTTCACTAGAAGCCCAGTTTTTTGAGAAAATGATGAGTTCATTATTATATACAGAAAATGCTTCAGCGTCAAAATCATGATTGTAAGGATTGCTCGTGAAATGTACTTGATCTTCATAAGAAAATGAAATGATTTCGGCTGTTATAGAAGTGGCGTTGTTAAAATCAGACTTCGAAATCCGATAAATTTTTAAGTCTTGTCTGTTTCCGTTATTATTACCAAAGTCGCCAATGTAAATAAATGTTTCATCTTGTGTAATATCTTCCCAGTCAATATGGGTAGCATTGGTAACGAGAATTGTTCTAGTAATGGTTCCAGAAATGGTATCTACTTCATATAGGTTCGCGTTGTCTCCAGAATCATTATGAGTAATTAATTTCCCATTATAGAAAAGCAATCCAGATGTTTCAGAGACTGTAGTTGGTAACTCGTATTTTGATTTTATATTTTCTATTTGTGCCGCCATAGAAGCGCACATCAAAAACAAAAAAATCAAAACTATTTTTTCTCTCATTATTTTGCGGCTAAAAAGTATAATGTATGTAGAATTTTCTATGTTCTTATACATGTTTACAAAATTACTCGATTAAAAAGGAAGAAACAAAATTATCTGTTTTTCAGTATTACAAGTCAATATAAATTAATGTAATTTTGTTTTTTCTAAATGAGAAGTATGCAGCAAACTACAAACACCATTTTAATGATTCGTCCAACTAATTTTAGAATGAACGAACAAACTGCTGTTAATAATTATTATCAGCAAGAATTAACGGGTATGTTGCCAGTTAGCATACATGCCAAAGCACAAAAGGAATTTGATGATTTTGTAGTAAATCTACAAAATAATGGTATAGACGTGGTCGTGCTCTCAGACACTGACACACCGAGTACGCCTGATTCAATATTTCCTAATAATTGGATTTCTTTTCATGAAAATGGAGACGTAGGATTGTTTCCAATGTTTGCAGAGAATAGACGTTTAGAACGCAGAGAAGATGTGTTAGCTGTTCTTGAAGAAAAAGGATTTGAAATTGAAAATATTATTGATTATACCGCAGCAGAAGAAGAAGGTATTTATTTAGAAGGTACTGGAAGCGTGATCTTAGATAGACAAAACCGTAAAGCATATTGTGCGTTGTCGCCAAGAGCAGATGAAGAGTTGTTTATTGAGTTTTGTGAAGATTTTGAATATACTCCAGTTGTTTTTATTGCAAATCAAACAGTTAATAAGCGGCGTGAAGCTATTTATCACACCAATGTAATGATGTGTGTTGCAGCCCGTTTTGCCATTATTTGTTTGGCAGCGATTGATGACAAAAAAGAGCGTAAAAATGTACTCAAACATTTAAAAGAAAGCGGAAAAGAAGTGATTGATATTACTGAGCAGCAGGTACATGCATTTGCAGGGAATATGTTAGAAGTAAAAGGAACCGATGCGCTGCCTTATTTGGTAATGAGTTCTTCTGCGTTTGCTAGTTTAAGAAAAGAACAACTCCAAAAAATAGAAAAACACGCTACAATTATACACAGTTCTTTAGAAACTATTGAGACATGTGGAGGTGGAAGTGCTCGTTGTATGATGGCAGAAGTGTTTTTACCAAAAATAAAATAAAATGTTATTGTTAGCACTTGCTTTAGCGCCGGCCTTTGCCATTATGGTGTATATTTATATTAAAGATAAATATGAGAGAGAACCTATCCCTTTATTATTAAAGAATTTTGGACTGGGTGCTTCAGCAAGTGTTGTTATTGCCTTAATTATTGGTGCCTTTGGGAACTTTTTTTTACCCGTAATAAACCCAGAAAGTGTCTTTCAGCAATTTATAAAAGCATTTGTTGTGGTTGCTTTGGTAGAAGAATTTTCTAAATATGTAATTGTAAGGTACTATGCGCAACGAAATAAAGAGTTTGACGAACCTTTTGATGGTATTGTTTATGCAGTAATGGTTGCAATGGGTTTTGCGGCCTTAGAAAACATTCTTTACGTTTTTCAATACGGTATGTCCAACGGAATAATACGTGCCTTTACAGCAGTGCCAGCACATGCAACATTCGGAATTTTAATGGGATATTTTATGGGGAAAGCAAAGTTTGCAAAAACCAAAAAGGAAAAAATCCGATTAAATTTAACAGGGCTACTCGCTGCCACCTTATTTCATGGCATCTATGATTTCTTTTTGTTTATTAATTTTATTCCTGGAATTTCTATTGGCGCTTTTTTATCTTTAGCAATAGGCCTGTTCCTTTCTAGAAAAGCCATCCAAAAACACCAAAATATTTCTCGTTTTAAACATTAGTTCTTTAAGGCTTCTTTTACAATTTCTCCAGTAGTTCCATTCGGGAATTCTATTTGCAATAGATTTGCAATAGTTGGTGCAATGTCTGTAATGGTATGCGCTTTTTTGGAGGATCCAGATTTAATTCCGTTGCCATAAAAAATAATAGGCACATGTGTGTCATAGGTATACCCAGAACCATGTGTTGTTCCTTTTTTGCTAGCACTGCTTATTGTTGATGGATGTGGTATTAATAATACATCACCAGAATATTTTTGGTTGTACCCTTTTTGTAATTTCTGTAAAATTCCATCCGTAAAGTGAGTGGTTTGCATTGTTCTTGCCGTAACAGCTTTGTAGATGTTTTTATAGTTTACAGCTTCATCTGCTATTTTTTGAGCTACAGAAGTAGCGTCTAATTTTTGTTTTTTGAGTTCGTCATGATTTAAAAAGACTTGGAAGTTAGAAATGTTTTCAATCAAGTCATCAGAATTGAAGTATTCTAAAGTAACGGCATTTACAAATTGTCTAAACGCTCTAGCGTTAAAATAATGTGCTGGAATTTTCTCTGACTGTAAATAGGATGGAACCTGTACTGCTGCATGGTCTGCCGTTAAAAACAAGGTGTAATTTCCTTTTCCAACTTCAGTGTCTAAAAACGAGAATAAATGTGCCAAATCTTTATCTAAGCGCAAGTAATTGTCTTCAACTTCTTTAGAAGCAACACCAAACTGATGCCCAATATAATCTGGAGTAGAATAGCTTACGGCTAAAAAATCAGTGAAGTCAGATTTCCCTAAATTCTCTCCCAGAATTGCCGCTTTGGCAAAATCTGTGGTCATTGTATTTCCTGCCGGAATGGCTTTGATCATATCATAATCGCCATTTTTATCTTTTAAATTTGGGATGTCATATGGGAAAACAGGTTTGTCTTTTCCTTTAAATAAAACTTCAAACTCATTATCGTCAGAGATGCTTTCTGTGTATGTATTGATATCATATAAGGTGTTCCAAGGTGTAGAAAGGTATTCGTCTACTTTTCTAGAATTGTTAAAGTTGTCTACCCATGATGGTAAGGAGTCCATGTAAAAAGTACTGCTAATCCATTTGCCGTCTTTCTTTCCTTGAAACCAAAATGCGCCGTTGGCGGTATGTCCACCAGGTAAAACAGCAGACCTATCTTTAATGGCTATACTAATCGTTTTACCTTGCATATTCTGGGCCAATCGCAATTGATCTGTAAGGGTTGTAGTTTGCATTCTGTAAGGAGATTTTTGCCCACCATTCTTGGTTCCAACAGTCTTATAATTAGCATCATATACACAGTAGATTCCTTTTTTAGCAAACTTATCGTACCAATTATTCCCGATGATTCCATGGTTTTCAGGAGTTGTTCCTGTATAAATAGAAGCATGTCCAACTGCAGTATACGTAGGGATGTAATTGTAATGTGCATTTTCTAATGAAAATCCGTTTTGTAGAATCCTTTTAAATCCGTCTTCTCCATATTTATCTGCAAAACGTGTTAAATAATCATAGCGCATTTGATCGATCACAATACCAACAACTAATTTGGGTTTTTGTACTGGTTTCTTTTCTGTGTTACAACTAGTAAAAAGAAATAGGGAAAGGCATAATAAGGCAATTGAATTCTTCATTATAAAATTTTTGAAGACCAAAAATAGAGATTTTTAATTATGATTGCTACTATTTTACTTTCAGTTACTGCTTTTTTAATACTTTAGCAAAAAGAAAAGGATTTAATGAATTATTTTGAACATATAGGGAAGTACTTTATGATGCTAAGGCAGGTTTTTACAAAACCGCAAAGAGGTCGAGTGTTTAGAGAAGCATTGTCTAGAGAAACAGAAGAATTAGGAATAAAGTCTTTAGGGATTATTATTTTTATTTCCTTTTTCATTGGAGGTGTAATTGCGTTGCAAACAGCCTTAAATTTGAACAACCCTTTAATTCCGAAATCGTTAATAGGCTTTGCAGCGAAGCGATCTATTATTTTAGAATTTGCACCTACCTTTTGTTCTATTATTTTAGCTGGAAAAGTAGGTTCTTATATAACATCCAGTATCGGTACCATGAGAGTTACTGAACAGATTGACGCATTGGAAGTCATGGGAATTAACTCTTTAAATTATTTAGTATTACCAAAAATTATTGCAACAGTATTCTTTTACCCTTTTTTAATCACCTTAGGAATGATTTTAGGAATTTTTGGAGGTTGGGTTGCCGGTAATTTGTCAGGGCTGTTTACAGGAACTGACTATATAGAAGGATTACAAGCAGATTTTGACCCGTTTTTAATTCAATACTCAATTATTAAAACTCTAATTTTTGCTTTTATCATTGCAACGGTTCCGTCATACCATGGCTATTATGTAAAAGGTGGGTCTTTAGAAGTTGGTAAAGCAAGTACGCAATCTGTTGTGTGGACAATTGTTCTGATTGTAATCGCAAATTATTTCTTAACTCAAATGTTATTGACCTAATGATAGAAGTAAAAAATTTACATAAAGCATTTGGTGGAGTTGAGATCCTAAAAGGAATTTCTACCACTTTTGAACCCGGGAAGACCAATTTAATTATTGGCCAAAGTGGTTCTGGAAAAACAGTATTTCTAAAATCATTAATTGGTTTACATGCTCCAGAAAAAGGAATTATTGAGTTTGATGGAAGTGTAAATATTGAGATGTCTATTGAGCAACGAAGACAATTGCGTCAAGAAATTGGAATGGTATTTCAAGGCAGTGCATTATTTGATTCCCAAACAGTAGAAGAGAACGTGATGTTTCCTTTAAAAATGTTTACCAAACAATCTGATGAAGAAATGTTAGAACGTGCTAATTTCGTTCTAAAAAGAGTTGATTTGGTTGGCTCCAATAAAAAGTTTGTAACAGAGCTTTCAGGAGGGATGCAAAAGAGAGTAGCCATTGCAAGAGCCATTGTTATGAAACCTAAATATTTGTTTTGTGACGAACCTAATTCTGGTTTAGATCCACAAACAGCAATTATTATAGATAACTTAATTAAAGAAATTACGGAAGAATTTAAGATTACAACCGTAATTAATACCCATGATATGAATTCTGTCATGGAAATTGGAGAAAAAATCATCTTTTTAAAAGAGGGTAAAAAAGCATGGGAAGGAAGCAATAAAGAGATATTTAAAACTGATAATGAAGCTGTTGTAAATTTCGTGTATAGTTCCAATTTATTTAAGAAAGTTCGGGAAGCATATTTAAATGAAAAAAAATAAAAAAAATGTTTGTTTATATGGGATTTGCTTCTATATTTGCAGCCGCTAAGAGCAAAGAAAATGACCTGGTAGCTCAGTTGGTAGAGCATCTCCCTTTTAAGGAGAGGGTCCTGGGTTCGAGCCCCAGCCCGGTCACAAAAAGCCTTTCATATGAGAGGCTTTTTAGTTGAAATTTTGGTGAGATACTCAAGTGGCCAACGAGGGCGGACTGTAAATCCGCTGACTACGTCTTCGAAGGTTCGAATCCTTCTCTCACCACAAATTCTATAAAGCAGTTTACATTTATGTAAACTGCTTTTTTTTTGTTTATTAAGTTGAATTAATCGAAAAACTTTTTACTTTTGTAAAACCCCTATTTTGGTTGGGATGTGAATTTTCACTTCAGTCAAGAAATTACTTTTATGAAACTCAAAAAAAAGCTTATTCTTTTTATAAGCACCCTCTTTAAAACTACTCCAGTACATTCAACTAATTATTATAATTTAAGTAAGCTTAATGAATATGAAGAGAAAGATGTCTTTTCATATATCAAGCTAGTAAATGATATAGCAAGTAAAAGAATAAAAAAAACCAATTCCAATATTTATTTATTGAATGGAAAAAAAAATCGCGCTATCACCACTAGAGACATCAGAAACTATTATGGAAAGCCAAATCAAGTAATTCGAAATAAACAAGATTCTTTTGATATCACGATTTACATGTATAGAATCTATTTAGGGAATTACAGAGCGCGGTTTAAACTACATTTTAATAACGGAAAGTTGGTGTTATATACCTATAGCTTCTCTTCGTTAAAAAATGAAGAGAAAAATGAAATTATAAATACAATTTCAAAAAAATATTTAAAACAAGAGAAGCTAGATGTAAACAGTGAGTATATCTTGGATGCTAAAAACACAATGATAACTTTTTCTGAACAAACAAATTTTAGCATAAATTATATTTTTAACACCTCATTTATTTCTAAAATAAAAGAAACAATTAAAGAAGGAGAGTTAATTAAGAAAAAACTAACTAGGAAAAAAGAAAGTGAACTGTATAGGCGTTTGTGAAAAATGGGTGTCGTATAGAATAATTTGATGAGATACGCTAGATTTTTGTATATTTCCGTAGGGATTAAAATGCTATTTAATGATCGAAGAAAATTTAAACAAAGACGAAGCTGTAGAGCAGTCTAAGCAAGAAGTGCAACAAGGAGCAAAAGGCTTGTTTGTGAGTATTAAAAAGTTCTTAGTAGAATTACTTGACTTTAGAGATGATACAGATCATGAAGCGACGGTAGAAGCGATTAAGTTAGATATTCCGTTTAAAGGAGCTACGGCTTGGATTTTAATTTTTGCCATATTTGTAGCCTCTATTGGATTAAATGCAAACTCTACCGCAGTAGTGATTGGGGCCATGCTTATTTCGCCTTTAATGGGGCCGATATTAGGGATCGGAATGTCTATTGCAATAAATGACATTGATACCTTAAAAAAGTCGCTTATAAACCTCTCTACAATGATTGTGTTGAGTTTGTTGGCTTCTTTTTTATTCTTTTATGTTTTTCCTTTAAGTGAAGATACCTCAGAATTGTTAGGGCGTGTTAGGCCAGATATTAGAGATGTATTGATTGCGTTTTTTGGAGGCTTGGCTTTAATGGTTGCTAGAACTAAAAAAGGAACCGTAGCCTCAGTAATTTTTGGAGTTGCTATTGCAACCGCTTTAATGCCGCCATTATGTACAGCTGGTTATGGCTTGGCCATTGGTAACTTCTCGTATTTTTTTGGTGCCATGTATTTGTTTATTATCAATACCATTTTTATTGCGTTGGCTACGTTCTTAGTATTAAAGTTGTTGAGTTTTCCAATGTTGAAATATGTGAATTCAGCAAAAAGGAAACGCATAGCACAATTGGCTTCTGTATTGGCCATAGTTGTAATGATTCCGGCTGTATTTACGTTTATTACCGTATATAAGGAAAGCCAGATGAATACACAAATAACCTTATTTATTAAAAACGAAATTAACAGCAATCCTTCTTATCAGCTTATAGAATCGACGCCAGATTTGCCCGCGAAAAAATTACAATTGAATTTTTTTAATGAAATGACAGAAGGTGAACGAAATTCACTTAGTATTAAGTTGGTTACTGATCCACGATATACAGCATTAAAAGAGTTTCATATCGCTGTTAAAGGAAGTGATACCAAAAGTTTTGAGTTGATTACAACTGCCTATCAAGAGAAGAGGCAAGAGTTGAAAGAAAGTAAAAATATAATTGCGGGTTTACAAAATCAAATAGCGCAGTTAAATACTACGATCTCTACGTTAAATAATAGAATTGAACAAGGTGCAATTGATGATACAAATAAAGTAATTGCATTTAGTAGAATTGCAAAAGAAGCAAAAATTAGATATACAGATTTAGCTCAAATTGGTTTTGCAAAAACACTTTCTTCTAAAGATTTTATTAAGATCGATACCATTCCGGTGGCAACAATTTCTTGGAACGCATCCTTATCTGATAGTTTGATCAAAATTAAAGAGGTAGAATTTAGAGCTTGGTTACAGACAGAAATGCAATTAGATACCCTATTAATTAGACGCATAAAAGATTAAGTATAATCTTCTCCAAATTTCAATTTTACGTCTGCGGTAATTTCTTTAATGTTTTGTTCTTCAGATTTAGGGCAAATTAAAAGAACATCATCTTTTTCTACGACGATAAAATCTTGTAACCCTTGAATTACTACACGTTTTTTAGATTGTGTTTTTACAACATTTCTGTTTGCGTCTCTGAAAATAGTTTCGCCTCCAACAACTGCATTTTCTTGAGAATCCTTATCTAATTTCTCATATAATGACCCCCAAGTGCCTAAGTCATTCCAGCCAAAGTCAACAGGTAAAACATGTACGTTGTTTGCTTTTTCCATGATGCCGAAGTCAATAGAGATGTTCTGTGATTTCGCATAATTTTCTTTGATGAAGTTCGCTTCAGACTTGGTGTTCCAGCATGCAGCTCCTTGATTAAAAAGAGTTGTCATTTCAGGTAACGATTTCTCAAAAGCTGCGATGATGCTTTTTGCCGACCAAACAAAAATACCAGCATTCCATAAGTAATCTCCGCTTTCTAAAAAAAGCTGCGCTTTTTCTAGGTTCGGTTTTTCAGTAAAGTTTTTAACTTTTTTTATTTTTGAACTTTTAGCTTCAAATTGAATATAACCGTAGCCTGTATTTGGCGAGTTTGGTTGAATTCCAAGTGTCATTAAAATATCATTCGTTGCACAAGCTTTAAAAGAGGTTTCAATGTTTTTTATAAACTCTGTTTCATTTTCAATCCAATGATCAGAGGGTGCAACTAACATTACAGCATTTGGATTTTGATTGAAAATCTTTAAGGCAGCATATAAAATACAAGGAGCAGTATTTCGCATTGCTGGCTCTAATAAAACCTGTTTTTTTGTGGTTTCAGGCAGTTGCTCTAAAACAAGTTTTTCATAACGCTCATTTGTTGCGATTAAAATATTTTCTGAAGGAACTAAATTGTTGATGCGATCAAAAGTACGTTGAATCAAAGATTGACCAGTTCCTAACATATCGTGAAACTGTTTTGGGAATTCTTGTGTGCTAATAGGCCAAAATCTTGAGCCAACACCACCAGCCATTATTACTGCGTAATAGTTTTTATTCATGTACAATTAATTTTATCTGTCAATAAAAGGATGCTGCTTTTGCACCAGTTGATAGCGATAGTTAACGATCTTTTAGAAGTTCTACCTCGACATTTTGGTTGAATAAATATACTTTATTATTTACAGTATTCAAACATTCTATGCGAGTTCTTCTTTTGTCACCCCGTTTATACGTAGATTTTTTAAAGCGAAACATACTTCCATAAGGGATTTCAAAGATATAATTCTTTCCGGTTTCTTTGCTATATTCTTTTAAAGCTAATGATAAATTAACATCTGCATCTGTACTTGCCTTTGGGTTTTTTAAATAGTTTGCTAAAAATGGAAGGATATGATTTGGGTAAATATCTGGTTGTAAGAAGGGCAGCATTAAATGTTGAAAAATAGTTTTCCAATGCGTGCCATGAGGTTGAACTCTCCCAAACTTTTGATAGGTTACATGATGTGCAATTTCATGTACCAAGGTGAGTAAAAACTGATATTGGTTGAGGTTGTTATTAATGGTTATTTGAAACTTGCCATTTGGTAGTTTTCTGAAATCACCATGTTTTGTTTGCCGTTGATTGACTATTATTAAAGTAAAATGATGCTGTTCAATTAAAAACTGAACCATTGATATTGCTTTCTGAGGAATGTATGTTTGATACTCGTTTTGCAAAAAAAAAATCTTACGGGTTTGTACTTGAAACTTGTAATACCTTTCCATTATAAAACTGATTTCCTTTTAATGAAAAATCAAAAATATAAGACGCCATTTCTTTGGAGGTAGTGGGTGCTTGGTACCCAGGGAAAGCTTCTTCTAGCATTTCTGTTTGTACAGCTCCTAAGGCTAATACATTAAAAGAGATGCCTTGTTCTTTATATTCTTCAGCAAGCAATTCAGATAAAGTAATTACGGCTCCTTTAGAAGAACTGTATGCTGCTAGGCCTGGGAATTTTAAACTTCCTTGAATTCCACCCATGCTACTTACTGTTACTACATGACTTCCCGAATTTAAAAACGGAATCATAATTTTAGTCAATTCAGCTACGGCAAATACATTTACTTTGTAAACCTCTAAATAATCATTGGAAGTGAGCTCTGTAAATGGTTTGTTAATTAGCATTCCTGCATTATGAATAACCACATCAACTTGTTTCCAGTTGTTTTTAACAAAATCAGAAACTTTTTTTAAATCGTCGTCATTTGAGATGTCTGTTGAAATAGAAGTAATGTTTTTATGCTGTAAAGATTCAATAGATTTTGTGTTTCTAGAAAGCGCTAATACAGTATGATTGTTGTTCGCAAATAACTGTGCTAATTCAAAACCAATTCCTCTACTAGTTCCTGTAATAACAATGTTTTTCATCCTTTTTGGTATTCTTTTTGGAAGGGTAAGATTAAAGAGGGCAATCTACTCATTTTTTAATACATTTATAAAATCTAAAAATAAGAATCATGAAAAAAATACTTTTATCAATCATTTTATTGCTTTCTGTTGCTGTTGTGTCTGCACAAAAAACCTACATTTTATGTGGGAAGTTGGTTGATGCCAAATCTGGGAAAATAGAAAAAAGAAAAACGATTGTAGTTCAAGGTGCTAAGATTACACATATTCATAATGGCTATGTACAGCCAAAAAGTAAAGGAGATAAAGTCATTAATTTAAAAAACAAGGTCGTGATGCCTGGATTAATTGATATGCATGTGCATTTAGAAATGGAGTACGATTCGAAAACAAGGTTGAAGAAGTATATTTTAAATGAGGCAGATATTGCTTATAATTCTATCAATTTTGCTAGAGAAACGTTGCAATCTGGATTTACCACCGTTAGAGATTTGGGAGGAAGTGGGGTAAATGTGTCTTTAAGAAATGCTATTAATTTGGGAAAGCTAGAAGGGCCAAGAATTTTTACAGCAGAAAAATCGTTGGCAACAACAGGGGGGCATGCAGATCCGACGAATGGAAGTAGTAGAAGATTAATTGGAGATCCAGGTCCAAAAGAAGGTGTTGTAAATAGTGTTGAAGACGCACGGAAGGCTGTAAGACAGCGCTATAAAAATGGCGCTGATGTGATTAAAATTACCGCTACCGGTGGCGTTTTAAGTGTGGCTAAAAGTGGAGACAATCCACAGTTTACAATAGAAGAGATAAAAGCGATTTGTGAGACAGCAAAAGATTATGGGATGCATGTAGCTGCACATGCTCATGGAGATGCAGGGATGCAACGTGCTGTTATTGGAGGTGTGAAAACCATTGAACATGGTACCTATATGAGTGCTAAAACAATGGAGTTGATGATAAGACACAATGCGTATTTAGTGCCTACAATATCAGCAGGAAAAGAGGTTGCAGAAAAGGCGAAAATTAAAGGATTTTATCCTTCAATTGTTGTTCCTAAAGCATTGGCTGTTGGCCCACAGATTCAAGGAACTTTTACAAAAGCCTATAAAAAAGGTGTTGGAATTGCTTTTGGAACTGATGCCGGCGTTTTTAAACATGGGAATAGTGGAAAAGAATTTGGTTATATGGTAGAAGCAGGAATGCCAGCGATGGAAGCCATCCAGTCTGCTACAATTACAAATGCGAAAATTTTAGGATTGGAAAATGAAATCGGTCAAATTAAAATAGGTTTTTTAGCTGATATTGTTGCCGTAAATGACGATCCTACAAAGAATATTAAAACAATGGAAAATGTAGTTTTTGTGATGAAAGATGGGAAAGTGTACAAAAAATAGATGATGAAGAAATATATAGGGATCATCTTAGCAGTAATCATTTTGATTGATGTGATTATGAGTTTTGTAAATGAAAAAGATGTTGAAAACGTTTTTGGAATTGACGTCAATGTTTGGGTGTACAGATTCTTGTGGAGTCTGTTGGCTTTTTTACTTGCAAGAAGTTTTGTTCAAGGAATGAAAAAAGACAAGTCTACTGAAAAGTAATATGTTGATAGGCGCCAATATCAGGAGAAGTAGTTCTGTTTATGGCTAGAATATCTAAAGGAAACAGCAATGCTGCGCTATGTAATGCTTTATTGATGCCGTCATTGTTCTGGCCAATATTGAACTCATTATTCGCAGTATTTTTAAAATGTACGTTTCCATTTAAAATGTTATTGCTATAATGGGCCGCGTCGGTAAAATCTAATTCAGGTGTATTGATAAATGAGTTGTTGATGTCGTTAAACTGAATCATATTGTTGTTTATAGCATAGTTAAACAAGCTTCCGTCTACCTTGTCTAAAACAAATTCTATATTGTTATTTCCGTCAATAATACAATTCGTAAAGTTTGCTGCATGTAGATCTCTCGTTTCTGTAATTTCTTGTCCCGCATCATTTACATAGGTAAAGAAGTTGTTCACTAAAACAGTTGGCAATTGCCGTACACCATTATTCCAGTAATTCGCAAAAGTTGAATGTGTAAAGTTATAAGTTCCTCCAATGGTACATGCTAAACTAGATTGACCTGTGTTGCCAATCACCAAGTTTTCTCCTTTGATATTGGTTTCTCTACCTAGAATTCCATAATTAGAACTGTTGTGAATCTGCGTGTTTTTTATATGTAAGGTTGGAGTAGTAGTTGACCCAATCGAATCTACTAAAATACCTACAATACTGTTTTTAATTGTTGCGTAATTGATTTCGTTATTCGTGCTGCCTGCGCGCATCCAGATAGTTCCCCATTGTCCTGGAACATTATTAAAACGATGCTCTAAACGGTCGCCTTCAAAAACAACTTGGTTGTTTAAAGTTCCGTTTACTTTTAAGGAGGCTTTTTTATCTACAATTAACCCAGAATTGTTGTGGAAATACAATTTTGCTCCGGCTTCTATGGTAGCTGTTTTATTTTCTGGAATTGCAGCATATCCATAAATTACATAGGGTTTTGAACTTGTAAAAGTTAATTCAGAATCTTTTAAAAACCGCCCTTTAATACCTGTTGGCTTTCCGTCTAAAGTCAAGGAGTCAATTTTCATTGAAATAGGGTTTTTTCCTGGGTAGATAAAAGTAGCGTCTTGTACTAAGGTAACTAGATCTACATTTTGAGTATTAGAACCTACATCAAATAAAATACGATCTGTGTACAATGGATTTGAAACTGCGCTAAAATCGATGGTCGTTTCTATAAAAATATAAATACTGTCTTTGGCTAAGATATCAACATTCTCGAAGAGTTTTCCAGGCATGCCATCAACACTCAATCTATAGTTGGAAGCATTCCCGTTTTCTAATCCGATAAAAGGAATTGTAATCGCATTGCTGCTTTTGTTGTATACTTTTAAGTTGTAGGTGCTAGAGCCAATGTTGCTGAACACGGTGTCTAAAAAAACAGTGTCTTTAGAAAAAGTTAAATTCCCTAAGCTAGGTGATGTTTCAAAATCCTTTCTGCAAGAACTCACAGAAATTAAGACCAAACAAATAAGAAAAGTACTAATAGATCTCATGCTACAATTTGTATAAAAATAGAACTTTTAATTGAGATGGATATTGTTCTTATTGTTTTATCAATTCAATTTCAAACAACTTTCCCCATTTTTTACCTGTAACATAAATTCTATTAGTGTTTTTATCGTACGCAATACCATTTAAAACATCATCATCAGATAACGTTTGATCTTTTAATACAAGTTGTCTTAAGTTGTCTAAATCAAGTGACCCTTCAACAATTCCGTTCTCAGGATTAATAATGAAGATACCAGATTTAATAGGTTTGTCTGTTACCCATCTATTCGCAAATATTTTTCCATTGATTAATTCAAGTTCGTTTAATTTGCCAATTTTACCTTTGTTGTAGTATACTTGAATCGATTTTTTTTCTTGTTGCGTGTTTCCGTCCAAGAAATATATTTTATGTGTTCCGTCAGATTTAATTAAATCTGTTCCGTTGTTTGTCAATCCCCAACCTTGTTGGCTCCAGGTGTAACTAAATTCTCCTTTTTGCTTAAAAGTTTCCAAATCATAAGTAAACCCTTTTTTTGCTTGCCAAGTTAACCAGTGAATTTTATCATTCAGAATGGTCATTCCTTCACCAAAGTATTTTTCATCTAGTTTCGCTTCTTGCAAAACTTTACCTGTCTTCAATGCTACTTTACGTAAAACAGATTTGCCTTTTTGTCCCGTAGTTTCATATAAGAACCCCTTGTGAAACTCTAATCCTTGTGTATAGGCATTTTTATCGTGTGGATAGGTATTGATTAACTTATAACTATAATTTGCTGGTGCTATATTTGATAAGATTTCTATCGAATTGTTGACTTTTTTTGATTTCTCTGGGTAAAAGACCAAGGCAGAAACCGCGTACTTTCCAACACCTAAATCGGTGGTGCTAAATGTAATTGAATTTCCTTCTGAGGCAACTCTCTTTCCGTTTACAAAAAAGTAAATTGAATCTATTTGTTTGTTGTTTATTTCGGTTAAGGTGGCAGTCGCTTGGTCGTTGTAAACCAATTTTTTACTTGTGGTTAGCTTAAATTTATAAGGGTCATTACAAGAACTAAAAACCAATAAACCGGTTATTAAAGCAACAATATATTTCTGTAAACGCATAGTAGATTAATTTTTACACAAATAAAACAAATTATTTCTTTGTATTTTTAAAAATATCGTTAAATTTGCAGCCTTAAATAGCTAATATTGGTTATTTAAGGTTTAAGAGTAAGAATTTACCAGCTTAACTCTTTTATAAACAAATTATTTAAAGATTATAAAAGTAATAGTAAGATGAGAAAAGGTATACACCCAGAAAATTATAGAATGGTAGCTTTTAAAGACATGTCTAATGGAGATGTATTTTTAACGAAGTCTACTGCTGATACAAAAGAAACTTTAGATGTTGATGGTGTTGATTATCCATTAATCAAATTAGAGATTTCTAGAACGTCTCACCCGTTTTACACTGGTAAGTCTAAATTAATTGATGCTGCAGGACGTATCGATAAAT
>Ga0209395_1002292_pt1 | contig 25404 bp, 23 predicted proteins | sample GOMGulsemesocosm_3_FD_184635 | JGI IMG/M metagenome (GOLD analysis project Ga0209395, IMG submission 184635) | Methane-oxidizing microbial communities from mesocosms in the Gulf of Mexico - GOM9D Gulf of Mexico (SPAdes) (version 2) | ecosystem: Environmental > Aquatic > Marine > Cold seeps... | reverse complement strand
TTTAAAACGCAATATTCACCAACATGCGCTAATTGAAGCCGCTACCAGTGGCAATAAAAAATTCTTCTTAGGTACTGATTCAGCGCCACATGCACAAGGTGCTAAAGAGTCAGCTTGTGGTTGTGCTGGTGTTTATTCGTCTTTTGCTGCAATAGAGTTATATGCTGAAGTATTTGAACGAGAAAACGCTTTAGACAAGTTAGAAGCTTTTGCCAGCATTAATGGTGCAAATTTTTATCAACTACCCGTAAATACAGATAAAATCACCTTAATTAAAAAGACTTGGCAAGTACCAGCAACCATGACCTTTGGTGATGATGTTGTTGTACCTGTTCGTGCCGGTGAAGACGTTTTATGGCAAGTACAAGACTAACGCAGTTAGTTACGCACAGCTTTGTTTAAGTCGGTATGATTTGTAGTGAACATCAGATGAGTGACATTAAACAAAGCTAGCGAAGAGTTAAGCAATTAAAATTGAGAGCTAATAGTAAACCAGAGTTTAAAAAAGGAAAAAAATGCAATTATTTGTAGATGATCTTACCGTTATTGATTTTTCATACCTGTGTACACAGCGCGGTATTGTGGGTGAGAGTTGGATTGTTGATGTATTACTTGATGGTTCGTTAAACGAAATGAGCATGGTGCTTGATTTTGCTGTTGTAAAAAAGCAAATCAAAGCCATTATCGATGATGCTGTTGACCATAAGTTATTATTACCTATGCAAGAGCAGGCTATAACACTTGCTGATTCACCCCATAACGACGGTCATCAAACTATCGACTTTGTAAGTGATGTAGCAAGTTATTATTTGCAATCACCTGCGTGCGCTTTTGCCTCTCTAGACAGTTTAACTATTGACATACCTGCAGTAACTAAACATCTGACGGATATTATTTTGGCTGAATTGCCTGATAATGTTCAAGGTTTAACTTTAGTATTGCGCCCAGAAGTTATTACTACAGACTATTATCATTACACTCATGGTCTGAAATTACATGATGGTAACTGTCAGCGAATTGCTCACGGACATCGTTCTAAAATTCAAATTCTTGTTGATGATAAAAGAGACTTAAAACTAGAGCAGCAGTGGTGTCAGCGCTGGAAAGATATCTATATTGCGAGTGAAGCAGATAGGGTTTCTAAAGATGAGATTGAGTTATCTGCACACGCAATGAACAATTTAACACCCGATCACCAATATTTTAGTTATCACGCTCCACAAGGGCGGTTTGACATTGCCGTTGATAGTAAAATTCTAGACGTTGTAGATTGTGACTCTACTGTAGAGCTATTAGCAGACTATATTTTAAGACAAATAAAAGCCATGCATAGTGAGTTAGCTAATAACGATGTTAAAGTTATTGCCTATGAAGGTGTAGCTAAAGGGGCAATTGTTCATGGTTAGAGCATTCAGCAATAAGCTAACTAAAAACTTATCAAGAAATATAGCAAGGTCATTAATTTCAATCGCAATTGTTACCAACATTTCTCTTAGTTCTGTAGTTTTGGCAGCTAGCCCTCAAAAAAATGCTTCAGCAGATAGTATTACGCTATCAGGTGAGATGCAGCAGGGTGGATTAATGGTGGGGAAAACCTCACCGCACAATACAGTGACCTTAAACAGCAAGAACATTGCGGTAACAAGTAGCGGTGATTACGCTTTTGGCTTCTCTCGTGATGATAAACAAAGCTATGAATTAGTCATTACGTCAGTTAATGGTGATCGGGTAACTAAAACCTTAAAACCTAATTCACGTGAATATAATATTCAACGCATTGAAGGTATTAAAAAAAGCATAATGCAGCCAAATCCAAAAGCGGTTGCACGCTCACGACAAGACAGTTCCCAGATTAAAGCGGCTCGTAAAATTTCAAGTGAACTCGACTTTTTTGCGCAAGGTTTTATCGCGCCTATCAAAGGTACTATTACCGGCGTTTACGGTAGCCAACGTGTCTATAATGGCGTACCGAAAAGACCACATTTTGGTTTAGATTATGCGGGTAATACGGGCGATCCTGTAAAAGCACCTGCATCAGGTACGGTATTGTTATGGGTGCCAGATATGTTTTACTCTGGTGGTACTATGATTATTGACCACGGCCAAGGTGTTAGTTCTACCTTCTTACATTTAAGTGCTTCCCATGTAAAACAAGGTGATTTTGTTGAACAAGGGCAAGTCGTTGCAGCCGTAGGTAAAAGTGGTAGGGCAACCGGACCACATCTAGACTGGCGCATTAATTGGTTCAATGTCAAAATCGATCCTGCGTTAGTACTTAAATTAAAACCTCTTCATTAAATTTACCGAAGTTAAACTTACCTAACGTAAATTAAGTTAACATATTAAATTCCCCCTAAGGTTACCATTATGGCAGAACACGGCTACTCGCTGTTACGCATCATCATCATTGACAGTTTTTGGCCTGGCCAAGTGAACGAGCTCGATTTAACCGGACATACCCAGCTTGAAGGCACCAACGGAGCCGGTAAAACTTCGCTGATGCGTTTGTTACCACTTTTTTATGGTATGCGCCCCAGTGATATAGTTAGTAAAGTAGATCAAGCAAAAAACTTTGCTGATTTTTACCTGCCACAAGAATCAAGTATATTGGTTTATGAGTACCAAAGGCCTTTTGGTCAAACGTGTCAAGTGTTAGCAACGAGTGATGGCCGTGGTGTGCATTTTAAATTTATTGATGCTGCCTATGACAGTCAATATTTTTTTCCCAATATCGAAGGGGGAAAAGCGACACCTTTTACCCTGAATGAAATTGAAAGAAATTATCGCAATATAGGCAAAGAATGCTCTAAATTTCTCGGCATAGATAAATACCGTCAAGTCATTCAAAACTTACGTAGTGGCCGTAAACACAAAGAAATTCGATTATTACAAACGCGCTTTTCATTCAGCGATCAAGCCAGCCCACATATAGATAAAGTCATTAATGGCACCATTGAAAAAAATCTAGATTTTGAAGCGGTAAAACGTATGTTAGTGGCAATTGCGAGTGATCACCTTGCTCGTAATACTAACGATGAAAAAGAACAACTGAGTTTAAATAAGGTTGATATTACTCATTGGCTTGCAGACATTCAGGCCAGTCGTGCTATTAAAAAAGTAGCGGATAAAATTTCAGTTTGGCAAAATGATTTTAGCGAATTTTCTAGTTTATTAAATAAATTACAGCACCTTCATGCCGAAGTGATATCACATCAAGCACGTTTAGAAACCAAGCAACAAGAAAGAGAGTTAGCTAAAAAGACTAATATCGAAACCCGTAATAAGCTCGAAACAGAGCTAGCTAATACTGTTGAGCACTACCTAAAAGCCAAATCAGAACTAAATGCTAAAATTGAAGCCGATTTAAGCAAGATTGACTTACTTGATGAAGATAAACTCAATTATGATGATGATGATGCCAGCAGCTATCAAATAAAAGCAGACCAAGCACCACAAATTCAAACTGAGCTGAATGAAGTGATTGCAGTGATTGATGCCTTTGAAGGTAACATCACAAAAATAGGACAAAAATTTGATAAGCTTATACAGAAAATAGAAGTTGAAAAGCTTAAAGATATCAGTAGTAACCAAGAGAAATCTACGCATATTTCTGCTGAATCTAATACACAGTTATCACATATCAATGAAGTATTTCATCAACAAGTTAATGATCTTAACGCACAATTACATAAAGAAGAGCTTAAACTACAAAAAGATCAGCAACAAATATCACATCACATAGACAGTGCTAAGCAGCAGTTAACACAACCTGCTATACCAGCAGAATTAACCGCCGATATAGACGACAATATTCAAGCCCTATCTCAGGCTCAGCAAAGTTATAATCAGTCTTTGCAACAAGAATCAGAATTACAAAAGCAGCAATATCAATTAGAAAAGCAACAAGATCAACGCTTAGTACAACGCAGTGAATCAAATCGTTACCTTGAACAATTACGTAAAGAATATCATCAAATTGAATTGCAACTGCTTCCACAGCCGGGCTCTTTACATCATTATTTAATTAATGAGCCATTGGCTAATAAATGGCAAGATAATATTGGCCGTTTGTTAACAACTGATCAGCTGTCACGTAGTGACTTAAATCCGCAGTGGATAGATAGCGAGACATCAGCTCCAACCTTATATGGCTTAAGCATAGATTTACAGCAGTTGCCTTGTGATGACTCCTTATTTTTAGACGAGACACAACTTAGAGAAAAACGTCAAGTTGTTGAAAATAAATTACAAACACAAACAGATAAAATTTCTCAACTCGATGAACATATAAAAGTGATCGTGAAAGAGATTAATCATCACAAAGTGACTATTGGCCAACATTCACAAACGTTAAATCAGCAAAAGCTCACTTTAGGTCAGTTACAAACACAGCAACAAAGCCTAGTAGTTAAAAAGCAATTGGCGATTAAAGAACATCGCATGAGTGTTGATGCACAATTACAAACGTTAAATCAGCAATTAAAAGCGGTTGATAAGAAGCAGCAAAATTTTTCGGATAATAAATCTGAACAGTTACATGAACTTACCAATGACAAATTAGAAAAATGCATGGTGGTGCAAAGTGACAGAGACAATCAGTTAACACTGCTATCAGAGCAATTATCTACATTAAAAGCCAATGCCAAACAGCGTTTATCTGAGCTTAAGAAGCAACAGGCCAGAGACATTAAACACCTTGATCCTGAAGGAGAGGTAGATAAAAATATTGCTAAACGTCAGGTCTTAGAAAAATCACTAAGTGAGTGTGCTGTCTTTGCCCAAAAAGCGCGAGACTATCAAAGTTTTATTCAAGAGCGCTACTGTCATCGTGATGCTTTAGTGGAAGAAAACCAAAACCGAAAAATTGCCAAACGCAATTTAGACTCTAATCATGAAGATGAAGAAACTAGCTTAGCTACACAAATTAAAGACTTAAAGCAGCTAATTAAAAAAGCTAACCAAGAAAAACAAGCCAGTGATGATTTGTTAGTGCAGCTACACGACAATAAACGTTTATGTGAAATGTCGGGTATTCTCGAAGAAATCTCTGAACAAGAGCCGTCTAACCAAGCAGATTTAACGGTAAGTTTCTGTCATGATTTTCATCAACAATTTAAAACCATTGAAAAAAGATTACATAATCAACTGAATACCTTTAGTGAGCGCTTCAGAAAAGATCACTCAGGCAGCGAACTTTATGAAAACTGGCAGAAGCTTTTATTAGAGCACGATGTTTATTCTGGTGCTCAAGCGCTATTTAAGTACCGCGAGCCAATAAGTGAGTTGCTCAATAGTGCAGAGCAAAAGCAGCAAAGTACCTATCAATTGGTTACCGTAAATGCCACCATGATTAATGAGTTTTATCAACACATTGAGAACTTTGGTAATAAAATCAAAGGAATAGGTAAACGTTTATCAACTAAGGTAACCGCTTTAGCACATTTTGAAGCCTTGGCTGATATCAGTGTAAATACAGTGATGAAGCAAGAAGAGCTTGATTATTGGGGGCCACTGCAAGCATTTGCTAAAGTCTTTGACCTTTGTAAAGACCAATTACGTGATGGTTTAGGTGATGTTCCTGATGATTTGGTTTACGCCATGCAAAAACTGGCAAGCTACTTACCTAATGAAGGTTTTGAGTTAGCTCATAATAATTTATTCGACATTGAATTCACTATTGTTGAAAAAGGCCAGGTAAAACAAGCCCGTAATGCTAAACAACTTAAAAAAGTCAGTTCTACCGGTTTATCTTATTTAGCTATGTTGTCTTTATATGCGGGTCTACTGGCCATGTTACGTGGTGACAGCAAACATGTTAGCCAAATAATTTTGCCTGTTGATGAACTCGGAGAACTCGCGGCTGAGAACATAGATTTGTTATTACAGATGTTCAATGACAATCATATCAGTATGTTATCTGCTTCACCGTCAACGGATCGACATATTTTATCTTTATATAATCGTCACTATAAATTAAAAGATAATAAAATTTACCATGCAGAAATACCACAATCTCGTTTAGATGATCTCTTGGCACAACGTAAAAAGTCCACTGCGACAACAGCTATAGCTGATGTAAAAACACAAGAAACCGCTAAGGAGACACACTAATGTTTAAAGAAAGTATCCAAAAGCTACTCGGTGGTGCAGTAATTTGTCAAACAGCCTATGAAGCAGAGTACTTGTATTTAAAAGCCGAAAGTCAAAACGATAAAGTGAATGACTTTTTGTCTAACTTGGACCGAAAGCTAACCTACCTTGATAGTGCAGACGCTTTTTACTGTACCTTTAATCAAGTAGATGACAGTAACCACAATGAATTAAGTGCCTTATTTTCTGAAATGCGCAGTACATTCAGACCCTTAGTTGAGTTTTTAGATTTATTATTAACAGCAACTCAAGCCGATTTACCTATTCGAGCTAAGTCAGTGCTGAATATCAATGAATTATTTGATCCCTTTGAACATGATCAAACCTTAAGTGAACAACTTCGCCGATTAACGTCAATAAAACCGTTTAAAACCAATAAAACTGAAACACGAGAACAATTAGTGATGGTGTTTCAAAAGCTTGAAGAGATGCATTATTTTGTTCGTAAAAACACCGGCAGCAGTCGATATTATGCTACTGCTCGATTTGACTTAATCTACCTTTTAATTGAGTTTTTAAATGATGCCGAATTAGTGAGCTTGCCAGAGCAAGAGAAAAGCCAGCAAGATGAGCTGCTTTTTTAATGGCTGGCTTTGATTCAACTCAGGTTGCAACCTTATTAAGGCAAATAGGCGCGTATAACGAATTACTCGCAAACGCTTATGTTTATGGCTCTTTGGCGAGTGATGAACAAGATAGCAATACCATTAATTTATTGCACAAATCAGGCTTGATCAGGCCCGATGATTCACCAGGAGAATACCGGGTAACCACAGATCTTAAACGCATGTTAAACCGATTAATGCGTAAACAATCAAGCTATCGCCAACTTACCGATATGGGTAAAGTAATCGATGCGATAGATGAAGTGGTTAGAGACTACGAAGCCGCAACCAATGCCAAAGAGCAAGAAGATGCTGAGTATTACTTAGATCAACTCGACGATTTACTTTATGAAACTAAAGATAGTTTAAACAATAACTTAGATACCATGCATTTTGCTATTGTTAGTCAATTCGGCTTTGTTAGTAGTTTATCTAACAAAATACGTCAAAACGAACGGTACTTATCCCATGCTCAAAAGTTACTCAATGAACTTCAGCAAATAGATCCACAAGATTGTTATGAATGGCTCGATTGGCTTTGTCCTAATGAATTTGCTCGTAAAATTTCTAACTTTATCTATTGGTATAATCAAATACTGCCTAAGTTACGTTTAATCATTGATAATATGCGTATTAGTTTGTTTCGCTTACGCCGAGATGAAAAACAAGCAAGTCAATTACGTAATATGGCGAGATTTTTACGTAAACATCCTGAGTTTGATCTTGATGAAAACTTATTTGAGCTACCCAATTTACCTAATACATTAAAATATGCCGCGGCTATGCCACTGAAAAGTTATGTGGATACCAAACAAACCGATATAGAGCAGCCGCTCATAAAACTGGTACAAACATTACGCAAACAAGCGGTTATTGCTCCGGTAAAAAATAGAACAATTGGTGAAGTAACTTTAAAACCCGTTGAGAAAGTTGCTGCAGAAGAAGACTTTTTTGAACAAAAAACTGAGCTATTGTTTGAACAAGTCATTATTAACAACAGTGCTATTTCAGCGTTAACATTCTACCAAGAACATCAAAATTCTTGGCTTGATGAATCACAATCAATAACTCCGAAAGAATGGATAGAGTTAGTTTTTAGTTGCTACTGTAAATTAACTAATGCACAGCAAAATGCGCTAAATATCAAGATGAAAGGCGTTGCGGTTACTGGGACAACCGATAACTATAGTTATAGTGATGTGGTTATAGAGCTTAAACTTAGTGCCTAAATATTAATGATTTAGTCTCAAATGAATACAGATTGCGAGCTACAATGAACAAACAACTCTATAATTTCACCCAAGGTATAATTCAAAAATATCGGCAGGGTGGTCAGGTCAAAAATTCAGTTTTAGCCACTAAGTTAAATGAGGATTTTGGCTTTGGAAGTGTTGATTTAAGTAAAAAACACTTAACTTTTGAATTTTTAGATATCTTAAACCTCACTAAAGAAATACAAAGAACTCTTCGTATTGATATCAGAAATGATCCTTATCCCAGTAAAAAAAGTAGGTTAGATAATTCTGAAAATAACCGAGATGAAAAAGAAAACAGTTATCCCGTTAGCAAAGATTTCATTTTAATTAACAGCTTATCCGAAATAAAAGTTAATCAAAAAATCTACCCGTTATCGCCATTCACTTCATTAGGTCACTATATAGAAGCGGATGAAGTGTTATCTATTGAACATAAATACATTATTTTTGTAGAAAACCTTGCTGTAATGGCAAATTTATCAAAGCTTAATTTAGCTTTGGTGAGTGAAAATTTAATTGATGCTTTATGGGTGTATCGAGGAGATATTAAAAAACAACAAAGTACAGGAACTGCCTATGAATTTTTCCGTCGTTTTAAGAAGCATCAACGAATATGTTTTAGTGATGTTGATCCTAAAGGAATAGAAATAGCGTTAACAAGTCACGCAGATTATTGGTTAACAATAAATGATATCAGTGACTATGAAAAAACTACGCAGTCATTAGAGGGTAACGAAGAAGAATGGTTTAAGCAGGGTGCTTCTATAACATTCCTACGAAAAAAAATATTAGAGCAAGAACAAAGCTTTCAAAACAAGCTGACTTGGAAGTCTTTATTCACAGCAAGTTCAAAGATACAAAAAACACTAAAACAAGAACACATTGTAAGAAATGGACTAGCGTTAATACTTCTAAAACTGTAATAAACGGATAACTTACAGCTCCATATCAAGTAATGCTTAAGTCACTGCTTATTCATGTTTTTTTGAACTATACTCTTTTAATAAACTCAATTTATATCAAGTTCTATCATGGATCAAATCATGTAAGCAATGTTTGGTACCGTAGTGTTTTTGCCCAAAGAAGTATCAGTGCGTATTATTTACCGGTGTAAGGCTTAGTGTAAATATCTCAATGTAGGTTTAACAACTTGTTAAGGTAAATGATGTCCTATTTTTTTATTGAATCTCAAACAACTAACTTAGTTAAATATCAAATTCCTTTTGATATAAATACATTTAAAAGTGAGCATGTAGTTTTTTCTGGAGCATTGAGCAAACATCCTAATGATTCAAGTAAGGTCGTTTTGATTTCAGATCCCCACAACAATAATACTCGCTACTATGAATTCGATCGTACTGATATTGGGCTCATTGAAAAACAGCCAAACATTATCAGTAGCGACGGTGAAGACTTCGCTATGGTTTTGTTGTGGATTAAAGCAGGTAGCATAGCGACACAAAGCTCAGTGTTTATTGTATAAACATGGTTTTGAATTTTGATCTGTAAAATTACAAAAGCTATCTTAGTCTGATAATTGGAGATCACATACCAATATTAAGTTTTTCCTATATATAATAGGTACATGGAGAAAGACAGGGATAGCCACCGTACAATAAAACACACCCACTATGTCCGATACTCTTCAGTATTGGACATAGTGGGTGTAATGATTTAAACTAGCTTTACCGTACATTATCTACTTAGATTGTAAATTTGGTATTCTATTAAATGTCATCATCTCAGACCTTAACTAAACCCGTACCGCTATATCCACCATACATTGATTTGTGTGATTTCGATCTCGAAGACTATCCTGAATTAGACAAAATATTCTCATGCAACGAACCCTGGTGGCTTGAGCAATTTAATTGGGGAAAACTTTTCCTAACCTATATAGGTAGAAATAAATCTACTCACACTTATGACAGATTTAGAAATGATGTGGAACGTTTTCTTTTATGGTCATTTATTGAAAAGAAAAAACCAATCGACCAATTACGTAAATCAGATTTACTTGAATATGCAGACTTCTGTTGGCAGCCACCAGTCACTTGGATTGGCACATCAAATCAAGAACGTTTTAAAATCACCAATGGTTACTCATCAGCTAATGAGTTTTGGTTTCCATTTAAGATTCAGGCACCAAAAAGTTTAAAAGCTCAATTTGTCATTGATAAGAAAAAATATCGGCCATCTCAACAAACCCTTTCATCAATGTTTACCGCGCTTATCGTCTTTTATAATCATTTGATGGCTGAAGATTTTTGTATTGGTAACCCAGCACAAATTGCTAAAAAGGATTGCCGACATTTTATAATTGACTCACAAGTTAAAGAAATAAAACGTTTAACGGCTAGTCAATGGCAATATGTTTTAGACACCGCCGTTGAAATGGCTGATGAAGATGCTGTATTCGAACGCAACTTATTTGTGATTGCTGCCTTGAAAACACTGTTTTTAAGGATTTCAGAATTATCTGAACGTCCTACGTGGTCACCAACCATGGGACACTTTTGGCAAGATGATGACGAAAATTGGTGGCTTAAAATATTTGGCAAAAGTAGGAAATTGCGGGATATTACCGTACCTATCGACTTTTTACCCTTTCTAGAGCGTTATCGTGCATCGCGTGATTTAATCGGTTTACCAGCTAGTAATGAAAATTCAGTGTTAGTGGAAAAAGTTCGTGGACAAGGCGGTATGACATCAAGGCATTTGCGACGCATAGTGCAAAGTGTTTTTGACCAAGCACATGATAATATGCGTAGATCGGAAGGTGAAAACAGAGCGCTAAAATTAAAAGAAGCATCTGCGCATTGGTTAAGACATACAGGTGCAAGTATGGAAATTGAACGTGGGCGCCCTCTCAAAGATATTTCTGAAGATCTTGGTCATGCCAGTATGGCAACCACTGATACTGTTTATGTACAAAGTGAAAATAAGAAACGTGCTGAGAGTGGTAAACGAAGAAAAGTTGATTAATCATCCAAAAAACAGAGCGCTACGTGATTATCTGCCAGTAATGACGGCCAAAGTTGAATATAATCAACGTAGCGTTAGAGTACTATTTAAACAAACTTGTCTCTAGATACCAATATCAAGGGCTTTGGTGATGTATTTATTAAGTTTAAACAAAGTTAAATACATGCAAAAACAAGCGATTTACCGCAACTTTGGGTTATAATTCATCCAATGAAGACAAAAGATCAATATGCTCTGAGCAGCCAGCTTTATTATAGTTACTTGAATGGTAATTCATAAAACCATGCAAATATTTTACCCTTATAGTTTCAACATTGTCTTTATTGGTAAGTTTTCTTTGTAATTCCTCAACATCAAAATGAGGCTCACTGTGTGGAAATACCAATTTTATTGCAAAGTTTGGCATTATTTCTGTGAAGTTTCTAATTTGTGAACCATAAAAACAAGTAGCTTGCTTAATAAGAGGATTGTCTTCATTTTCAGACAATCGCCAAATAATAGCAGCACCGACACTAAAACCTATTAGCCTTGTTGGCTGCTTAATAGTTTCTACCAATGCTACTAATCGCGAAAGGTAGTTATCAAGCCCAATTGTTTCTACAAAAAATGAATATGCCTCTGCTTCATTTTGAAATGCCATCATTTGACCGTTATAAGGGTCAACAATTATACATTCTCCCAGCTTTTCGCTAATTGCTAATAATGCAGGGGTTACACCAAAAACATCTGAAACTAAAATGATACTCATAAATTCTTCTACTTGATGACCTTTATATATCAGGTTAATTATATAGATATTGGTGCAATTAAAATAGTCAATATCATGCAATAGGCAACAATTTCAGCGCGTTATAAACAGACCAATTATTATCTAACATCTCAAATGAAGCATTATAATTTGTACAGAGTCTAATAGTGTTACGCGCCCTACTCACTTTTTATTTTGAAGAATTAGCTTTTAACTTAATAAATCACTCATTCATCTCAAACTCGTATATATAAAGTAAATGCTTTGTTATAAATATTCTAGTTCACCAACATTGGTAACTTTACTGTTTAAAGGTTATCTACTTACATTATGGACAAGACTATTGAAAAATTTTACTAAAACTCCCCTTACAGTCAGTTTTATAGCCTTGATGGCAACCCCTGTTTGGGCTGAAAATACCCGGTTTGATTTTCCTGTGACAAGTATTTCTAATAATGTCTATAGCATAATCTCACCATCATATGGCAGACCAACCCCTGAAAATAAGGGCTGGAATGCTAATAGTCACTTTATAGTTACTGACGATGGCGTGCTTGTATTTGATACAGGCTCCTCTGAATTAATTGGTCGCGCTATCATAACCGCCATCAAGACTGTAACCGATAAACCAGTTCGTTGGGTGGTTAATTCTCATAGTCATGCCGATCATTGGCTGGGAAATGCTGCCTTTATTGATTCGGGCGCTGAATTTATTTCGACAAAGTCATCATTAACAATAATGAAAAAACATGGCAAGGAAGATGTAGATGCTTTTTATCGAATGACTGAAGGTGCTACCGGTACTAGCCGAATTAAATATCCAAGCGTACTGTTAGAGCAAAGAATCAAGCGTGACTTTGGCGGCATCGATGTTGAATTCATCTTTTCCAACGATGCACACTCACCTGGAGATATTTTGATGTGGTTGCCAAAACAAAAGATCATATTTGGCGGTGATGTTTTGAGCTCTGATAGGATGCCCATTTTAACCTATCATGGAAATGTACCTCAGTTGATTGAGACGCTTCATGACGTTGAAAAGTTGAATCCCACAATTGTCTTGCCTGGACATGGTAAACCGACAACAGTGAAATCGATAAGTCGGGATGCAGATATACTAGCTTTGGTGTCGGCCCTGGTGAAAAAGGGTCGTGATAATGGTACAAGTACTGATGAAATTCTGACTCAAGTGATTGCTAATCTAGCCACTAAATACAGACCTTTATATGAAGACTTTGATTCAAATATCGAATATTTAGTGACTATGGTTTATAAGGACAAAAACTAGCTACATTAGTTGTTATCGCCTAATAATTTCAAGTGATGAACTATAACGCTTCATCACTTGAGTGGCTAACTGCTTTATCGGCAACTGAATATGAAAAGCCTTTTGATATTAAATGCCTTAATGCTTTTTGTTTTAGCTTAATATCTTCAATGGGTGCTTCACCGTACTTTCTTATTTTCAGTATTAACGCTTTATCTAAATAGTCATCATCCGTTGTTTCTATTGCACTCACACATTCATTGATTATTTGAGAGGTAAAGCCTTTAACATATAGTTTTTCTTTTATTTTATTAGCGCCTATGTTTCTCTCTGATAAGCTTTCTGTTAGTCGTTGTGCATATCGGCGATCATTGACAATACCTCGCTCGATTAGATAATCTAGTGCAGGTTCATTATATTGTGTATCTTCTCTAAATAATAAATTTGCTTTTTGCAGCAATGCTTTAGCTGAATAATCACCATACCGTTCAATCATCCATTGCATATATCCTTTCACACGATCATAAGAAATATCTTTTGGCTCAGGGTTTTGCTTTTTTTTATACATGGTAATGTTTACTTATCGCTCTGTATTCATTCATTAATGCCGGTATTGTACATTGCCCATCACAATTCTACTCAGAGGTTATTTAATTAACTTAAGTTTTTTACACTTGCACTCTTTGAATTTTATTTAGGCGTATATTAAAAGTTAGTTCGGGCCCAGTCACTTAACTCGCAAATAGGTTTTATAAAACCTAGGCTGTAGACAAAGCGACTTTCTGAGTCTTCAAAAATACTGTTACCTACACCAAGTAAAACGAATCCTTCAGCTAAAAGCGCACTGGCATCTTTTGCACATTCAGTTTCAATAATTTTAGACACTTGAAGCTGTATATCTTTCGACGTTGTGGTTTCTGAAATGTTCATGATACCCCTTAGCTATAAAATGATTATTGGTTAGTTAAGTTTGTAACTAGCCTAATTATTATAGAATAAATAAAAGACAGCAAGCGTGGTATTTTAAAGTACTGACATCTAGTTATTGTGATCGGTAATATTAATAGAAAATAGCCAGCCACACTGTGGGTTCATCCGGTGATGTTGCGATTACTCTATGTTTTTCATGTGCTTTAATATGTAGATAATCACCTTGATTGAGCATGATTTTATCGCCATTAACATATTCAATTTCGCCATAACCGGATAAAACAATCACCCATTCATTTTCTACCTGATCATACCAACCTGTATCAGGAGAAGATTGCCCCTTTGATATTATACGCTCAATACGAAGTTTATCGGTATTGACAATATCTTCAAATATTTCATTGGGTATTTCGGAGGGGATATTACTAAATATATTTGCCAATGAGTTATTCCTTCACTTCTTAATCATGCGATGTCAGCGCAAGAAATTGCCGCGTTATATTGCAGCCATTTTTTTATTGGTTAATGTTCGAGTTAAATAGATTTCTACAGGAATAAAAGCAAAGGGAATAATTGAAGCGATAAATAAAGCTAGCCAAATAAGGAGTGACCATTGCTGTTTGTTGGAAACTATTAACGAAAATACCAGATAAAGCATGAATAACACACCATGGACCATACCCAATTGAAAAACAAAATCTCGGCTAACAAAACCAAGCGTAACACTTAATATTGCTAAGAATGATAACCCTTCCATAAGACTGATGGCACGAAAACAGTTGAGCATTAATATAACCTGTAATAATTGAAAAACGTATTATCCTGCGGTCAGTTCATGGGGTCAAATTTATTGGCCACTATTAGTAAATAAACACAAATTAAGTCGTTAAGGCTTTACTGCTATAACACTGTAAAAGCCTATAAACACAATTAAATCATAATGAAATGTTAAAATATTGTAATTATAATGGTAGGTTCTGTGTGGGTATATTGTATACAAGTTGTTACATTTTTGTTACAGTCAAAAATGAGTGCTAAGTATTTATCGTGTATTGGTCATTTATTACACCTCTACTCGCTGAATTTCATTGTACTTTTAAGCATTCATAACGAATGGGATTGAAGTAAATTGCAAGTAACTTAACGCTATTATGCGGCTGCTTTATCATCAGCCGTGTTGTTGCAATAAATTCATAATAATAGTTGTGAAAACTAAAAACAAACAACAGGACCTTTATACAAATGAAAATCTTTACAAAAAAACCGCTAGTTGCAGCAATGACACTCGCCTTTGTAGCAAGTATGTCATCAGTACATGCGGCACAACCAGCTAGGCTTATTATAAAAAGTAATGCTGTGTTATCAACCTTCTCAACAACTAACTCCCCTAACCTAGTCAATAAGCTAACGACGATGTCAGCTTTATCTAACACTTCAGTGCAACAGGTTAAAACGACGTGGGATGGCCGAAATGTTATTGAACTAGGCGGGAATTTTACCGAAGCTCAACTTGAACAAATCATTGCTAATATGAAATTAGATAGTGATATTGATGAGGTTGAAATTGATCGGTTAATGTATCCAACCATAACGCCGAATGACTCAAGATATTCTGAGCAGTGGCATTATTTTGATGCTGTAGGTGGTATTAATGCCGATACAGCATGGAATACAACAACGGGATCAGGAGTCACAGTTGCCGTTCTTGATACGGGTATTATTTACCATAATGATTTAATTGGTAATATTGTCGGTGGCTATGATTTTGTTTCAGATCCAAACATGGCGCGAGATGGAAATGGGCGCGATGCCGATGCATCCGATCCAGGTGATACCTACAATGGTGGTGGCAGTAGTTGGCATGGAACCCATGTCGCAGGAACCATTGCTGCTGTAACGAATAACAACAATGGCGTGGCTGGTGTTGCTTATGGGGCTAAAATTTTACCGGTACGAGTGTTAGGCTCTGGTGGTGGTTATTCTTCAGATATTACTGACGGTATTGTTTGGGCTGCAGGTGGCCATGTACCAGGTACCCCAGTAAATAATAATCCAGCACAAGTTATCAACATGAGTTTAGGTGGTGCAGGTGCGTGTGGCTCAGTCTATCAAAATGCTATAAACCAAGCGGTAAGTTTGGGCGCTGTTGTTGTGGTGGCTGCGGGTAATTCAGCGGTTGATGTTTCAGGGGCAACTCCTGCAAACTGTAATAATGTTATCTCTGTTGCTGCGACCACCTCAACAGGAAATAGAGCATCATTTTCTAACTATGGCTCATTAATTGACATTTCTGCTCCTGGCGTAAATATTTTATCGACGCATAATACGGGTTACACTTCCCCTGGTGGAGACTCATACTCTCATATGTCTGGTACAAGTATGGCTGCCCCACATATTGCTGGTGTTGCCGCTTTAGTTTATGCATCAGGCGTTGCAACTACCCCTGCAGCTATTGAGGCTAGAATAATCAATACAGCAAGAGCATTCCCTGGCACTTGTTATGGCTGTGGCTACGGCATTGCTGATGCTAATGCTGCTGTTGGCGGTGGTGGTACAGATCTAAACCAGCCCCCTGTTAGCCAAATTAATGGCCCATATCAAGGGGAATTGAATTTAGCTGTTAGCTTTAATAGTGCAGGCTCTTTTGATCCTGATGGGAGCATTAATAGTTATACTTGGGACTTCGGTGATGGTAATACAAGTAATCAAGCAAACCCTACGCATAGTTACACAAGTGAATCTACCTTCAATGTATCGCTAACCGTTACTGATAATAAAGGTGCTAGCGTTACAGACAATACTACCGCCACTATTGGTAGCAATGTTGGCTCTGTACTTGAAAAAGGTATTCCTGTTGCCGGTTTATCTGCAAATACAGGCCAGTCCCTTGATTACACTTTTGAAGTACCAGCAAATGCCAGCAATCTTGTTATTGCCACAAGTGGTGGTAGTGGTGATGCCGATTTATATGCACGTTTTGGCGCTGCGCCAACAGATACTCAATATGATTGTCGCCCGTATTTAGGTGGTAACAATGAAAGCTGTAGTGTTAACAACCCACAAGCAGGTACTTGGTATGTCAGTACAAAAGCTTACGCTTCATTTTCTGGTTTAACGTTACAAGCAGACTACCAAAGTGATACACCAACACCTAATAAACCTCCAGTATCAAATCCTGGTGGTCCATATACCGGGATTGAAGGACAAGCCATCGTATTTAGCGGCTCAAATTCATATGATACAGATGGTTCAGTAGTTAGCTATCAGTGGGATTTTGGTGATGGTACTTCAAGTAATCAACCAGATCCTAGCCATAGTTATAGCGCCGCTGGCAACTATACTATCTCATTAACCGTAACCGATAATAAAGGCAGCATAACAACAACTACCACGACTGCAGATATTCAAACCAGTAGTGGTAAAGGTGTGCTAGAGAATGGTGTTTCGGTAACTTCTGCTGGAAGTGCTGGTAGTGAAGATAAGTACACGCTTCAAGTCCCATCGGGCGCAAGTGATTTAGTGATTAACACCAATGGTGGCACTGGTGATGGCGATCTTTATGTTCGTTTTGGCTCAGCCCCAACAGCAAGTACCTATGATTGTCGCCCATACCTAAGTGGTAACAATGAAACATGTACAATTGCTAACATTCAAGCAGGTACATACTATGTAATGGTTCAAGGTTATAGTTCTTATTCAACAACCTTAACAGCAAATTACACGAGTGGCGGCATACCCGTTCCTAATGATCCACCAGTTTCAGATGCAGGTGGCCCATACTCAGGTGCAGTAAATGCTGAGATTAGTTTCATGGGCAGTAATTCTTATGATAATGATGGCCAAATTACCACCTATAACTGGAACTTCGGTGACGGAAGTAGTAGCAGTCAAGCTAATCCAAATCATGTTTACACTACGGCAGGAAACTACACGGCAACACTTACGGTGACTGATAATAAAGGCGCAATTGCAACTGCCTCATCCTCTGTAACCGTTGAGGGAAATACTTTACCTATCGGTCTAGCGGATGCTTGTAGTTCACAATCGCCACAGGATTACATTACGGCATCCAATGGCTCGCCAATTTGTGTCACTAATGGTACTGGCGGCGATCTATATTTCTACTTTAATAATGATGGTACGAGTTCAGCAACTATTCGTACTGAACATGGCTCAGGCAATGCTGATATCTATTACAGCAAGGATACTTGGCCTTCAACTTCAAACTATATGATGAAGTCTGATAGTGCAGGAAATACTGAAAGTATCTCCATGAGTAACTTAACAAATGGTTGGCATTACATTATGGTCCGTGGCAGTCATAGTGGATTAACGCTACAGCTTGATCAACAGTAAGAAAGTATAGCCAGCTAAGTTCTAACTGGCTGTCATAAAAAGACCAGTAGTTTGACTATTGGTCTTTTTTATTATTTGACATAGTGATTAAATTATCTATTTATAGTTACGCCTAGCCAGCCTTTCCTTACGCATTACGATTAGCTTCTGTTTTGCTCGTTTTTCTTTTTTATCTTCAAGCCAGGCGGCATAAATTAAAAAACCACTTATGACGGTAAAAACAATGAGTGCAGCAAAAGTCATGGCACCGGAAAGTAGGCCAATGATAAAAAATAAAATAGTCAGACTTAATGTTTCTTTCATTTCGAAATTCTTTGTGAACTTGATATCCAATGAAAGGCTTCATCATGATTATCAAAAAATTGTGATTGGGTGTTATTAAATACTGAGTGTGTATTTTCTAACAGTTGTTGTTGAAGAGAATCTTTTATAATGACAGCTTCATAAGATTGATTGTTTTCTTCTGACCATATATTTAACTTTTTTATTTCATCTAACATTTCTGGCGGACCTAACCCCCACTCTGACAAATCAACGATACATGACCAGCTACTATGTATTAGTTTTTTAGCTTCTTCTTTGAAAGTGTTACAGCATGAAATGACCGTTTCAATATTCCAATCATCATAAGCTTTTATTGTGACAATCTGGTCTTCTGCCGTTATTGAATAACTGCCATGATTCTTCATTTCATTGATCTTATGCTGGTTTATATCTATAGCTTCATCAAAGGTTATATCAAAGTAGTGATTGAAATTATATAAACTCATTAAATCAATGGGTTGTTTGAAGTTTAAGTTGACTACTGTTAGCTCGCCATCAATCAAGCCCACTTGATCTTTAAGAAGCAACATCATTCTTAAACTTGAAGCACTTAACAACGTGGTATTAGTGAAATCTATTATAAATTTAACTCCTATACTTAGTTCACTTTTATATAGCTCTCTAAACTTTCGGTACCAGATAAAAGTAAAGTCATTAGGTGCCATTATTCTAACAACTTTGGCATTGTTGAGGTTTAATACAGTGTATGAAAGGGCAATACGCATTACAGAGTTTGAAAACAACTTTATAGAGATAAATCAGAAAACTAATATAAATTGTATTAAGCTGAGAATATGTTCCGTACCGAACAATTAAAGGAAAATAATGACAACTAGTCAGCCATTAAGTGAAATCTTGCAAGAAATACCGCCACAATTACTTAATTACTTTAAAGTAGAAGATTTTAAAACGGCAACTTTAAAAAGTGTCCAGTTAACAACAGGATTCTTTAATTTCTCCGGCCTTGTTTACCTCAAAAAAGGTCGTTTTGCTATTTCCTTACCTCAGCAGAATTTAGAAACCTTATATAGCTTTATAATTGAGGGTAAAACTTGGTTTGGCGGCTTAACAGTGATGCCTCTGCCTCATCCTTTTTTATTAATTAATGAAATTGAACATGTTGAATTATTATATATATCCAAAAATCGATTAACAGAAATTGCCGACTTACATCCCATCATATATAAATGGTTGCTTGAGATTGCAGCGGATAATATTCCACAATGGTTTCAAGTACCACTCATTGCATCATCAAATAAAAAAGTTCGAGTTATTTATTGTTTGGCTACTTTACTCCCGCTAAATAAGCCTAGTAATAGTGCTATTGAAATTGAAGCCAGCCAACAAAAGATCAGTGATATCTGTGGATTATCTAGGCCAAGGGTTAATGAAGTATTGAAAGAACTTCAGCAGAGCGAGTTGATTAAAGTGCAACATAAGAAAATTACAATTCATAACACCACTGCCTTATTTGAACTGTTAAATGCAGCAAACTTATGTTTTTATGACCCTCGTGATAAACATTAACACCTTGCTGAAAGTAACAGCCTAAAGCCATCCCTGTGCTTTACCTTTATGGTTACGCGTAACCAAGAGGATTTTCCTACGCCAGATATAACAAGCTATGCAAGCAAGTGTGGATTTATAAAAATTAGCTGGTTTAGCAAATAATATAGCTAAACCTTTACCATAAACTTTACAATTTATAGCAAAAGCTGAGTAAATTTAGTTTGTCGTTAGTGTTATTTACGGTTATTCATTTATGATACACAATCCATTGCCAAAAGGATCACTACAATAAGCAATCGAACCCCAATCACCACTTTCCCCTCCTTCGTGCTGCCCGCCAAATGACACTATTTTTGAAACGACTTCATCAACATTTTCACAAAGAAAATCTAAGTGTATTGGTGTCCAGTGACGGCTGTATTCACGAACAATTTCTGGCTTGGTTGGAAGTGGTTTTGTGCCAACCGCTTTCTCTTGCAAATAGATATCGCAGTTTTCGACTGATAGAACAACCATACTCTCTCCCTGGTTGCGTAACTTTTTACAACCAAGCGCGTCAATATAGAAAGCTTCTGCTTTTATTAAATCTGAAACATCGATACTTACTGAAATTTTAATCATTACTTATTTTCCTTAATATGGATTCATTACATAGTAAACCCCAAAGGTACACTGTATATAATAACAGTACTTATGTAAATTGGTATTTTAAGGAATAGGTACAGATTTGTTGTTTAAAGGAGTTACTAGGATTTATCTTACTTAAGCCAGCTTAGTGCATCAGTTCGTTCAGTAAATACTTGAATATTTAATACTGCAGAACTTGGAATAGTGGCAGAAAAGTCAGCACTCATTTTTGCTAATTTATTAGGGGCATAAATGGCAATTTTATTAATAGAAGATAAAGTACCAAATTGCATTAATGCATCAAGTTGTGTTGAATAAGCATTGGTTTTATTGATAAGTAGTGAGAATGAACCGCTAAATATCTCGAGGAAAACATTATGTATTTCTTCTACCATTTTTAGATCAATATCAATAGCACTATCAACGGTCACTTCAGCAAGATCATCACGTAATACACAGATCTTGGCAAATGATATTTGATGTACTTCCATATATACAACGACTCCTAATAATTAAACCTCTGCTTGTCAGCATTTAATGTTAACTAATTTCATACTGAGGCTAATGAGGCTTAAACTTGATAGCTACATTATAACAATTATTGATAAGTTATACAGCGTAGGACTTACTAAGCTCTCCATTTCAACTTATAGATCAACAGAGTGCCTATACATTGTCCTTACAACATCACCAATGAATAGGATCTACTTTATAATAGTTGGTCAATTGCTTATAAAGCGCGGGGTGCTCTTGATGAAATTGTTTAGATCGTTCAAAAAACACCTCACTGACTACAGCAAAAAACTCTGCTGGCTCAGTAGCACCATAATAATCAAATATGGAAGGGATACCTGCTGCCGCTTGTTTCCTTAATATCTCGAACTGCTTTGAAAATATTTTTGACCAGCATTGATAACTTTGCCCTTTACCCAGTATAGGTGCACCGTTGGCATTACCATTTTCTTGATCCAATTGATGGGCGAACTCGTGAATGACTACGTTGTGGCCATCGTTAGGTAGCTCTGCGCCGTGTAAACTATCTTCCCAAGACAAAACTATTTTGCCAAAGTCCCATGACTCACCAGATAAGGCCACTTCTTTTGTGTACTGCACACCATCAGGGCCACGCTGACTTTGTGCTTTTAGAAAAGCTCTTGGGTATACCAAAATAGTTTTTAATTTAGGGTAATAATCAGTTTTCCTATTCAGGAGCAATAAACAAGCTTGGGCCGCGATAGTGATTCTTATCTCATCGGTTATTTTAATACCGTTACAACCGACAAAGTCTTTTTCTGCAACAAACACCTGAATATGTTGCTTTAACTGCAGCTGTAAATCAGCAGGCATTTGCCTAAAATATGGCATTCTTTGTTGGATTATTTTCCGCCATTTTTTCTGAAATGGTATATTTCTCACTTTATCGCGCTTATGCTCGCGCAAGCGGGGTTTCGCCATCAAATAAGCAATAATAGCAACGGCAATTAAAAAAGGTAGTAGAATAATCAAAATAAAACCATAGAAATACCAACGTATTAAAGTAATGAACCTAACTTAAGATCTTGGTATTAATAAAGGAAAATTCAAGTTGTAGTACCTGTTTATTTTAATATCATGTGCTTGGCTAGTGCACATCTGAGTTATAAAATTTTTCAAACTACCCTCTTTTGCTGCTTTCAAAATGTTCATTCTTCTATTTTGAGCTGAGACAATTACTCATAAAAAAAGCCTCGCGATGCGAGGCTTTACAAATAGATATGTTGAGTTCTAGCTGTGAACCTAATAAGCCTCAGAAACAGCGTCTTCTACTAACTTAGCAAGTTCGTCATAACCAAAAATTATTAAGGGTTTACCATTAACAAAAAACTGTGGTGTGGCACGCACTTTTAAAGTTTTACCATCTTGAATATCCTTTGCAATGGTTTTTGCCACTTTACTACTTTGCCAATCTCTATCTAGCTGCTCATGATCTAATGTTAGTGTTTTTATACCTGCTAATGCGCTGGTAGGATTGGAAACGTGATGCTCGACCCAACGCTGTTGGTTAGCAAATAAAAGCTCGACTGCAGGCCAAAACTGTCCTTGCAGATGTGCTGCTTCTAACATTTTCACCACGTCATTAGAGCCTTGATGCAACGGAGCATAACGCATGACCACCTTGACTTTACCTTGATATTTTTTAACTAAATTATTAACCAAAGGGTAAAATTGACTACAAGTACCACAAGCAGGATCAAAAAACTCTACTATGGTGACCTTAGCTTGTTTACCGCCTTTAACAGGCGCGTCAATGCGCTCTAATGCAGGTAATAATTCGCTAGCGACAGATGTGCTCTGCTGACTTTTGTATATTGCTACAGCGCCGATGAAAACGAGGCCGATAAGGGCGGCCACACTGATAAAAAGTGTTTTATTGTTCATGTTTATCCTAAACTGTCTGAGTAGATGTTCGAGTGAATGATTTTTTAGCCATTAGCAGTAATAAACCGATTAAGGTAAATGTTAGTAAAGACATTACCGGTATGTTTAAAAAACCAAATAGGGTGAAATGTGTTTCTGAGCAAGGCACTCCTTGAACACAAGGCTGTGCCGCTTCAGGAATTAATCCTGCCACTACCAACACATGAAATAATGCTGCTAACCAACCAAATATAACAAGTGGCATTGCATAACGGATAGCGTTTACCTCAAATGGGAAAAGTCCCAAAGGCAACATAATCACTAAAGGGTATAATGCTATTCGTTGATACCAACATAGTACACACACAGGTAATTGGACTATTTCACTAAAAAATAAACTAATGACTGTCCCACTGGTTGCTAATACCCAAACTAAAAATACCAAATTCCAACTTCGACTATGCATAGTCGACGCTTTGTCTATATTTTGCATTACTGTTGTCCATTCCTATATTGTTGAAGCAATATTATTCTTTGTAATTCATTAGAACTATTGCTCCAGATAATAACGGTAGAATGATATCAACTTTAAACACAGTTATCAGTATGATTTTTAACACTTGCTTAGTAATTTTTAATAGGGTTACTTCAAGTCAGTTTAATGAAAAAATTCAACTAGATAGTTGTAATTAATTGTATAGAGGGTACTAATATTTCAGCATGATTGAGTGGTTATACATTGCATTGTCTAAGAAGCTGAGTTGTTGAAATATTATATCTGTCGCGGACAAAAATAACAGACTATTTATGTGGTCAAAATCATCAAATTCAGTATGGTAATTCTTATGCGGCCCAACACCAAAATAGAGGAAAGGAATACCAGCCTTACTAAATACACCATGATCGCTCGCCATGCGCCAATTTGTTCTGCTAATACTTGATCCAGCGCCTCGAACATTTCTAAAGCCAGATGTTAACCGAGCAGCGGAGCTTGTTTTTAAATCAATTTGTAATTGGTTAAAGCCTTCAAGCTCTAAAGGCGAAAGGATGGTTGCCAAATCTTGCCTAATAAATCGCAACCGCTTAGTACGTTTACTACCGGCAATCATATCTAGATTAATATTCAACTTAAACTGACTAAGCAAACTTTGTTGTTGTGTAATAAAAGCCTTCGCACCTAATAGGTCAACTTCCTCACCATCAGTAAATAATAAAATGACACTATATTTTAAAGGTTGTCTCTTTAGCCGTTTGGCATAATCTAATAACGCCGCCGTGCCTGATGCATTATCATCCGCCCCATTAAAGACTTTATTGCGCTTAGTACCTAGATGATCATAATGAGCCGTAAGTATAATATATTCATCAATATTATGAGTACCAGGCACGTAAGCAATGATATTAGTACCCACCTTAGATTGGAAGAGTCCTGATTGTTCAAAAGAGTGACGGTATTGGTGTTGAAATGAAGGGATAGCTAATCCTTCTAGCGTAGACACTAAGTAATTCTGGCTTTGAATACCACCTTGGCTAGCAAATTTTCGACCTGTAAAACTGTCTGAAGAGAGTATTTTTAAATGGTCAAGCACACTCAGATTATCAGTGTTAACACTATCTTCACTCAAACTACCTTCATTAATTGGTACCGACGGTAACATATCATTTATGCCTGAAGCACTACTGGCATATAACAAGCAGATGATGGTAAACAGTATGCTACTCATGAATCTCAATGGTGTGTTGTCTCTTGATACCTTAGGAAATTGAGTTTAGCAATATATTGGCTTTGTGTATCCTTTGCTTTGGTAAGTGATACTGCTTTAGACATCGCTTTTTTAGCCAATGATAATTCGTTTTGCTTGTAATATGCCTTGGCTAATGCAAAATAAAATTCATGTTGATCATCATCGAGCTGAATTGCTTTTTTATAATGTTTTAAAGCTTGTTGGTAAGACTTTTTAAAAAAAGCTTCATTACCGAGTAATGCATGGTAATAAGGGTTTTTAATACGAAGTTTATGAAGATACTCCTCTATAGAGGCCGCTTCTTCTGCCCTACCATTAGTATCAAGCAACAAAGCTAAATTACCCAGTGAGGTAAGGTTATCTTGATTTAAACTAAGTGCATGGCGATAGGTATTTTCTGCCATATCATAATGTCCAGCAAGCTTATATAAAATACCTAAATTTCCCCAGGCTGATGAAAATTGATTATCAGTTTGTGTTGCTTTTTTAAGGTACTGATAAGATA
>Ga0209395_1002290_pt1 | contig 25411 bp, 19 predicted proteins | sample GOMGulsemesocosm_3_FD_184635 | JGI IMG/M metagenome (GOLD analysis project Ga0209395, IMG submission 184635) | Methane-oxidizing microbial communities from mesocosms in the Gulf of Mexico - GOM9D Gulf of Mexico (SPAdes) (version 2) | ecosystem: Environmental > Aquatic > Marine > Cold seeps... | reverse complement strand
TGAAAAACAAGCCGAGCTTGCTGACGGAAAATTACACTTATTATTAGGTAATCATGAGGTCATGGTTTTAAATGGCGACTTACGTTATTTACATCCTAAATATGTTGAAACTTCACGATTGTTTGAACAGTCATTTGAAAAATTATACGGTAAAAATACCGTATTAGGTGCTTGGTTAAGAAGTAAGTCAGTATTGGTGAAAGTAAATGATATGCTGTTCGCACATGGCGGATTCCACCCCTCTTTAGCAAGAGAAAAACGAACACTGGCAGATATTAACCAAGTTTTCAAAAACAATTTAGTGAAAGCAGAATTAGCTCAGCCTAGAGAAGGTTGGGGAAAGTATCTTCATAAAACCTATGGTCCTATTTGGTATAGAGGTTACTTTAAAGACGTTAAAAAAGATAATGGCGCAAGTAGTGAAGAAATTGATTTACTGCTTAAACATTTCGATATTAGCCACTTAGTGGTTGGACACACCTCACAAAAGCAAGTTGAAACACGTCATCAAGGTAGAGTTATCGCCATAGATTCGAGTCTTAAAAATGGTGAATATGGTGAAATACTGCTTATTGACGGTAAGCAAAAATGGCGTGGTACATTGACTGGTGAAAAAATAGCGTTGGACTAATACCTATATCATTAAATTAGTGAAGAAAATTAACCTTTTGGAAGTAAGTCGTCTATGCTGAGATATATCAGTTAACTAGACTCACTATTATCTGCAGTTGATTTTTTTACTCATGCTAGTCGCTAAAATCGCTGTATTATTAACGCTAACTTAAAAAGGGTTACTCTATGTTATTAAAGGTTGTCGGCTTATTTTTTGTTGGTCTCGCGATATTAGGTGCAGTTTTACCTCTTTTACCTACGACCCCTTTTCTATTAGTTGCAGCGACTTGTTTTGCAAAGTCTTCACCACGAATGCATAAAATGTTACTCGACAATAAGGTTTTTGGCCCGCTTATATATCATTGGGAAGAGTCTCGCAGTATTCCTCAAAATGCTAAGGTTATCGCTTTAACATCAATGGTTTTGGCATCTTGTTGGTCATGTTATATATTGGACAATAATGCATTAAAGGTGTTGGTGGTAGCGTTAGTGACTGGGCCATTTATTTTTATGTGGCGCCTGCCTATTGCAGAAGGCAATAAATAATGTAGGTTTGAGTGTTTAAGGCTTATTAGAGTATGGCTAAGCCTTAAACAGCTATTAATATTTTTTAAAGTGAGTCTACTCAGCTAAGGCCTTTCCGACTAGTTTTGCTAAATGGTCAGGTAAGGTTAAAGAAAGCGCGATTTCGTGTCCACGACTCGACATTTTTCCCCAGGTCATTTTTACAATCCTAATTATTTTAGCTTCATTGTCTTTTTCAGTATATTTTGCAGCAAAGGCGTCAAAATAATATTGTAAGAATACTAAACAAGCTACATCTTCAAGGGTCTGCGTATCGCTATTGGTTTTAAGTTTTTCTTTTCTTAAAATACAAGCCGTTGTTTCAGCTTCGTTTTCGTCAAAACCATTTTCAAGCATCAGCGATTTAGCCAGTTGTGCATGAAATTTACCTTGCGCGATACGCCATTGATAATAACCGGCTTTCCCTGCTTCGTATTCAGTACGCTTTAGTTGCCAGCGTTGAATGTGCTGAGCACGTACCGCAATTTGCAATAATTCATTAGAATTCGGGAAATATTGCTCTAAGCACGTTGTCATGTACTGACCATAAAGCAACTCGTTAGCTTGTGAATGTCCATCAATAATGGTTTGGTTTGGATCTTCACTATTAATCTTATCAATAGCAGTTAATACGGTAGTTAAACGCGAAGAAGTCATATGTGTTATTTAATCTATCGGAGAATTATAAACAATAGGGTAACTTCTTCTTAATGAAATACAAACTAATTCAATAAAAATCACTAATTGATCCCTTGATCATATTGTCGTTTCAACTAGTTTTGAGTATAATGTTTTCCCGTCCTGCTAGGTTGGTGTTTTTTTCATAATCATGACTAAACTTACCTTCATATAGCAACACAAAACATTATGTAAAAACAAAAACTTCTGCTCACTCTGACTTTTGGTATCACATGACAACTAGATATATTTTTGTAACCGGCGGCGTTGTATCGTCTCTTGGTAAAGGTATTGCAGCGGCATCGCTAGCAGCAATTCTCGAAGCACGCGGCTTGAAAGTCACTATGTTAAAACTTGACCCATACATTAACGTTGATCCTGGCACAATGAGCCCGATTCAGCATGGTGAAGTTTTCGTAACTGAAGATGGCGCTGAAACAGATTTAGATTTAGGTCATTACGAACGTTTTATTCGTACCAAAATGACTAAACGTAATAACTTCACTACCGGTGCTATTTACCAAGGTATTCTTGCGCGTGAGCGTAAAGGTGAATTTTTAGGAGCAACTATTCAAGTTATTCCACATATTACTAACGATATTAAACGTCGAGTAATAGAAGGCGCTGAAGGTTATGATATCGCCATGGTAGAAATTGGCGGCACGGTAGGTGATATTGAATCACAACCTTTCTTAGAAGCTATTCGTCAATTAGGTGTTGAGTTAGGTCGTGAACGTGCAATGTTTATGCATTTGACACTTGTTCCTTATATTGCTGCAGCCGGCGAAATAAAGACTAAACCTACTCAGCATTCAGTTAAAGAATTACGCTCGATTGGTATTTTCCCTGATATTTTGATTTGTCGTAGTGACCGTACTATCCCTGCAAACGAGCGTGCTAAAATTTCATTGTTTACCAATGTTGAAGCTAAAGCGGTTATTTCAATGCCTGATGTTGATAGTATTTATAAAGTACCAGCGTTATTGAAAGCACAAGGTACCGATGAATTAGTCGCAAGTCGTTTTGGTTTAGATGCACCCGAAGCAGACTTAAGTGAATGGGAAAAAGTGCTTTATCAAGAAGCAAACCCTGCTGGAGAAGTAGTTATTGGTATGGTCGGTAAATATATCGAATTACCGGATGCTTATAAATCAGTAAACGAAGCATTAAAACATGCCGGTATTAAAAATCAGGTAAAAGTTAAAATTCAATATGTTGATTCACAAGATGTTGAAGCTAAGGGTACTGACATATTAAAAGACTTAGACGCGATTCTCGTTCCTGGCGGTTTCGGTGAACGTGGTGTTGAAGGTAAAATTTTAACCGCGCAATATGCTCGTGAAAATAAAGTACCTTATTTAGGTATTTGTTTAGGTATGCAAGTAGCGCTTATTGACTTTGCTCGCAATGTTGCTGGTTTAACGGATGCACACAGTACCGAGTTTAACGCTGAAACCCCTTACCCAGTGGTTGGTTTAATCAGTGAATGGCTTGATGAAGAAGGTCAAATTGAATATCGTCACGCACAATCAGATTTAGGTGGAACCATGCGTTTAGGTTCACAATTGTGTCACCTTGTGAAAGGTACCAAGGCGTGCGACGTATATGGTAGTGAAACAATCAATGAGAGACACCGTCATCGTTTTGAGGTAAATAATAACTACCGTGAGCAATTAAGCAAAGCTGGTTTAGTGTTCTCGGGATTATCTACGGATAAAACATTAGTTGAGATGATTGAAATACCGGATCATCCTTGGTTTATTGCAGGGCAGTTCCATCCAGAGTTTAATTCAACTCCACGTGATGGACACCCATTATTTGAAAGCTTTGTTGCTGCGTCATTTGAGCATCAAAAACAGCAATCAAATTAAACCTGAAAATTAATTAAACCGTAGCTTCATGCTGCGGTTTTACGTTCAGGACGTACCGTATGTCGTGGTGACAGGATGTCAGAGAACGACAAGTTCAGGACGTATCGTATGTCGTGGTGACAGGACGTCAGAGAGCGACAAGTTCAGGACGTACCGTATGTCGCGTTGACAGAATGTCAAAGAGCGACGGCTTTCTAGCACAATGTTTTATTACTAGCATTTAAAATTAAAAATTAAATAGCTGTTCATTCGCTGTAGTGAACACACATTCAGAGGAATTATAATGTCGAATATCAGTAAAATTATCGCACGTGAAATCATGGACTCACGTGGCAACCCAACTGTTGAAGCTGACGTATTTTTAGAGTCAGGTGCTTGGGGACGTGCAGCAGCACCTTCTGGCGCATCAACAGGTTCACGTGAAGCATTAGAGTTACGTGACGGCGACAAGTCTCGTTACTTAGGTAAAGGCGTGTTAAAAGCGGTTGCAGCAATCAATAACGACATTCAAACGGCATTAATTGGACAGAACGCTTTAGAACAAGCGAATATTGACCAAGTGATGATCGACTTAGACGGTACTGAAAATAAAGAAAAATTCGGTGCTAACGCTATTCTTGCCGTTTCTTTAGCTGTCGCTAAAGCGGCTGCAATGGAAAAGAAAGTTCAATTATTTGAGCACATCGCAGACTTAAACGGTACGCCTGGCCAGTATTCTTTACCATTACCTATGATGAACATCATCAATGGTGGTGAGCATGCGGATAACAACGTAGATATTCAAGAATTTATGGTTCAGCCAGTGAGTGCTAAAAACTTTAGTGAAGCATTACGTATGGGCGCTGAAATTTTTCATGCCTTGAAAAAAGTATTGTCAGCTAAAGGCTTAAATACTGCTGTTGGTGATGAAGGTGGTTTTGCACCTGACTTAGCATCAAATGCTGATGCATTAGCAGTAATTAAAGAAGCAGTTTCTGCTGCTGGTTATGAACTAGGTAAAGACGTTACTTTAGCTATGGATTGTGCAGCATCAGAATTTTATGATGCAGACAAAGGTATTTACGACCTTAAAGGTGAAGGCAAGCAATTTACAGCTAACGAATTCTCTGACTTCTTAGCGACACTTTGTGAAGAATACCCAATTGTTTCAATTGAAGATGGCTTAGACGAGTCAGATTGGGATGGTTTTGCTTACCAAACTAAATTACTTGGCGATAAAGTACAGATCGTTGGTGATGATTTATTCGTAACTAACACTAAAATATTAGCGCGTGGCATTGAAAACGGTATTGGTAACTCAATATTAATTAAATTCAACCAAATCGGTACATTAACAGAAACGTTAGCGGCGATTAAAATGGCGAAAGATGCTGGTTTTACTGCGGTAATTTCTCATCGTTCAGGTGAAACTGAAGATGCAACAATTGCTGATTTAGCCGTAGGTACAGCAGCAGGGCAAATTAAGACTGGTTCACTTTGTCGCAGCGACCGTGTTTCTAAGTACAACCAATTATTACGTATTGAAGAATACTTAGGTGATAAAGCTATATTTAACGGCCTCTCAGAAGTTAAAGGCCAATAACGAAGATCTTTTTGCTAAATAATATAATAACTGCGTTGGATGTACTCACTAACTATCGTTAGCTGACATATAGGGAAATATTAATGTCGCGATAACATGGATGTTAATGAGCGGCCCGTGCATCCGCCTTGTTCTTAAATCATTTAGCTGCAAGTTCAATCGTTATAATACGTATAAAAAAAACCACTCATTTGAGTGGTTTTGTTATTTATAAGTAATGAGTTTACTTGAGCATTAAGGTTGGGCAATCAAATGCACATCGCGTTGTGGGAACGGGATTTCAATATTGTTGTCTTTCAAGGTTAAATAAATCGCTTTATAGGCTTTGAACTTGGCTTCATACAAATTAATTGTAGGTGTCCATAAGCGAATTGAAATATTAATTGAGCTATCAGCAAACTCGCAAATACCAATTTGTGCTTCACGTGACTCGCCGACAATACCAATATCGTTAATAACGGTTTCTAATAAACTGATAACTTTTAGTGGGTCTTCTTTGTAAGCAATGCCGACGGTTAGTTCTAACAAGGAGTCATTTTTAGAGTTATGCAGTACTTCACCGACAATGTGTTTATTCGGAATGGTAATACAAACATCGTCTTGGTCGCTAATAATGGTATAAGCGAGTAAAACTTCTTTCACTACACCCGTTACGCCTTGCACTGTTATTGTGTCGCCAACAACAAAGGGACGAATAATAATAATATTAAAGCCAGCCGCATAATTAGCTAATAACCCCTGAAGTGCTAAACCCGCACCAAGAGAAATTGCGCCAATAGCAGCAATAAATGGTGTTACGCTAATGCCTAGTTTACTTAAAGATATTATGCCGATCATAATAACGATGAGCATCTTACTCGTATTAGCCAAAAATTGACTAAGGGTGATATCTAATTTATGTCTGGTACATAACTTTAATACTACATTGGAAATTTTCCCTGCGAGCATATAGCCCATAAAGAAAATAATGAATGCACCAATTAACTGAAAAGTATAATTAGCAAAAAAATCAATGATAATATTATAAACATAGCTTACTTGATCAATTTCTTGTCGTAATAAATCAGCGGGTGCTAATGAGATAGCTTCTTCAGCTTCCTGTACTGTACTTTCTACTTTTTCAAACATATTAGTTCCATGAATTTTGGGTGTATTTTAATGTGGAATGTTTTTTCCGATAGACTTTGATAAAGAATATAGCTTTATTTTATCTTTTTCTCACAATAGGTTATGCTTAAAACATCAGGATGAATTCTACGCAGTAACGCATTAAAAAGCACTCAATATTCATGAATGAACAAACTTCATTATGGCAAGGGGACCACCAGTCAGCTGACTTTGCTGAGCTTTGCAATGCGTTATATGAAAGAGAGTTACGTCAATTAAGTGAATTCCCTATTTCATCAGTTCAAACGATTCAAGGCCGTATAAAAAGCCTACCGCATTACATTAAACGTACCGCACATTCTATGCTGCAAGCACAAACGCCTCTTGCACTTGATGTGCAAAATGCTAGTTGGTCGGCTAAGCAAAGTTTGCAAGTACCATTGAATGGTCAAGAACTAGAGTCTGTAAATAAATGGTATCAATCTATTAGCTTAAATCACGGGTTAGTGGTACCGATAGCGACACCTTCAACTATCTTATTAGATTCAATTGACAGTGTTGATAACGAGAATCAACGATTTAGAACTAATGTGCACGGTTGGTTTTATCTAGAAAAAAGTGAGAAAAACAAAGCGAATGTTCAGTTATTAAAACCAAATAAAAAAGTGATGAGTGCGGCTTGCTGTGGTCATAGTTGGTTGAATAATCATAGAGCTAACCCTACAATTCCTAGTTTGCGAGAGCTGCTGCTTTCGTGCGCAATTAACTGGCGTAATTTCAAACAGCCCTTACCTATCTAGTTTTTTATCATCTAAATGTGTGAAGGGTGTTTACACTCGCAACGACCCATTTATAATAGCGCGTTACCTTGGCGTTTTTTATAATCAATTATCAGCTTCATTTTAGGTTTTTATGCGGGCAATAACAGTACTTTTGCTAATTTTTTTGGTGTTATTACAATATCGACTTTGGTTCGGTAAAAATAGCGTGCCTGACTACTTAGCGTTAGAAGCAGAAGTTCAGCGTCAGCAACTTGATAATGATAAGTTAAAACATCGCAATAAATTACTTTATGCTGACACCGATGACTTAAAGTCAGGTGTTGAAGCTATTGAGGAACGTGCTCGAAATGAATTAGGCATGATAAAAGAAGGTGAAACCTTCTTTCGACTGATCCCCTCAGAAAAAAGCAACTAGCAATCAAGTATGGAATAATATAAAAATGTCAAAAGGTCATACAAATATCCCTCTTCAATTTATTGTTGTTGTCCCCGCTGCAGGCGTAGGTAAACGCATGTTAGCTCATTGCCCAAAGCAATACTTAACAATTGAAAATAAGACAATTTTAGAACATACCGTTGAACGATTATTAAGCCATCCAGCGATTAATAAAGTGGTTATCGCTTTAGGCGAACACGATGAGTATTTTGCACAAACATCATTGGTAAATCACTCACAAGTGAAAACAGTTATCGGTGGTAAAGAGCGGGTTGATTCAGTATTAGCTGGATTAAACGCTGTCGACCAGCAGCAGTATCCTTGGGTTTTAGTACATGACGCAGCGCGGCCTTGTGTTAGCCACGCAGATATATCGGCGTTAATGGCTCATTGTTTATCTAAAAACTCTGGAGGACTGCTTGCCACACCGGTGCGTGATACGATGAAACGCACAAAAACTACAGAACTCGATGAAAACCAAGTGTCGGCAACGGTTGAACGTGAAAAACTATGGCATGCTTTAACACCACAAATGTACTTGGTTAGTGAATTAACCAGCGCAATTATTTCAGGACTCAACAGCGATGTTGCTTTGACGGATGAGTCTTCAGCTGTTGAACTTGCTGGTTTTACTAGCCTGTTAGTGTCAGCAAGTAGTGAAAATATAAAAATCACTCACCCAGACGATTTAGCATTAGCTGCTTTCTACTTAAATAAACAAAAAAATGAAAAGTTACAGGAAAAACAATGAGAATAGGTCACGGCTTCGACGTACACAAATTTGGTGGTGAAGGTCCTGTAGTTTTAGCGGGAGTAGAAATAGATCACCCGCAAGGCTTTATTGCTCACTCTGATGGTGATGTGGCAATTCATGCTTTATGTGACGCTATTTTAGGCGCACTTTGTTTAGCTGATATTGGTAATCACTTTCCTGATACCGACGGGCAATATGAAAATATTTCAAGTCGCATTTTATTACGCCATGTCGTTGGCCTGATGACAGAGAAAGGTTATGAGTTGGGTAATGCCGACGTTACGATTGTGGCCCAAGCCCCTAAAATATCACCTCATTTAGTTGCCATGCGCACCTGTTTAAGTGAAGACTTACATGCAGATATTGATCAAGTCAATGTTAAAGCAACAACTACAGAAAAGTTAGGTTATGCCGGAAGAAAAGAAGGCGTTGCTGTACATGCCGTTGTGTTGTTAACAAAAATTTCCCGTTCAGTTTTAGAGAAAAATACATAAAATGTCTAAACCCTTAAATTATCTATATGGAAAACCACTGGCCACAGGGCAGTTACGCTCACAAATGAGCGATTTTAAAGTGGTTGAAAGATTACCTTTTGAACCTTGTGGTGAAGGTGAACATTTATTTATTCATATTCGTAAAACCGGTGCCAACACCATTGTTGTTGCCCGAGAGCTGGCGAAATATTTTAAAGTAAAAGAAATGCTTGTTTCTTATGCTGGTTTAAAAGATCGTTTTGCCGTTACTGAGCAATGGTTTGGTGTACATGTTCCGGGTAAAACCATTTACGACTTAAGTGACTTAGCCATTGACGGTGTTGAAGTATTGTCTTCAAGGCGACATAACAAAAAGCTACGTACTGGCGCATTACTTGGTAACTCTTTTGAATTAGTACTGAGGAATGTCACCAATGCTGATGAAGTTTTACGAAGATGGGCAGCGGTTAGCCAATTTGGTGTGCCCAATTATTTTGGTGAACAACGCTTTGGTATCAATGGCGGTAACCTTGAAAGAGCCACAGAGCTATTTCAAGGAAAGAAAGTAAAAGATAAAAAGAAGCGCGGCTTGTACTTATCTGCGGCGCGCTCTGAAATATTTAATCAAATAATTAATAAGCGCATTGAAGACAACAAATTTGAGTCACTACAAGTGGGTGACGTTTTTATGCTAAATGGCACTCAATCGGTATTTTTAGCTGATGAAATTGATGAAAAAATCAAACAACGCTTTCAAGAAAAAGATATAGATTTAACTGCCGCACTTTGGGGAGCTGGTGAATTAATGCCTCAGGCTGAATCACAAACCTTCGAACAAAGTATTGCTGACGATTTCCCGGTATTTTGCGACGGTTTAGCTAAGTTTGGTTTAAAGCAAGAACGACGTAAAATTCGATTGTCGTTATCAGAAGGGAAAATAAAGAAGGAAAACGACACGATAACGTTAAACTTCTTTTTACCTTCAGGTTGTTATGCCACTACTATTTTACGTGAGTTAATTCACTATCAAGATATGACAGAGCGAGCGGTAAACTAATATTATGAAAATATTATTGAGTAACGACGACGGTGTTCATGCATTAGGTATTAAAGTACTGTATGAAGAACTAGCGAAAATTGCAGAGGTAACTGTTGTTGCGCCAGACAGAAACTGCAGTGGAGCAAGTAATTCATTAACATTACTTAACCCGTTACGAACGCACACTCATGATAATGGTTTTATTTCGGTAAATGGTACGCCAACAGATTCTGTGCATTTAGCTATTAGCCAATTAGTTACACCTGATCTTGTTGTTGCAGGCATTAATTGTGGTGCTAACTTAGGTGATGACACTTTATATTCGGGGACGGTAGCTGCAGCAACAGAAGGTCGCCATATGGGCATGCCTGCGATTGCTGTATCACTGGTCGGAAAACATGAACAACATTACCAAACAGCGGCGGTCGTTACGGCAAAGTTTATTCAACGCTTGCAATCTCATCCATTAGCAGCAGATCAAATTATCAATATCAATGTACCTGATATTCCGCTTGAAGAGTTAAAAGGTGTAAAAGTTACTCGCTTAGGTAGTAGGCACAAAGCAGAAGTGATGGAGAAAACACAAGATCCATGGCAACGAGATATCTATTGGTATGGCCGCTTAGGACCTGAGCAAGATGGCGGTGAGGGAACAGACTTTAACGCAGTAGCCAATGGCTATGCTTCAATCACGCCATTAACCGTTGATATGACCGCGTATAAAAGCTTAGAGGCGATGACTACTTGGGTTGATGACTTAACAATATAGCATCAGAAAAATTTATTTCAAAATAAGAATACCAAAATAGAAAAGAGCAAGTTATGAATGTTAGGGTAGGTAGCCGTATTAGCGGTAAATCACGTCGTAGTGGCGAAATATTAGCACAAAAATTACATGGTGAAGGCATACGTGATCAACGTGTCTTGCAAGCGATTGCACAATCACCTCGTCATATTTTTGTACCTGAAATACTCGCGCATAAGGCTTATGACAATACGGCGTTGCCTATTGGTCAAGGACAAACCATTTCTCAGCCTTATATTGTCGCTAAAATGTCTGAGCTTTTATTAGCTGATGGTATGCCCGAAAGTATTTTAGAAATTGGTACCGGCTCTGGCTACCAAACCTCAATACTTGCGCAATTGGTACCCAAAGTTTTTTCTGTTGAGCGTATCAAAACGTTACAATGGCAGGCTAAGCGACGTTTGCAATCAATGGACTTGCACAATGTATCTATGAAACATGGTGACGGTTGGAAAGGTTGGAATAGTAAAGCGCCATTTCAAGCTATCATAGTCACTGCAGCTCCAACTGAAGTGCCTCAGGCATTGTTAGATCAACTCGCTGAAGGAGGACGTTTAGTGATACCTGTAGGCTTAGATACCCAAGTCTTAAAAGTTATTACTCGCCATGGTAATGAATATAAAGAACAACAAGTTGAAATGGTAAAATTTGTGCCGCTAGTTCCCGGTGCGGTAATTTAAATTTAGTAGTTTTAAAGGTAAAGATTTACGTGAAAATATTTTCGAAAATGTATGAATGGACAATGCGCTGGGCAGAACATAAGTTTGCGCCAAGAATGTTGGCAATATTAACCTTTGCAGAATCTGTGTTTTTCCCTATCCCTCCCGATGTACTCCTTGCGCCTATGGTTTTAGCTAAGCCTGAAAAAGCATGGTCATATGCAACCTTAACTACTATAGCTTCTATTCTAGGTGGCTCTGTCGGCTATATACTCGGTTATTACATGTTCGAACCATGGATACAACCGGCGATTACTGCAATGAATAAACAAGAAGCCTTTGATTCTGTGGTGCTATGGTTTGAGCACTGGGGGATTTGGGTGATATTTATCGCGGGTTTCTCACCTATTCCATACAAACTATTTACTGTGAGTGCTGGTTTTTTACAGATGGCATTTTTACCCTTCTTTATTGCTTCAGCGATTGGTAGGGGCATGAGATTTTTCTTGGTGGCAGGTATTATTCGTTGGGGTGGTGCACCAATGGAGCAAAAAATTCGTCAATGGGTTGATACGCTCGGTTGGATTATTGTCGGGCTGATCGTTGTTGCCTACTTTATATTCCGTTAAAAGTGGTATTCATGGATGATAGGAAGGTGCTTTTTTGATTTTCAATTTACTTAAACAACCATATACAAGAACGAATAAACATACATCTGTCGGTTTTTTTATATTGTTTTTTTGTTTGGCTAGTTGTTCTTCTAACCATAAACCTGCTCCTGTTGTTGATGTTCAAGGTTCAGTGCCTTTAAGTAAGCGTGTTAAAAGTAGTTTACATGGGCGTGAATATATAGTTAAAAAAGGTGAAACTTTATACTCAATCTCTTGGCGGGCTAATATTGATGTGGGTACTCTTGCAACTTACAATAAATTATCCTCACCTTATCAAATATTTCCTGGACAAAAATTATTTTTGGTTAAAAATACAGCTAAAGCCAGTAAGAATGTGGCGCGGACAGAAAGTACACAAAACCAGAAACAAAAAAGGATAAAAAAACCTGTTGCATCAAATAAAAAGCAGGCGTATGGTAAAAATGTAAGAGGCGAAAAAGTAAGCGAAAAAGCGTCTACACAGGGCACAAACTTTTCACAAAAAATAAGAAAATGGTTGTGGCCAGCAAAAGGGAAAGTTATCGAAGGATTCTCTACTGCAAAGCAAGGTAATAAAGGAATTAACATCGCAGGTCGACGCGGTGATCCGATAAAATCTACTGCTGACGGCAAGGTTGTTTATGCCGGTGATGCGTTACGAGGATACGGGCAGTTAATTATTGTAAAACATAACGATGATTATCTTAGTGCTTATGCTCACAACGATCGCATTTTAGTCAAAGAGCAGCAGTTGATTAAAGCGGGTCAAATTATCGCAAAAATGGGTGATACTGACGCTGAAAGAGTAATGCTTCATTTTGAAGTTCGCTTTCGCGGAAAATCAGTAAACCCAATGAAGTACTTGTCGAAATAATAATAAATTTAAGAGAAATAAACTGGAGTTAACGTGAATATTTAATCATAAATAATAAGCTTTGCGAGATATTGGGAGATACAGCATGGGCATAGAAAAAGAAACAATGGATACTGTTATAGATAAGAAAGAGCCAGCTAAAACATCAATTACAGATAAAGAAGATGCACCATCTAATTTAGATGCAACTCAGTTGTATTTGAGCGAAATAGGATTTTCGCCGCTATTAAGTGCTGAAGAAGAAGTCTATTTTTCTCGCCTTGCTCTAAAAGGTGACGAACCATCAAGAAAACGCATGATAGAAAGTAATTTGCGTTTAGTTGTTAAAATTGCCCGTCGTTATAATAATCGTGGTTTGCCTTTATTAGATTTAATTGAAGAAGGAAATTTAGGTTTAATCCGCGCAGTAGAAAAATTTGACCCTGAACGTGGTTTCCGTTTCTCAACATACGCAACATGGTGGATTCGTCAAACCATTGAGCGTGCAATCATGAATCAAACTCGCACTATCCGTCTTCCTATCCATGTCGTTAAAGAGCTTAATATATACTTACGTACTTCACGTGAATTGGTTCAAAAGCTTGATCATGAACCTACTGCAGAAGATATTGCTGAAGCACTTGATGTTCCTGTGGCTAATGTCACTAAAATGCTACGTTTAAACGAGCGTATGACCTCTGTAGATTCACCTTTCGGCGGTGAAAATGACAAAGTATTACTTGATGTTATTCCTGATGAAAAATGTGCAGGTCCAGAAGGTAACCTGCAAACAACTGATATTAAGAATAATATTATTCATTGGTTAAATGAACTGAATTCTAAACAGCGTGAAGTTCTTGCTCGTCGTTTTGGGCTATTAGGTTATGAAGCTGCGACTTTAGAAGATGTTGGCGTTGAAATAGGCTTAACACGTGAGCGTGTTCGTCAAATTCAAGTTGAAGCGTTAAAGCGTTTACGTGATATTTTAAGTCAGCAAGACTTGTCAATTGAAGCGCTATTTCAGGCGTAATTACTCACTTAACTCAACATAAGCACATTAAAGAAAAACCAGCAATTGCTGGTTTTTTTGTTTTTATAAAATCTAAATAAACTTACATTTGACCTTTAAACTCAAAAAGTAAGTCTAATGCTTGTTTAGGTGTTAGCTCGTTAACGTCAATTTCAGCGAGTGACTCTAGAACAGGGTGGTTACTTTCATTTAAAGAAAGTTGTTCAAAAGGCTGTTGCTCCATATCGATAACTGAAGGGGCTTGTTTTGCTTCAAGCTCTGCTAGTCTCTGCTTTGCTCGTTGTATGACTGTTTTAGGTACACCAGCAAGTTGCGCGACTTGTAAGCCAAAGCTTTTACTCGCTGCTCCTTCTTGTACTGTGTGCATAAAGACAATGTTATCGCCGTGCTCTACAGCGTCTAAATGTACGTTGGCAAGGGTTGGAATTTGTTCTGCCAACAGGGTTAATTCAAAATAATGACTCGCAAACAAAGTAAAGGCTTTGGTTTTTAGCGCTAACATTTCAGCACAAGCCCAAGCGAGTGATAAACCGTCGTACGTACTGGTTCCACGTCCAATTTCGTCAAGTAAAATCAAACTTTTCGGTGTTGCATTATGTAGAATATTTGCTGTTTCTGTCATCTCAACCATAAAGGTTGAACGACCACTTGCTAAATCATCGGACGCACCTATACGGGTAAATATTCGATCAACTATGCCAATTGTTGCAGAATCTGCAGGTACGTAGCAACCCACATGAGCCAGTAATACAATTAAGGCAGTTTGACGCATATATGTAGACTTACCGCCCATATTAGGACCAGTAATAATTAACATTTCTCGTTGGGCATTTAAAATAACTGGATTGGCAATAAATGGCTCACTGGTCATCAGCTCAACAACAGGGTGGCGGCCACCGCTTATTTCTATACCACTTGTCTGCGTTATGTTTGGTTTTATATAATGCAAACTCTCGGCGCGCTCAGCAAATGTATTTAATACATCTAACTCGGCAATCGCTTGAGCAAGTAATTGTAATCTCTCTAAATCGGGGAGCACAAGATCGAATAGCTCGTCGTATAAGCGTTTCTCTAGGGCAAGAAACTTACTTTGAGCACTGAGTACTTTTTCTTCATGCTGTTTTAATTCATTCGTAATATAACGTTCATTGTTTTTTAGTGTTTGGCGACGAACGTAATCATCGGGTACATCACCCGCGGAACTACGACTAATTTCAATGAAAAATCCATGAACTCTATTGTAACCAACTTTAAGAGAAGAAATACCGGTACGCTCTTTCTCTCGAGCTTCTAGCTGAGCAAGAAACTCTGTTGCTCCATCACTTAAGTCTCGCAAAACATCGAGTTCTTCATGATAACCTTTTGCGATCACGCCACCGTCACGAATAAGAACCGGTGGGTTGTCGACCAAAGCATGTTGAAGAAGATTGAACAGCTCGGGCATGGGCGTACTTTGCGATGCTAACTGACTTATATGCGCTTGAGTACAAGGCTGTAATTGTTGTTGAAGTTTTGGAAGTTGACCCAGGGCGTTTCGTATACGAGCAAAATCTCTTGGACGAGCAGAGCGTAGAGCAACACGAGAAACGATACGTTCTATGTCACCAAAAGTTTTCAATTGGTCGAATAAATCACTGACAATATCATGTGATAATAGATCACTTACAGCGTTTTGCCGTGCTGATAATATCGACAATTCTCGAAGCGGAAAATGTAACCAGCGTTTTAACAAACGTGATCCCATTGGCGTTGCTGATTTATCTAATACCGAAGCAACAGTGTTTTCAAAGCCACCCTGTAAATTTTGCGTCAACTCTAAATTACGACGTGTAGCGGCATCTAAAATAACGCCAGACGCTGATGATTCACAAATAATTGCACGAATATGAGGAAGGGCGCTACGCTGACATTCTTTAACATATTGAAATAAACAACCTGCAGCCATTAACCCTAAAGGTTTATCGTGAACGCCAAAGCCTGATAGCTCTTTAGTACCAAATTGTTTGTTAAGTAAGTTAACTGCTGTATCTACATCGAACTCCCATTCAGGTCTACGACGTAAGCCTTGGCAGCCTTTTAATAACTCTGGTGCTGAAAAAGATTCGCTATACAATAATTCTGCTGGTGATAAACGTTGTAGCTCAGCTTGTAGTTGTTCTTTTGTTTGTGGCTCCGTTAATACAAAACGGCCGCTGGTCATATCAAGATACGATAAACCAAAGCCAAGAGAAGATTTATTATTTATTTCGCTGACTGCAACAATTAAGTTGTCATGATTATCAAGCAATAATGCCTCGTCACTTACTGTGCCAGGGGTTATCACTCGTACAACTTTTCTCTCAACCGGGCCCTTACTGGTTGCCGGATCGCCAATCTGTTCACAAATAGCAACAGATTCCCCCAGTTGAACTAATTTTGCTAAATAATTTTCGACAGCATGATATGGCACACCAGCCATAGGAATAGCATTACCGCCTGTTTTACCACGAGCCGTAAGAGAAATATCTAGTAAATCAGAAGCCTTTCTGGCGTCATCAAAAAATAATTCGTAAAAGTCTCCCATACGATAAAAAATTAAAATATGAGGAAATTCAGCTTTTATTGTTAGGTACTGTCGCATCATAGGTGTATGCGAAGATAAGTCTTGGATTGGTGTAGTCATTGAAATGCGGTAACTCATAGAATGCTAAAATATAGGTAAGCGTTAAGTATGCCATACCCCTCTATATAGGTCTTACTTTTTTCGATAAGATTCATCCAGTAGTTTAGCGGTTATAAAACGAATTATATGCATGGATGGGCAAATGTAACTTTTTCACCGTGAAGTGGTAAAAGTTACATATGTTGATTTATGGTAGTTGTATCAGTAACTTATAAGTCTCGTTTTATTTCATTTGCACGTTAATAAAAATAAGTTGTAAAAAAGCTTGATACTGTATGGTCGTACAGTATACTAGCTTCATCAAAACGAAATCTTAGCAATATCGGCGGAGCACAACATGAAAGACGACAAAGAAAAAGCATTATCAGCAGCATTAAGTCAGATAGAAAGACAATTTGGCAAAGGCTCAATTATGAAACTTGGTGATAATAACACCATGGATGTTGAAACTATTTCTACCGGTTCGTTGGCACTTGATGTTGCCTTAGGTGCTGGAGGTTTGCCGTTAGGTCGTGTTGTTGAAATTTATGGTCCTGAGTCTAGTGGTAAAACAACCTTAACACTTGAGGTTATTGCAGAAGCTCAACGTAACGGTAAAGTATGTGCCTTTGTTGATGCCGAGCATGCACTTGACCCTATTTACGCTGAAAAGCTAGGTGTTAATATTAATGATTTATTAGTTTCTCAACCTGATACAGGTGAGCAAGCATTAGAAATTTGTGACATGTTAACGCGTTCTGGCGCTATTGATATTATCGTCGTCGATTCCGTTGCTGCACTGACACCAAGAGCTGAAATTGAAGGTGACATGGGTGATTCACATATGGGTTTACAAGCGCGTATGTTATCGCAAGCAATGCGTAAATTAACCGGTAATTTGAAAAAATCAAATACCATGATCATCTTCATTAACCAAATTAGAATGAAAATTGGTGTAATGTTTGGTAGCCCTGAAACAACAACGGGTGGTAACGCACTCAAATTTTATGCATCTGTTCGTTTAGATATTCGCCGCATTGGCGCAGTTAAAGCCGGTGATGAAATTATTGGTAATGAAACTCGAGTAAAAGTGGTTAAAAATAAAATAGCACCACCTTTCAAACAAGCCGAGTTTCAAATTTTATATGGTGAAGGCATTAATAGTCTAGGTGAGTTAATTGACCTCGGTGTACATCATAAAATGGTAGAGAAAGCGGGTTCTTGGTATAGCTACAGTGGCGAACGTATTGGTCAAGGTAAAGCTAATGCAACTAAATATTTAGCTGAACACCCTAAAATGGCTAAAGAACTTGATAAACGTTTACGCGAATTATTACTAACGAAAAACGTTAAAACGGATGAAAAACCATCTAAAGAAGAAGCTGTTACTGAATAGCGCTATAAACCTCTGTTAAATTAATAAGCCACTGTATTTACAGTGGCTTTTTTATGTCCAAAATTAACTTCGCATATCAGTATTTTGGAAAAGTAAAATAAAATCGGGTATAAAAAAATGTAAATCACACCTTATATTATAAATTTTATCTCAAGCCATAAAAAGGTATAGACGTCTATACGTTTAGATGTTGACATAGCCAAAAATACAAGTACCATTCAATGCTATTATTTATATATAAGTTAGCACATGAAATTAGGGGAAAACATTAACCCTACTTTTATTGTTTTGGCGATTAGGTAGCAGATATGCCCATTAAAATTCCAGATAAATTACCTGCTTTGTCTATTTTAGACCAAGAGAACATTTTCGTTATGTCTGAGCATCGCGCTGCGAATCAAGAAATTCGTCCGATGAAAGTTGCTATCCTTAATTTAATGCCAAACAAAATTGAAACAGAAGTACAAATATTACGTGTACTTTCGAATACGCCGTTACAAGTCAATGTAGATTTTATTCGTATTCATGCCAACGAATCAAAACATACGCCGAAAGAGCATTTAGACAATTTCTACCGCCTATTTGAAGATATAAAAGATACTCAATATGATGGCTTGATCGTTACTGGCGCACCACTGGCCCTGATGGATTATGAAAAAGTGACGTTCTGGGACAAAATATGCGAGGTCTTTGACTGGGCAGAAAAAAATGTAACATCAACGATGTTTTCATGTTGGGCAGCTCATGCTGCGCTTTATCATCACTACGGGTTAAACCGTCATCTACGTAAAGAAAAGTTGTCTGGTGTCTTTCAACATAGTCCGGTAGATCCTAAAGAACAACTAACACGTGGTTTTGAAGAGTTCTTCAATGTGCCGCATTCTCGATATGGTTATATTGATAAAGCTGATTATTTGTCAGTATCTGACTTAAAAATCATTGCAGAGTCTCCTAAAGCTGGAGTTTATGTGGTGGCAAGTAAAAATAAACAACAAGTTTATTTAACGGGTCATCCAGAATATGACGCAACTACTTTAGATGAAGAATTTCAACGTGATTTAGCCGTTGATGAAAATGCACCTCAACCAGAAAACTACTATATTGATAGTGATGTTGAAAAAGTGCCGCACAGTTCATGGCGAAGTCATGGCAGTTTGTTATTTACAAATTGGCTGAATTATTATGTTTATCAAATTACGCCATATAAGTTGGATGCAACAAACATTCAAGCGATACATCCAGATACCCAGATTTAGCCTGCTTTAAAGCATGATAGTTAAGAATAACGTAGCATTGTTTGATTGTTTTTTAATTTAGTAATCAATGATTAACCACACTGAATAGTGTAGAGACAATTCCTATAGCTAGGTATTCAGAAAATGCAGATAAGTTTTCACATAAAGTTAAAAAGTACAGATAGAGAAGCCGTATGAAAAAGTCAGCAGCATATAGTCAGTTTGAACAACAATTAGAGCAACGCATTCTTATATTAGATGGCGCTATGGGCACAATGATCCAAGCGTATAAGTTTGAAGAGCAAGACTACCGTGGTGATCGTTTTGCCGATTGGCATCTTGATGTGAAAGGTAATAACGATATGTTAGTGCTATCACAGCCTGATGTAATCAAGGCTATTCATAACGAATATCTAGAAGCGGGCGCTGATATTCTCGAGACTAATACTTTTAATGCAACTACTATTGCAATGGCTGATTATGACATGGAGTCGTATAGTGCTGAAATTAACTATGCAGCTGCAAAAATAGCACGTGAAGCCGCAGATGAATATACGGCTAAAAATCCAAATAAACCACGCTTTGTTGCTGGTGTTTTAGGGCCAACAAACCGTACCTGTTCAATTTCTCCAGATGTAAACGATCCAGCCTTTCGTAATGTCACGTTTGATCAATTAAAAGATGCCTATATAGAATCAACTAAAGCGCTCATTGAAGGTGGATCTGACCTAATTTTAATCGAAACTATTTTCGATACCTTAAATGCTAAAGCGGCTATTTTTGCTGTAGAAACCGTGTTTGATGAATTACAACTGCGTTTACCGGTAATGATTTCTGGCACTATAACAGATGCTTCCGGTAGAACATTATCAGGACAAACAACGGAAGCTTTTTATAATTCACTTCGTCATGCAAAACCGATTTCTTTTGGTTTGAACTGTGCATTAGGTCCGGTTGAATTAAGACAATATGTCGCAGAATTAAGCCGAATATCTGACTTTGCTGTTTGTGCTCATCCTAATGCGGGTTTACCTAATGCATTTGGTGAGTATGACTTTAGTGTTGAAGACATGGATATTCATGTAAAGGAATGGGCTGAGTCTGGATTTTTAAACATTATTGGCGGCTGTTGTGGAACCACGCCCGCCCATATTAAAGGCATGGCAGATGCGGTTGCAAAGATACAACCTAGAAAAGTTGAACCTCGTGAAATTGCTTGTCGTTTATCTGGACTTGAAGCATTAACAATTACGAGTGAATCACTTTTTGTTAACGTTGGTGAACGTACTAACGTGACTGGATCAGCCATTTTTAAACGTTTGATCACCGAAGAAAATTACGATAAAGCTATCGCCGTTGCCTTACAGCAAGTCGAGAATGGTGCGCAAATTATCGACATAAATATGGATGAAGGCATGCTTGATTCAAAAGCAGCCATGGTCCGTTACTTGAACTTAATTGCGGGCGAGCCTGATATCGCTAAAGTACCAATTATGCTTGATTCTTCTAAATGGGATATTTTAGAAGAAGGCTTAAAGTGTATCCAGGGTAAGGGGGTTGTTAACTCTATCAGCTTAAAAGAAGGTGAAGAAAACTTCCGAAAGCAAGCTGAGCTATTACGTCGTTATGGCGCGGCTGTTATCGTTATGGCGTTTGACGAACAAGGTCAAGCAGATACACGTGTGCGTAAATATGAAATATGTAAACGTGCCTATGACATTTTAGTTCATGAAATAGGTTTCCCAGCAGAAGATATTATCTTCGATCCTAATATCTTTGCGGTAGCGACTGGTATTGAAGAGCATAATAATTATGCCGTAGACTTTATTGAAGCGGTTGCAGACATAAAAGAAAACCTTCCACATGCGATGATTTCTGGAGGCGTTTCAAACGTATCATTTTCATTTCGCGGTAATAACCCGGTTCGTGAAGCTATTCACGCAGTGTTTTTATACCATGCAATAAAAAATGGTATGGATATGGGCATAGTGAATGCGGGTCAGTTGGCTATCTATTCAAGCATTCCTGACGACTTACGACTTGCTGTTGAAGACGTTATCCAAAATAGTGATGACGATGCGACAGAGCGTTTACTCGATGTGGCAGAATCATATCGCGGGCAAGCAGGTAGTAAAAATAATAAAGCAGATTTAACGTGGCGTGAACTGCCAATAAAAGAACGTTTAGAATACTCTTTGGTTAAAGGTATAAATGAATTTATTGTAGAAGATACTGAAGCTGCGCGTCTAGAAGCTGTTAGGCCACTTGATGTTATCGAAGGGCCATTAATGGATGGCATGAATACTGTTGGCGACCTGTTTGGTGCAGGTGAAATGTTTTTACCACAAGTTGTAAAGTCAGCACGAGTGATGAAACAAGCGGTTGCGCACTTAAATCCATTTATTGAAGCAGAAAAAACTGAAATAAAATCTAACGGCAAGATATTACTTGCTACGGTAAAGGGCGATGTTCACGATATAGGTAAAAATATTGTTGGCGTGGTCTTACAGTGTAATAACTACGACATTATCGATTTAGGTGTAATGGTTTCTTGTGATGATATTTTACGTGTTGCCAAAGAAGAAAAAGTTGATGTTATTGGTTTGTCTGGTTTGATAACACCATCTCTTGACGAAATGGTACATGTTGCCAAAGAAATGAAACGTCTTGATTTAAACCTACCCCTTCTCATTGGCGGCGCGACCACTTCTAAAGCCCATACGGCGGTTAAAATTGAACCTCAATACGAGCATCCTGTTATTTATGTACCTAATGCTTCACGTTCGGTATCGGTGGTAAGTACTTTATTGTCTGATGACAATGACAAACGTAGTGCTTTTATTGAGCGTCAAAATAATGAATATGACAAAGTTCGAGAACGTCATTACAAAAAAGGGCCTCGTTCTAGTTTGATATCGTTAGAAGATGCACGTAATAACGCCACGCCGATTAGTTTTGATAACTACACACCTAAAGTACCTAATAAATTAGGGGTAACTGTACTTGATGATTTAGACCTTAACGTGGTGAGAAAATATATTGATTGGACGCCATTCTTTATGACGTGGCAGTTATCAGGGAAGTATCCACTGATTTTGCGTCATGAAGTAGTGGGTGTCGAAGCGACTAAGTTATTTAATGATGCAAACGCATTGTTAGACGATGTTATTAACAACAATAAGTTGCAAGCAAAAGCAGTATTTGGTTTATTCCCTGCTCATCGCCAACAAGATGACTTAATTGTTTTTGAAGATGATAGCCGTGAAAAGCAGCTGACGAAACTACATCAATTGCGTCAGCAAAGTAAAAAGCCAGCAGGGCAGTTTAATCGTTGTTTGGCTGACTATGTTGCCGATGAAGCGTCAGGTATTAAAGATTACATTGGTGCTTTTGCCGTGTCTGCAGGTTTTGGTTGTGATGAATTAGTTAAAGAATTTGACGCCCAGCATGATGATTACAACAGTATTTTAATTAAAGCGGTGGCTGATAGGTTAGCCGAAGCAAGTGCTGAATATCTTCATGAAAAGATCCGTAAAGAATACTGGGGTTATGCACCAGACGAATCACTTGAAAACGATGACTTAATTCGCGAAAAGTACCAAGGTATAAGGCCCGCACCTGGCTATCCTGCTTGTCCTGAACATACCGAGAAAGGTTTGTTGTGGGAGATGCTTAATGTGGATGAAAATATTGGTTTGGAGCTGACTTCAAGTTTTGCAATGTGGCCGGGAGCTGCGGTAAGTGGTTGGTACTTTGCTCACCCTGAGTCTAAATACTTTGCTGTAGCCAAGTTAGCTAAAGATCAAGTTATTGATTATGCAACACGTAAAGAGATGACCTTACCACAAGCCGAGCGTTGGTTGTCAGCTAATTTAGATTACGAACCAGAGTAATGCCTTTACACTTAACATAACCTTTCTACTAAGTCTTGCCTACATAGATTACTAATCAGGTAGGTAAGACTTAATCAAGCTCTGGTTTAATAACTTCTAATGCTTGACCTCATTTTTCCGTACCTATGACTTCCACCCCTTAAGTTTTATGCATAGGCATATTTGCAAAATTATAAGATGGCATGACGTGTGAGTTAATGCTTTGAAACTCAATTTATTGCTATCCTTCGCTAAGCAAAGGTCTTACTTATACGCACTAACTACACTAATAAATAAGTCTCGGTCGAATATTTATAAGTGATATGTTGATGAAAAATAACTTTACATAGGTTCGTTCTTTCGTATCAGGTTAGCACTATAGGGAGTTAACTTAATATCGCTTATGTGTATGACATGGAAAGAATAGATAACTATGATCTTAAGTTTTTCATTTTAGAAAGTCGTAATGTAATCTTGGTGGCTTACTAAGGTCGATACCGTCAAAAATTTGAACTTCTAACTCTTTATTCTTAGTTGTTCCGACAGAACCAGAGAAACCTAGCATGTGAACTGGGCCTTTGGCTTATTTTAAGTAGAAGTGCTACTCCATGCTTTACAGTCGTTATATCGGTCTAACTCACGTGAATACTCAGCTCTATAATCGGTGCACACAAAGTTCAATGTGTTTGTCACCATTACTTAGTATATTTGGGCATAATTTTTGCTTTGAAATTGCAATATACTCGATTTAAGTGGTTCATATATAGATAACGTACTATTTTTAATGATTTATTATTATCATTTTATTGTTAATCTATTTATAGTAAATTTAAATAACCTGAACTCTGGATAATGAGTGCTTGATGTTAGAGTAAAATCAATGGCTTGGATGGTTAAACAGAAATAACTACAAACCTGAAGTAACTATATGCTCTATCAATGTTTCATTTTATGCCATTATCAAGGCAAAACGTTTATGAATAGCGGGCTATTTATCGACGTTTTAACGCTGATAATGGGATAAAAGGGAATGTTGAGCAAGTGCTGCTTATCCAGAGTTCAGGTTAAATAATCAAAATGAACGTTTATTGCTTTCATTTTACTGCTTAAAATAATGACTACAAAGAACTAAAAGCGGAAATGACTACAGATTTTTCTAAATACAAAAAGATAGTTGAACAATTTCGAGGTAATGTTTTAAAGAATGACTTTGAAACAAACTTTGCCGCGATGACTCAACACATACCAAAAACTGAACGCTTCCTTTTGAAAATGGAGTTAAAGCGCTTAGCTTCTCCTTGCACGCGCTTAGTCGATTTACGTGGTCATGTTGACGGCGAATGTCGAGCTTATGAACATAGCGAAAGGACGCACTTTCTTGATGATACCGCGATTAGAACGTTTGACGAAAATATTGTTCATTATAAAGGGTATACTTTTGGTGTTTATGAAGCAGTAATGAATACCGAAAATAATTTTCGCGTCATTTATCAAAATGAAAAAAGCAATATTGGCAATCCAATTAAAGCGGAGCCAGCCAAAGTTTTTGAAAAATCGCAATATCCTGCTAAGTTATTTACATTCGGTCCTTATCATAATCGTAGTGAAGAACGGATGAACTTCGCTATTACCATCGGAATTCTCCTAGATAATGATAAAAAAGAATATGAATGTACTAGTTCTGACATCAGTGTTAATGGCTGTAAACTCCGATTTAACGCTGAAACTAAACTCAATGTCGGACAAATAATCAATATTCGGTTCCATGGCTTAGAAGAAGAATTTCAATTTGGTAAAGAGACTCTATTTTCTTTTGAGATAAGGAATATACAGCAGGTTGATAAAACGCAACTTATCGGTTGTCAAAGAGTTCAAATAGCAGAGCAGAGTGGCAAGGCTTTTAAACAATTCTTGCAAGGTTTTATTCAAGGAAATAAACGCAGGTATAAAGTTAATTTAGATAATACAATTAATGCTATTCAGTCTCGCAGCTTTGAACAGTTTACATTGCCAAAATTGAATGAATTACCGATATTTATTGAAGATAATGGTAAAGAATTTTTACCTCGTTACGCATTAACTTGTCATAATAACCAGTATGTGTATCAATATTGGCAAGATGAAAATCGAGATTCAGCGCTGTACTGTTTGATCACTAAAGACAGAATTACACGTATGAAAAAAGCCAGTAGTTTAGGTAACCATCTATTGGTTTATAGTTTTATTCATAAGAGTAAAGGTAAATACTATTTTTATACTGCTGATGATCAACAACTTAACGATGATCTAGTTTTTAAAAAGAAATTTCTAGGTTTTGCTGCATCTAAAACAAACTTTGCTATTACTCAATTATCACTTATTAATGTTGATAT
>Ga0209395_1002288_pt1 | contig 25429 bp, 14 predicted proteins | sample GOMGulsemesocosm_3_FD_184635 | JGI IMG/M metagenome (GOLD analysis project Ga0209395, IMG submission 184635) | Methane-oxidizing microbial communities from mesocosms in the Gulf of Mexico - GOM9D Gulf of Mexico (SPAdes) (version 2) | ecosystem: Environmental > Aquatic > Marine > Cold seeps... | reverse complement strand
TGTAATAAGCAATAGCCTTCACTGTTTGTTAGCACTAAATACCCTCCATCTCCCGTGTAATTTTCAGAGAAATAGTGCCAGAATTTTAGTAAGTCAATATCATAACTAACTACAATTTTTCGTCCGTCACTTAAAATATTCGTAACACTAAGTCTATTAATAATATGATCCTCAAATTTCACTATTTGTGACGAAGTATACACCTCATTCGCAAAGGGCAACGCAGATAGTTGCGATTTTAAATCTGATTGATCTAGTAAATTAGACGAACACAACACTTCAAAATGCTCCGTTTCCGCGTCAATTATCGCGATAAAACTAGTAGAAATATGCGCATTACTCAAAGAAATTTCATGAGCTATCTTCAATTTACGTTCCACTTCAGCCAAAGAGAAATTATGAGTATTCTCTATAATTGTCCTCGCATCCATTTCAAGTTTGTACAGTTTATTAAATTCAAACTGAACAATATTTTGTTTTGCCTTTAGATTTCCTTCAACGATATCTCCCACTAACTTTTTTGTTACTTCGGTAATTTTCGGAGTAATCAATGCATTCCCAATAAAAAAGAGGGCAATTAAAACAAAACTAAAATACAGGTAAGATTGGTGCTTTTTAACTTTAACAAGGAACTTCATATACTCAAACTACATACAACCAACATCATAAAATACATGTTAGTTATTCAACCATTTTTTAAATTCACTATTATTCTTTGAACTGACTAAAATAAGCTCATCATTGGAGACGGTTTCATGTAGTTCAATTTTGATTCTATTTTTACTATACATCACTATGTTTTTTATAGCATCATGACGTACGATAAACTTTCTATTAATTTTAAAGAAGTGTTTTTTAGACAACTTATCTGTCAAACTAGAAATGGTATCCTCGTACAAATAGCTTTCTCCACTTGTAGTAAATAAAAACAGGTACTTATCCTGCGCCATAAAACAAGCCACTTGACGGTTGTTAACAGAAATTAATTGCTTACCTCTAGACACTAAAAAGCGTTCTTGATACACCATATCTTCTTTGATAGTGCCCGGCATAGTTGGCAGTGAAGTATTATTCTCATTAGAAAAAGAGCCCAAATTTTGGGTGTCCAAATACTTTTGAATTGCCCCTTCTAGTTTTTCTTTATTATATGGTTTTAACAAATAATCGATGGCAAAAAACTGAAAAGACTGAATGGCATACTGATCAAAAGCTGTTGTAAAAATAATAGGAATCTTTATATCTAAAGTCTCAAAAATCTCCAAACTTTCACCATCACCCAGGTGTATATCACTAAAAATTAAATCACAAGTATTCGATTTAAACCATTCCAAAGAGTCTTCTACACTCTCTAACCTTGCTTTAATCCGAATATCGAAATTACTTTTTAACAATAAATTTTCTAGGGATACTGCTGCTAAATCCTCATCCTCTATTATAACCACTTCCATAATCCACTTTTAGACAGAGCACTTCAATAGTTACTCTTAAACCAACCGCGAATTTACTATAAAATGTTTACTAACAGCGTCTATGCACTTTAGAAAAATCAACCTCTAAGGTCATTTTAACGTTTCGTTCCAGTTAAGTTTGCCATAATTTGATTGTAGTTCGTATTGTTAGGATCCAATTGAAGCAATAAGGTACACGTTGTCAATGCTTGTTGATTGTTATTTAATTTTAACTGAGCAATCAATTTTAGATATAACAAACGCTCTTGATTTGGTGCCATTTTAAGTCCACTTTCGATGCTTTTTAAAGAGGCTTTATGCTTGCCAATTTCTTGTAGCTTAATTGCATAATTATAAATAGCATTCATATTTAAAGGCTCTTTTACACTTGCTTTCCCAAGATATTCCAAGGCTTTATCTCCATTCCCCATTTCATTGTACAACAAGCCTAACATATAATAAGACTCGCCAAAAGCAGGTTCTTGCTCAATTACTTTTAAGTACAACGCTTCACTCTCCTTCACCTTTCCTTGCTGATAAAACAATAAGGCCAAATTCATACGAGACATGTTGTATCTATTGTCAATTTCCAAGGCTTTTTCATAGGCTTTTACTGCCAATTCCTGCGCTCCTTTTTGCTGATGATATACCGCTACTTGATGCATTCCAGATGCAAAATCAGAGTTCATTTCTAAATTTTCTTTAAAATCAGACTCTGCTATTTTAAAATCTGCCAATGTAGAAACATCTTCGGCAGTTGTATTGAAATAACGCGCTGCAAAAATACGTACACTACGGACAGAATCAGACAACATGGTTGCAATTTGAGGAGTAAAATCCTTGCTTCCGATGCGCTCCAATGCATTGATAGATTCCGCACGAACCATAGGAGACGAATCCTTTAAGAACTTAGCAATTTCTTGTACATCTTCATAAGAAGACACTGCATTAGCAAATTGCTTTAAAGCCGTAGCTCTGGCAATTTCTGGGTAAGCGCTATTAGAAAACAATGTTTTAAAACCGTTCTTATCTTCAAAATATCCTTTGAATAAATGATCAGAAAAATGATCAGCACGTTCCGCTCCGTATTTTTCAATCACAAAGTCACTCGCCCATTTATCAGATTTATCCGTATGGCAGCCTGTACAAGCATTAGGAGTCCCAAATTTTTCAGATTGATCTGGTCTTGGTATTCTAAAACTATGGTCACGTCTAAAGTCATTCCCCATATAAATCTTTCCTGTCATATGGCAATTGATACATTTAGAAGCTTCTGTATTCTCTTCGTGAAAATGATGTTCCTTTGTATTATAATTCGGTGTGTGACAGGTCATGCATAAATCATTACCCTCCTTTTTTAATTTTAAAGAGTGTACATCATGACAGTCTCTACAAGAAATTCCCAATCCATACATTTTACTTTGCACAAAAGAGCCGTATACATAATCTTCGTCTAAAATTTGCCCATCTAATTCGTAGGTTGGCGCTTCCAATAAACTTGGATAATAATGATCTAAAAACTCTCCTTTATAATCATAATATTTGGCTATTTGACTACGTCTTGAATGACAACGAGCACAATTATCAACCACCTGTTTTGAAGGGTTTCCTGTTGGCATGTGTATTTTTGGTGGAATCCCTGTTGGATTTTCTTTTTCATAATAGGCATTATGAGCACTTCCTGGCCCATGACATGCTTCACAGCTCACATTAATTTCATCAAAAGTAGTGGTGAATTCATGTGTTTCTGTATTGTAGTTTTTATGTAAATTGGTAGAGTGACAATCCGCACACATCGTGTTCCAACGTTGACTTCCTCCAGACCAATTAATCCATTCGTCATGAACAATATCTAAATTAGGTTGCAAGTGAAACCATTTTTTCTCTACAGAATCCCAGGCCGTTAATAAACAGTTGTATTCCCCATTTGGAAATGCCACAATATATTGCTGCAAGGGGGTAAACCCAAAAGTATATACAATTTTATAATCCGCATAAGTTCCATCTTCTCCTTGGGTGTTTACATAAAAGTCTCCCTCCTTTTTAAAAAAAGTACTGGTCACTTTATTATGTGTAAATGTGGTATTGTTAAAATCACCTAAAACAGCGATAGAATCCGCTATTTTCATGGCTTGATCGTGGTGAGAACCTTTCCAATTGGCAAATTCTTCCTCGTGACAAGATTTACAACTTTCTCCTCCTACAAAGGTAGCGTCTGCAAATGTTTGATTTTGAATATCATTATATTCATTTTTACCTTCCTTACATGAAGATAAAGACACTGCAAAAATTAATAAAATAAAAATAGGTAATTTACAAAGGGAAGGCAAAAGGGTTTTCATTCAGATCTAAACTAAAATAATGTGTAATTTATTAAAATTACACCTGTAATTTTAATTTCCCTCAAAATTAAACAAAATCTAATTCGTATGATAAAATAATCGTATTTATTTAAATGTAATAAATACGTTAATAATGCAATGTGGGTTTCTTTCCCCTTTTATAAAAAAAATAACGGTAGCCACGCAAAATTTTGCGTAGCTACCGTTAAATTGTCATGATTGGGGTTTACACCAACGAACCTTCAATGATTTCTTCGACCACTTCTGGGTTTAACAGGGTTGAAATATCTCCTAAATTGCTCATATCATTACTCGCAATCTTCCTTAAAATACGTCTCATAATTTTTCCTGACCTTGTTTTAGGCAATCCTGGCACAAACTGAATACGATCCAGTTTTGCAATAGGTCCTACGGTACGGGAAATTAAATCGTTAATTTCTTTACGTAAGAAATCTTCATTTTCAGGAATATCGTATACAATTACATAGGCATACAATGCATTTCCTTTAATATCATGTGGATATCCTACGATGGCAGACTCCACAATATTACTGTGTTCATTGATCACATTTTCTATAGGTGCCGTTCCTAGATTATGTCCTGAGACAATAATAACATCATCCACACGACCTGTAATTCTATAATTACCTTCTAAATCTCTAAAAGCACCATCTCCTGTAAAGTACTTCCCTGGAAATGCGGTAAAATAGGTTTCTTTATAGCGATCATGATTGTTATAAATAGTTCTTGCTATGGCAGGCCATGGATACTTGATACACAAACGACCATCTGAAGGATTTGGCATTAGCTCCGTACCATCCGTTTCCACCAATACAGGTTGAATTCCCGGGAGTGGACGTGTTGCAAATGTAGGTTTTGTAGGTGTTACATTGGCCAACGGCGATATCATAATACCTCCTGTTTCTGTTTGCCACCAGGTATCTACAATTGGAGATTTTTGTTTTCCAATTTTTTCATCATACCAGTGCCAAGCCTCTTCGTTTATAGGTTCACCAACCGTTCCTAGCACTTTGATCGAGCTAATATCATGTTTTTCAATTAAACTCGTTGGATGTGCTGCCAAGGCTCTAATAGCCGTAGGTGCTGTATAAAACTGAGTTACTTTATGCTTTTCTACAATGGCCCAGAAACGACCAAAATCAGGATAACTTGGAACTCCTTCAAACATTAAGGTAGTTGCCCCTGCTCCTAATGGACCATATACGATGTATGAGTGTCCCGTAATCCAGCCAATATCGGCGGTACAGAAATACACATCATTCTCTTCATATTGGAACACGTTTTTAAAACTATAAGCTGTGTAGACCATATATCCTGCACAGGTATGCACCATTCCTTTAGGCTTTCCTGTAGAACCAGAAGTATATAAAATAAATAACATATCCTCTGCATCCATAATTTCCGCTGGACACACATCAGAAACGCCTTCAATTTCTTCATGCCACCAAACGTCACGTCCTGGTTTCATAGTAACCTCAGCATTGATACGATTATACACAATAGATGTTTCTATGCTTGGACAACTCTCCAATGCTTCATCTGCAATCCCTTTTAAATCAATCGCTTTTGCCCCACGATTTACTCCATCTGTTGTTAAGAGCACTTTACATTCCGCATCATTAATTCGTGTAGACAATGCCATGGCAGAAAAACCTGCAAATACTACCGAGTGCACAGCTCCAATACGTGCACAAGCCAAGGTTGCAATGGCTAGTTCAGGAATCATAGGCATGTAAATACATACACGATCTCCTTTGACCACACCTCTATTTTTTAGAACATTGGCAAATTTACACACTTCAGCATGCAATTGCTTATAGGTAAATTCCCTTACGGCTTCATTCGGGTTGTTTGGCTCCCAAATAATAGCTCGTTTGTTGGGTCTTGTTACTAAATGACGGTCCAAACAGTTTTCTGTAATATTAAGTTTGGCACCTTTAAACCATTCAAATTTTGGCTCCTCCCAATTGTATTCCAAGACCTTATCCCATTTCTTATGCCAAGTAAAAGTTTCCGCAATCTCTCCCCAAAATCCTTCGGGATCATTCACACTATGCTGGTATTTTTTATAGTATTTGATATAGGAATCGATCTGATGATCTTCTAAACTCTCTTGTTCTTCGATAGTAGCATCCGCATAAACTCCAATTTTATGCAGTTTAAACACATGCACTATTTCATCCACCACGGCTGGATCATCTATGGTAGAAGGAATGGTATAATCCACTCCGTCAGCAATGTTTCTCAATAATTTTCTTAAGATCTTCCCTGACCTTGTTTTAGGCAATCTTTTTACTAATAGTACTTGTTTTAAAGAAGCTACAGGACCTATTTCCTTACGAATCATTTGCACGACATTGTGTTCCAATTCAAAAGAGGAAATATAATCACCTGATTTTAACACTGACAATGCCAATGGCACTTGGCCTTTCAATTCATTTTCTATTCCAAACACCGCACATTCCGCCACAGAATCATGGGAGGCAACTATTTCTTCCATTTCCGCAGTAGACAAACGATGCCCTGCCACATTGATCACATCATCCACACGCCCTGTGATAAACACATAGCCATCTTCATCTTTATATCCTCCATCACCTGAAAGGTAATACCCATCAAATCTTTTCAAATAGCCATTTACAAAACGATCAGTATCACCCCAGATATCCAACATATTTCCCGGAGGTAAAGGTAATTTCACTACGACTAATCCTTCTTGATTAGCTCCTACTTCGTTCCCTTCTTCGTCTAAAATTTGTACATTATATCCTGGAACTGCTTTGGCTGCAGATCCTGGTTTTACAGGTAACAGTTCAACACCCGCCATGTTTGATAACATCGGCCAACCAGATTCTGTTTGCCACCAATGGTCAATTACAGGAACTCCTAAGTGTTCTTCTGTCCAAGCCAAGGTAGCAGAATCACAACGTTCTCCCGCTAAAAACTGGTATTTTAGACTCGACAAATCAAACTTCTTGATAAATTCACCATTGGGATCTTCCTTTTTTATAGCTCGGATCGCCGTTGGAGCGGTGAACATAACATTTACTTTATGCTCACTTATCACCCGCCAAAACGTACTTGCATCCGGTGTTTTAATCGGTTTTCCTTCAAAAACAATGGTGGTATTTCGATTCAATAAAGGTCCATAAACAATATAACTATGCCCTACGACCCAACCAACATCAGAAGCTCCCCAAAACACATCGCCTTCTTCAGCTCCATACACGTGTTTCATAGAATATTTTAATGCTGTGGCGTATCCTCCAGTATCACGTAAAATACCTTTTGGTTTCCCGGTAGTTCCTGAGGTATACAATATATACAAAGGGTCCATAGCATTCATGGGAACACAATCCGCAGGCGAAGATTTCTTTACTAATTCTTTATAATCTACAAAACGTGGTGTTTTTGTCATTATAGCTCCTAAACTACGTTGGTACACCACAATTTTGTCTGGTTTATGTTCGGCTAACTCCACCGCTTCATCCACCATAGGTTTATAGGCAATTAATCGATCTATTTCTATTCCAGAAGTTGCTGTAATAAGTGCTTTCGGTTTACAGTCATCAATTCTAATCGCCAATTCATGGGGCGCAAAACCACCAAAAACCACCGAATGGATAGCTCCAATCCTAGCACAGGCCAACATACTAAAGGCCGCTTGAGGAATCATCGGCATATAAATAATAACCGTATCCCCTTTGCTCACTCCTAGGTCACGCAATCCACCGGCCAAACGTTCCACCTCACTTTTTACATCATTATAGGTATAGGTCACCACTTTTTGTGTCACTGGAGAATCATAAATAATAGCCTCCTGATCTCCAAAACCATCTTCTATGTGTTTATCAATAGCCAAATAACTTATATTCAATGTTCCGTCAGCAAACCAGCGATCAAAACCTTGCTCGTTTTTAGATAAAATAGTTGTTGGTTGTTGGTACCATCCTAAATCAGCTGCTTGTTCCTTCCAAAACTCTTCCGGATTGCTTACACTTTTCTTGTAATGCTCTTGATAATTCATGTGTTATGTTTTTGTTAGTTAGTAGTATTGTCCCCAGGGGAACCTATATGATTTACAATTGGCATTTACCAACACCAAATTGTATCCTTATTTTTATGCTTATACGCGTGTTTTACTTTCTATTTACTAATTCCATCACTTCTTTGACCAGTTTTTTTGTTGAAAATGGCTTGGCGATGTATTTGTCTGCTCCTAAACTCAAGCCTTTTTCGATATCCATCATTTTACTTTTGGCTGATAAGAAGATTACTTTTATTTTTTTCAACTCCTCAGAAGCTTTCAAATATTTTATAACTTGATATCCATCTACTTTCGGCATCATTACATCCAACAGTACAAGGTCTGGTACATCAGTGGCTATCGTTGACAATGCCTCTTCACCATCTCTTGCAATAAAGACTTGGTATCCTTCTTTCTTAAAAAGGTATTCCAGCGACATCACAATATTTGGCTCATCATCTACAATTAAAATTTTTTTCATGTGTTTAAAATTATGTAATTGACTAAAAATATTAAAAATTTGAGAACCCATGTAAGCACTCGTTACACTCCTTCTCACATGAATTTATTTTAATCATACCCTTGGGGTACTTTTTGATTGAAAAATTTCATGTTCGTTTCATTTATTCGTTTATTATTAGAGAAAATGAAACTTTCGCTCCACTTTCTAGGTTATTTTCTGCCCAAATTTTTCCATTATGACTTTCAACAATTTGTTTACTAATAGCCAAGCCAAGACCGGTACCAATGGGTTTTAATATATTTTGATTTTTAGATTGATAAAATTTATTAAAAATTAATTCCAATTCGTCCTTCGGAATCCCCTTTCCATTGTCCAAAATAGAAATATGAATAGCATCCCCCTTCACTTCCGAAACAACGATCACTTGCCCTTGCTCACTTTTTGCAAACTTTATGGCATTGGTTAATAAATTCATCAAAACTTGAATGATACGGTCTTCATCGTATTTCAATTCCTGATTAACCATGGTTCCCTTAAGGATTTCCACATCGTGTTTTTGAGAAAATTGCTTTACTTTATCAATCGCTTTTTTAACAGTTTTGTCTATTTTGTAGGTCCCCAGATCCAACTCTTGGTTTCCTGTGGCTAATTTTTCAATATCCAACAAGTTATTGATCAATCTACTGACGCGTTCACTTTCACTCAATACAGAGCTTAAGAATTTTTTACGCATAGCAGGAGCTATTTCTTCATCGTCCAATAAAATTTCTGAAAATGCTCGAATAGAGGTGATGGGTGTTTTTAACTCATGCGCCACGGTATCCAAGAAATCATCTTTTTGTTTGTCCTTTTCTTTGAGTTCTATATTGGAGCTTTTGATTTTATCCGCCATCAATTTCAACTCTGTAGATTTTTCTACTAATTCTTTATTTGAAGCCTTCGTTTTTTGTGTTTCATCCAAAATATTTAACACCTCCACGAGGCTAATTTCTTCTTCTTTTACGACCGTAGAAATTAATATTCTAGCAGAAGCACTACCAATAGTTCCTGTCAATAACTTTTCAGAAAAATTGACCAGACGTGCATCGGCAAATGGGGAGTTTTGATCTAAATCATACTTTATATAAAATAAATTAAACGCTCTATTGGTTCTTTCTAATCCTAAAAATCGATTCAACACATTTTTCAAATCCTTTACATAGGCTTCTCCTTTCCACACATAAGCGCCTTCGTGTAAAGCGGCATATTTCGTATGATCTACAAACATTTCTGCAAAATTCCGTTCTCGATAACTCCCGGCTGTACTCACTGAAATAATCCCATAGCACATGATATTAAAAAACAAACTCCAAAAGAAAGCATGTGGTACCGGTTCTAAAAAATGCACTCCAAATAATTGATAAGGGCGTAAGAGCTCTATTCCAAAGAGACCTTCTTGGACAAAGGAACTATCGATCAACTGTGAATCAATCGTAAAAGGAACAATCAGGGTGAAAAATGTCACTAAAAACCCGACTAGAATCCCAATTTTACTTCCTAGAGAGGAACCTCTTCTCCAAAACAATCCACCAAAAAAAGAGGGTATCAACTGTCCAATAATCACAAAAGAAATAAGTCCAATGGATACTAAAGAACGATTTAATGTAAAACTTTTATAAAATAAATAGGCTATAATAATCAAGAAGAAAATAGACAACCTTCTTATAATTTTAATAGATTCTGTGTTTTTTTGAGAACCTTCTTTGCTAAACTTACTTAAAAAACCATAGGGTATTATCAAATTATTACTCAGCATGGTAGCCAGTGCCAAAGTAGATATTACCACCATAGACATGGCGGAAGAAAAACCTCCTAAAAACACCATTAAGGCAATTATTTGATGTTCGTTAATCAGTGGAATCATCAAGGTAAATAAATCGGCATCTACTGTCCTATCTTGAAAAATAATATTTCCACCCCAAGCAATAAAAATCACAAATATGTTGAACAACATCAAATACAAAGGAAATAACCAAATGGCTTTTTTCAAATACTTTTCACGTTCATTTTCAACAACAGTCACTTGAAACTGTCTTGGTAATAACATTATTGCAAACATGGACAACATGCTTAAGAAAAACCAATTAAATCCACCTTCCAATCCCCCAATTTCCAATTGGTTTGAGAAGTTTGGCAATAAAGATGCCTTTTCAAATATTTCGACAGGCCCATTAAATAGATAATAGGTTACATACACTCCAATCCCTATAAAAAAGAGAAGTTTTAACAACGATTCTACAGCGACAGCAGTGATTATACCCTTATGTCGTTCAGAAGCATCGGTATGCTGAGTTCCAAAAAAAGCAGCAAAAAGAGCCAACATAATGGCAATATAAAAGGTGGTATCCCCCATCATACTCGCAGAAGAAATTTGTTGGTTTGTAATTACATTGAACGTTTCAGAAATCGCTTTTAATTGCAAGGAAATATAAGGTACAATGGCCAACACACAAACAATGGTAACGACAGCTCCTAACAAGCGATCATTCCCATAGCGCAACGAAATAAAATCTGCTATTGACGAAATTTTATTTCCTTTAGAAATACGCATAATCTTACGCATTAACACAATCCAGGTAGGGATAATAATGATGGGGCCTAAATAAATAGTCAAGAATTTTAAACCCGATGTGGCTGCCAGTCCTACACCGCCATAATAAGTCCATGCGGAACAAAATACCGCCAAAGATAGCGTGTACACATATGGGTTATTCACCCATTTACTCTTTGCATTCTTCTCAGCCCAAAAAGCTACATAGAAAATAAATCCTAAGTAGATGACTATAATTGATATGACTAAAATGCTACTCATAATATTTTCTAAGCAGGATATATGAAACCACAATACTCAAAACCCAAACAAAAAAGATATAAAAATACAAGACAGGTAAGCCAAAAACGCTCCCTGTTTTGTTAAAAATCAGTAAAATTGGAATGTTTAAACAGACCAATAATACGATTGATAGTACGATTAATTTTTGTTCATGTCTTTTTTTCACACGGTACGTTTTATTGTATTTATAAACGACGCTGTTTGCATTATATTACGCTAATTAGGGGTATTACAATCCAAACAACCTCGCATACAAATGTTATTTTTTATTAATGATCAATTGCTTCACCCGCTCCCGAAGGAATACGAATGTCTTCCACAATATCTTGTACTTCTTGTGGTGGTGCTGGTGTAAATCGAGAGACGACTACCGACACTGTAAAGTTTGCCAACATGGCAATGGTTCCAAATCCTTCTGGAGATATTCCAAACCACCAGTCCGATTTTAAGGAGGCAACCACTTCTTTTCCGCCGCCATCAAACAATCCGAATTTAAACTTCATCATATAAAAGATCATCAAGCTCAATCCGATTATCATTCCTGATATGGCTCCTTCTTTATTCATTCGCTTGTCAAAAATCCCCAATAAAATAGCAGGAAAAAATGATGCGGCTGCGAGCCCAAAGGCCAGTGCGACCACTGCGGCGACAAAGCCTGGCGGATTGATTCCAAAATACCCAGCAACTACTACTGCAGCCGCTGCACTCAAACGAGCAGCAATCAATTCTCCTTTTTCAGAAATTTTAGGATTGATAATTTTTTTAATTAAATCATGTGATATCGAAGATGCGATTACTAATAACAATCCTGCAGCTGTAGAAAGTGCGGCCGCTAAACCACCTGCTCCTACTAAGGCGATCACCCAGTTAGGCAATTGTGCTATTTCTGGATTTGCCAATACCATAATATCACGGTCTATGGTCAATTCGTTAATTTCTTTATTGGCTACATATTGCACTAGTCCATCACCATTTTTATCATCAAATTTTAACAAGCCTGTTTTTTCCCAATTCCCAAACCACTGCGGTAATTCCGCATATTCTTTATTACTAACTTCCTCAATCAACTTGATACGAGAAAACACTGCCACTGCGGGAACTGTGGTATATAAAATAGCGATAAACAATAAGGCCCATCCAGCAGATTTTCTAGCATCTGCTACTTTAGGTACGGTAAAGAATCGTACAATTACGTGTGGTAAACCTGCAGTTCCAACCATCAAAGCGACGGTAATTGCAAATACATCTACCATGGATTTTTGACCAGAAGTATATTCATGAAAACCAAGTTCACGTTGTAATCCATCTAATTTATCCAATAAATTCATCCCATCAGCTGCTTCCCCTCCAAAACCTAATTGAGGAATAGGATTCCCTGTCATTTGGAAAGAAATAAAGATCGCAGGTACCATAAAGGCAAATATCAACACACAGTACTGTGCTACTTGGGTATAGGTAATTCCTTTCATACCTCCTAAAACAGCATAGAATAATACAATGGCCATTCCGATGTAGACTCCGGTATCAATTTCAACTTCTAAATAGCGAGAAAATACAATTCCTACACCCCGCATCTGTCCTGCTACGTAGGTAAATGAGACAATAAGTGCGGCTATTACAGCTACAATTCTTGCGGTGTTTGAATAATAACGATCTCCAATAAAATCAGGGACTGTAAATTTTCCAAACTTACGTAAATAAGGTGCTAATAAAAGCGCCAGCAACACGTATCCACCAGTCCATCCCATCAAATACACAGAGCCATCATAGCCTGTAAATGAAATAATTCCTGCCAGTGAAATAAAAGAAGCGGCTGACATCCAATCTGCTGCGGTAGCCATTCCGTTTAAAATTGGAGGCACTCCTCCACCTGCTACGTAAAATTCTTTAGACGATCCTGCACGCGCCCATATGGCGATACCAATGTATAAGGCAAAGGTGATTCCTACAAGAATCCAAGTCCATGTTAATATTCCCATGATTTAAAAAGTTTTGTTAGTTAGTAGTTAGTTAGACCAAGCCCACCCCCATATGACCGATTTAAAAAGCGTCCCCAATCAAGCTGGGCACATGTCTTTTATGTTTTATCATTGTAAAAAAAACACTCTTTTTTCTACAATGTCATTTGGAAATGTGTTTGGCATTAATCTTCGTTATAGCCATATTTCTTATCCAATCTGTTCATGATTTTCATGTACACAAAAATGAGGATAACAAATACATACATCGCACCTTGTTGTGCAAACCAGAAGCCCAATTTAAAGCCTCCAATTTTAAATGCATTCAATTGCTCCACCCATAAGATACCCGCTCCATAGGAAACTAAAAACCAAATAGCCAGTAGTATAGCTAAGTATTTTAGGTTTTCTTTCCAATAAGCTTCTTTGTTAGTTTTAGACATAGTTATTAGGTTTTAAAAATTATATATTGCGGTGGTCATTAGCCTGAAATTACCCACTGCATCATTCGCTCCTGCATCCATATCACCGCTGGCATCTATGCCTCCGTAATGTGCCGAAGTATATTCTGTTTCTATTCCTAGTTTTAATTTTCCTGATTTCCATCCCATTCTAGGGGCTACTCTCCAAGCATCCACTACTGATGAAGATAAAAAGCCAGCAATATGAGTTGCCGATTCATCAAAACCTCCATTTTCTGTATATCCTCCAAAAACACCCCACTCCATAGATTCAGAGAAGTCTCCACTTAATTCAGACCACATAGACAAGGTATTGGTACTGATATATTCACCGTCAAAGTTAATTCCATAGCCTCCAACTTGTAACAAATCAGACATATTATCTCCATAAGTCGCTTCCATTTTCAAGGTTGTATCTCCTAATTTGGTTCTAAAATATCCTATGTAAGCTAGTGAAGACAAATTATCTTCTCCAAGTCCTGGACTAACGGTCTTAAGGTTTACACCAAATCCACCCAATGATTTTGACTTGTCTCCAAATTGCAATTGCGCGTGAAACTGAGGAATACCAGACTGACTAACACTTGCTCCCTTGGTTTTAAAATCACGTTCTGTAAACATGGCTCCAATAAACTTCACTGCACCTTTTGTTTCAACTCTTAACTGAGGATTTCTAGAAAACGGTTGAAATGGCACACCTGTATTAAATGAATATGTTCCTGGAAAAACAGCTGTTACAAACATCGGATGCCAATATTGACCCGCTATAATATCTATTTTATCATTGGATAATTTTACGAATGCATGACGCAATCTAAATTCCCCAGTAGTTTCATTTGCATTTCCAAAAAATGCTCCTTCCACCATTCCGGAAGTTTTCATTCCAAAAAAGTCTGGCCCAGAAACCTTAACTCTTAAACGAGACTGAATGGATAAAAAATTAATATTTGATTGGTCATTTAAATCTTCTCCATCTACAATATTCTCCCCTTTAGGCAGTATCATAAAATGTCCTTCTCTTGCATTGGTGGTTTGTCTTGTATCATACATAAAGTCTGTTTTTACAAACCCACTAAACTTTACACTTACTTTTTTATCGTCTGACTGACCATAACTTAAAAATACGCCTCCTATAATAAGCGCTAATACTGCTGAAATTTTACGTTTCATAAATTAATTTCTTAACTATTAATAAATTGTTTTATTCTTAAAATTTGCTTTCACAAGTTGCAAAGAAAAACAACTTTATTAAAATTTGATATACTATTTTGCTAAATAGTATAGTTAATCTTTAAAACGTTCCCAGCGAATCAACATATATTTATCTCCCAGTTCGGTAACAATCACACCTGCTCCGCTCAAATTATCGGTAGATGCAAAATACGTTGCTAATTCAGAAGCATTTAGGATTTTATAGGTAGAATGATATTCAAAACTATAGGGACGTTTGATATTGTATTTTTTTACCCAATTGATAATACTCACATGAGAGATTCCTAGAATTCGTTCAATCTCACGGTAGCTCAATCCCTCTAAATATAACTGCAATGCTTTATTCACATAATAAGAATCTATCTGCTTCCCGATCTTATTTACGGTAAAATAATAACTGCATTTTTTACACTTGTAGCGTTGCCTGTTTTTAACAATACCACTCTTGACATAAGAATCCGAATTGCAATTTGGACAAAATTCAATATTCATATATAGTAATTTTGCATAAATATATCATTTTAGCATGAATATTCCTATACGAATTTAAGAAAAACTCAAGATTAAAGAACTAAACACGCGTCTTTATTGATGTTTCCATAAGTAAACATGTAAATAATTACAAAGAACATAATTTTATTAAAAAACTTTAAAAATTTCATCATAACAGCACCTATTCTATGATGATAATCAATAAAATCGAACATTTTATCATGAACATCTGATAAATTTCACCAGAATATTCAACACTTTACAATTTTTATTATATCCGTAAAATCCTTTCAAAAAACATTAATATCACAATTTAACAGGCATAAATCATCGCATAATCAATATCGACAAGAAAAAACGCTATTAATTTACATTTTTCTTATCGCAAAATGAATTTACCCTTAAAATATAAAACGTTTTCGTAAATCAATTATATTATCTTCATCTAAAACGTTAGTTTTGTAATTATAATTCAAAACATATTTTATGAAAAAACAAGGACTTTATTTACCAGAATTTGAGAGTGCGAACTGTGGAGCGGGATTTATTTGTAATTTAAAAGGTGTAAAGTCTAATACGATTATTCATGATGCGTTAGAAATTTTAGAAAAACTCGAACATCGTGGTGCGGTAAGTTCAGATGGACGCACTGGAGATGGCGCGGGAATCCTGATAGACATTCCACATACTTTTTTCAAAAACAACGTAGCTTTTGATTTACCAGCTGCTGATGAATATGCCGTAGGAACTGTTTTTTTACCGAATAGTGACAATCAATTAAAATACTGCAAGCAACTTTTCGAAAAAGAATTGAGCAAGCAACACTTAGAAATACTAGGTTGGAGAGCAGTTCCCGTTGACAGCTCTCACTTAGGAGAAATAGCAAAAGAAACAGAACCCGCAATTTTTCATCTATTTATAGGAAAAAATGGCGCTGATTTGACAGCGCTTCAATTTAACGCCAAGTTATTTGCCGCTAGAAAAATAGCAGAGCACAGTATTGCAAACAGTAAGTTATCACAGAAAGAATCATTTTACTTACCTAGTTTATCAACAAAAACACTGATATATAAAGGACTTTTAATGCCTGAGGACATCGGGCGTTATTATATAGACCTTAACAATCCAGAACTTGTAACACGTTTGGCCTTAGTTCACCAGCGTTTTTCCACCAATACCTTCCCGTCATGGGATTTGGCACAGCCTTTTAGATATATGTGTCACAATGGTGAGATCAATACCTTAAGAGGAAACGTAAACAGAATGAATGCCCGTGAGGAGTTGATGAAATCTGAGCTTTTCGGAAAAGACATCGACAAATTATTCCCTATTATCAATACAGGGAAATCTGATTCTGCATCTATGGATATGGCCGTAGAATTACTATTGCTCACAGGGAGAACCCTTCCTGAGGTGATGATGATTTTAGTGCCTGAAGCATGGGAAAAGGATGCTTTAATGCAAGATGATAAAAAGGCATTTTACGAATACAACTCTTGTATTATGGAACCTTGGGATGGACCAGCATCCATACCTTTTACAGATGGTAATTTTATAGGCGCCTTGTTAGACAGAAACGGGTTGAGACCTTCTAGGTACACGGTCACCAAAGATGGATTTGTAATTATGTCCTCGGAAACTGGGGTGATAGAGATTGCAGATGAAAACATAGAAAGTCACGGAAGATTGGAGCCAGGAAAAATATTCTTGGTAGACATGAATGCGGGAAAAATCTTAAACGATACTACCGTAAAACAAGAAATAATATCAAGACAGCCTTACCAGCAGTGGATAGAAAAAAACCTTCTTTCCTTAAGTGATATAGAAAACACGGGAAACAAAACACCGAAAGAAGATACGCCATTACTAACACGACAGCGTGCATTCGGCTATACCATCGAAGAATTAACAAAACTCATCATCCCAATGAGTTTTAAAGGAAAAGAAGCCATAGGTTCTATGGGAAATGACATTCCTTTGGCTGTTTTATCAGACCAGCCACAATTACTATACAACTACTTCAAACAGTTATTTGCTCAAGTGACCAATCCACCTTTGGATGGAATCAGAGAAAAAATTGTAACAGACACTAGTCTTACTATTGGTTCCGACTTTAATATTTTTGATTTAGATGACAGTCACTGTCAAAAGTTAAAAATTGAGAACCCAATCATCTCCAATAAGGATTTAGACAAATTAAAACATGTAGATCATCCCAACTTTAAGGCCTTTACCATTGCTGCTTTATACAAAAAAGAGCAAGGACTGAACGGTTTAGAAAATAGTCTAGATGCCATTGTAGACCAGATAGAAAAAGCAGTGGATGACGATGCCAACCTCATCATATTATCTGACCGAGGTGTGGACAAAGTAAACGCACCAATTCCAATGTTACTGGCCTGTTCATTTGTGAACGACCAACTAAAAAAGCGTAACAAGCGTTCTAAAGTGGGAATTATTATAGAATCTGCGGAGCCTAGAGAACCACATCATTTTGCCTTATTATTTGGCTATGGTGCGAGTGCCATTAACCCATATATGGTCAATGAAATTATCCGTCAGCAAATAAAAGAAAAACATATTCAGATAGATCCATCGGATGCCATACAAAACTTTAATGATGCCATAGCCACGGGTATTTTAAAGATTATGAATAAGATTGGAATTTCTACATTGAAATCATACCGAGCGTCTCAGATTTTTGAAATCTTGGGTTTAAAAACAACTTTTGTCAATAAATACTTCCCGAACACACCTTCTAGAATTGAAGGAATAGGTTTGTATGAATTAGAACGAGAGATCGACAAGAGACATACCGAAGCTTTTCCTGCATCAGAAACTACGGCTGCCTTACCTTTAAAAATTGGAGGTGATTATAGATGGAGACGTAATGGGGAACAACATATGTTCAACCCTACTACAGTCGCCAAACTACAACAAGCAGTTCGTGATAATAGCTTCTCAAAATATGAAGAATATACAGAACAAATAAACAATCAAGCAACACGCTTAATGACAATACGCGGTCTTTTTGAATTTACTAACCACGATCCAATTCCATTGAACGAAGTAGAACCTTGGACCGCTATTGTCAAGCGTTTTAAAACAGGTGCCATGTCTTATGGTTCTATCAGCCAGGAAGCACATGAAAACATCGCCATTGCCATGAACCGTATTGGTGGTAAAAGTAATTCTGGTGAAGGAGGAGAAAACACCAATCGTTTTAGAAAAGAACTGAATGGTGATAGTAAAAACAGTGCCATTAAACAAGTTGCCAGTGGACGTTTCGGAGTATCGAGTAACTACCTAACAAACGCCGAAGAAATTCAAATAAAAATGGCGCAAGGAGCCAAGCCTGGAGAAGGAGGACAACTCCCAGGAGAGAAAGTAGTGCCGTGGATTGCGGAAGTAAGAAATTCGACCCCATATGTAGGTTTAATTTCTCCACCACCCCATCACGATATCTATTCTATTGAAGATTTATCGCAATTAATTTATGATTTAAAAAACGCCAATAGAGAAGCAAGAATTAACGTAAAACTAGTCTCTAAAGTAGGGGTTGGAACCATTGCCGCTGGGGTAGCAAAAGCAAAAGCCGATGTTATTTTAGTCTCTGGATATGATGGAGGAACGGGTGCATCACCCTTAACATCTTTACGACATGCAGGATTGCCTTGGGAACTAGGAATAGCAGAAGCTCAGCAAACCTTAGTCATGAACAAACTAAGAAATAGGATTGTATTGGAATGTGACGGCCAGCTAAAAACAGGACGAGATGTTGCGATTGCTTGTTTATTAGGAGCAGAAGAATTTGGTTTTGCCACTGCCCCACTTGTTGCATCGGGTTGTGTGATGATGCGTGCCTGTCACTTAAACACCTGCCCAGTAGGAATTGCTACTCAGGATCCAGAATTGCGTAAAAACTTTAAAGGAACCCCTGAACACGTGATTAACTTTATGTATTTTATTGCTAGAGAATTACGTAAGATCATGGCACAGTTAGGGTTTAGAACCATCGATGAAATGGTTGGACAAGTACAAAAACTAGATACCAATAAAGCCATTGAACATTACAAAGCATCTGGATTGGATTTATCCTCTATCTTATATCAACCGGCGCATGAAAGTGATGCAGATTTAAGAAATACCTGCCAGCAAGACCATGAGCTAGAGAACGTATTGGACCAGGAAATTGTTCGTATCGCGCATCCTGCTATTTACAGAAAAGAAAGAATGAAATTGAATTTTGATATTAAAAACACCGACAGATCTGTGGGTGCTATTATCAGTAATGAGATTTCTAAAATATACGGTGAATTTGGTTTACCTGAAGACACCTTACGATTGACATTTAAAGGTTCTGCAGGACAAAGCTTCGGAGCTTTTGCCACCAAAGGTCTGACGTTAAAAGTAAAAGGAACCACCAATGATTATCTAGGAAAAGGATTGTCTGGAGCCAAGCTAATTATCAGAAAACCAGAAAAAACAACCTTTGAATCTCATAAAAACATCATCACAGGAAATGTCACTTTATATGGTGCGATTAATGGAGAAGCGTATATCAACGGAATTGCAGGAGAACGATTTGCCGTTCGTAATTCAGGAGCCTTGGCGGTTGTAGAAGGAATTGGAGACCATGGATGTGAATATATGACTGGAGGATCTGTTATTGTTTTAGGAAAAACTGGACGAAATTTCGCTGCTGGAATGAGTGGAGGAACCGCCTATATTTTTGACAAACACAACAACTTTAAAAATGGTCTTTGTAATATGGAACTGGTAGAATTGGAAAAACCAACAGCCAAAGATCTAGAGTTTATCAAAGGAATGATAGACAGACATGTGGAATACACAGAAAGTGGTATAGCAAAATACATCCTTTCTGACTGGGAAACACTCGCTAGTCATTTTGTAAAAGTGATTCCAACAGACTATAAAAAAGCCTTACAATTACAAGAGAAGGAAAATGTACAACAAGAAAAAACGGCTTAATTATGGGAAAGACAGCAGGATTTAAAGAATACAACAGAGAAGTAGAAGGATATAAACCAACAACAGCTCGTGTACAGCACTATCAGGAATTTACCATTCCTTTAGAAAAAAAAGTCATTGAAGAACAAGGTTCTAGATGTATGGATTGTGGAGTCCCTTTTTGCCATAGCGCTTGCCCATTAGGAAATTTAATTCCTGATTTTAACGACATGGTGCACCATGGAGAATGGGACAAAGCCTTACACATATTACATTCCACAAACAATTTCCCTGAATTTACAGGTCGTTTGTGCCCAGCACCTTGTGAACAAGCCTGTGTGTTAGGAATTATAAAACCACCGATTACCATAGAAAACCTTGAGAAAAACATTGTAGAAATAGGTTTCAAAAATGGATGGATCGTTCCTCAAAAACCTGCTATTGCTACAGGAAAAACAGTCGCTGTTATAGGTTCCGGTCCTGCTGGATTGGCCGCTGCTCAGCAATTAAACCGAGCAGGACATAAGGTGACTGTATTTGAACGTGACGATCAAGTAGGTGGACTTTTACGATATGGAATTCCAAATTTTAAATTGGAAAAAGAGATTATAGATCGTAGAGTCAATATATTAAAAGAAGAAGGTATCGTTTTTAAAACCAATACCGAAGTTGGAAAAAACTACGATATTAAAAACTTAGATGATTTTGACGCCGTGCTACTTTGTGGTGGTGCCACTCAAACACGAAGCCTTCCTATAAAAGGTGTAGAAAGCAATGGCGTAGTACAAGCCATGACTTTTCTAAAACAACAAAACAAACGCAATGCAGGAATTAGTTTTGACGCAGCTGATGTATTGGCTACAGATAAAAATGTGATTGTCATAGGTGGTGGTGATACTGGATCTGATTGTATCGGAACCTCTAACAGACAAGGGGCAAAAAGCGTGACAAACTTTGAAATCATGCCAAAACCACCAGGAGAAAGAGCTGAAACTACTCCTTGGCCTTTTTGGCCGCTTCAGTTAAAAACATCCACTTCTCACGAAGAAGGTTGTGACAGAAACTGGTTAATTTCTACCAAATCTTTTAACACAGACAAGGAAGGAAATCTCGAAAGCTTAACCACTGTTAAAGTAGACTGGAAATTTAAAAAAGGAGCAAGACCACAATTAGTAGAAATTGAAGGTACTGAAAAAACATGGCCTTGTGAATTGGTATTATTGGCCTTAGGATTTACCGGACCAGAAGCCACATTAGCCGAACAGTTAGGTGTAAAAACGGACGCTAGGTCCAACTACAAAACAAACAAATACCAATCCAATAATCCAAAGGTTTTTGTTGCAGGAGACATGAGAAGAGGACAATCTCTAATTGTCTGGGCCATTTCTGAAGGACGTGAAGCCGCCAGGTCATTGGACACCTATTTAATGGGAAGCAGTAACCTGCCTACCAAAGGAAGTGGAGACCTCCCTACAATGTAAGCACTAAGAACTTCACAATCAATAGAATTACCACAAAGCAGTACTTTTAAAAGTACTGCTTTGTTGCTTTAAACATTTGTAATAACACCTTAAAACTCCTCTACATCACGCAATAGGCGACCTGTGTTACACAGTCAATAATTAAAGCATGACAAATATCATTAATAAACCATGTGCACTAGTTTAATTTAGAAGTCAATCTAAAAACTATAGAATCATGAGAAAAATTGCCATTGCTATCAGCTTGATAGCGACTATCATTGCGTGTAAAACAGATAAAAAAGACGCAGAAAAAGCAAGTATTCCAGCAGAACAAATCACCGAGGCAACAAGTATCAATATTGATGATTTTGATCTAAAAGCAGGAGATTTCATCAACCAAGAAATAGCATTAACAGGAATCGTAGACCATGTATGTAAGCACGGAGGAAAAAAAATGTTATTAGTAAGTGATGCCGCAAAAATCCATGTCACTTCAGAAGAACGCTTTGACGACAAACTCATCGGTAGTGAAATCACACTTTCTGGTGTCGTAAAAGAAGAAAGAATAGACGAAGCTTATTGTTTAAAAATGGAAAGTGACAATATTAAAAATCATTCTGAAGGGAAATACAACAATGATGATTTTAAGAAAAAAAAGAAACACATACAACAGTACAGAGATGAAATGAAAGAAAAAAACGTAGATCATCTCTCCAATTACTCCTTGGAATACGTTTCTCATAACGAAACAAAATAAGAGATTGTGTTGAAAAAAACTCGCAAATGGAGCCGAATTCTCCACAGAGATATCGGCTTCTTTTTTATTGGAAGTACCTTAATTTATGGAATTTCAGGGATCGCTTTAAATCATATGAGCGACTGGAATCCAAATTATTCTGTAGAAGTAGTTCATTTTACAAGCAACATACCGCTGCAAAAATCGAGTCAGATTAAAACTAATATTTTAAAATTATTGGATCAAGTAGATGATAGAGCACATTACAAAAAACACTATTATCCAAAAGCTCATCAATTAAAAATATTTTTAAAGGGAGGCTCCTCCATCATTGTAAACACCTATAATGGAAAGGGAACTGCCGAATATTTGAAAAAGCGACCGCTGTTTTACCAAAGTAACTATTTACACTACAATCCCAGCAGGGCTTGGACATGGTTCTCAGACGCTTTTGCCGTCGCCTTAATTTTATTTGCCCTGAGTTCCCTATTTATGACAAAAGGTAAAAATGGAATTTTAGGAAGAGGAGGAATATATGCCCTCCTTGGAATTATCATTCCTATACTATTTCTATTGATTTAGAAAATCATTTTTTTAAAGCAGCCTCCTATTGATTTAACAATTTAGGACGCTGCTATTAGGTATTTATTAAAAACAAGCTACAATCTCAAGGTTTTCATTAACCTTGAGATTTTTTTTAGTAACTTTCTAACACGTAACAACAAGCAACACTATGAAAAACAGAAAATTATTAATGATTCCAGGCCCTATAGAATTCGAACCATCTGTATTGCGAATTTTAGGAGCGCCTACTACAAGTCATGTAGCTCCTAACTTTATAAAATCATTTAGTAACTGCCTCCAATTTATGCGAAACGTTTGGCTTAGCCCAAAAGGACAGCCTTTTATTGTTGCCGGTTCTGGGACCTTAGCCATGGATATGGCTGCCTGTAACTTGGTGGAACCTGGAGATAAAGTTCTCGTGATTTCTACCGGGTATTTTGGTGATCGCTATGCAACAATTCTAAAACGATACGGCGCTGATGTCACTGTTTTAACCGCTGATTTTGGTAGCACTGTCCCGATAGCAACCATCGATAAAACCTTGGAAAAAGGAAACTTTAAAATCCTAACATTTACACATGTTGATACCTCCACAGGAATTCTTGTCGATCCCAAACCAATAGGAGCATTGGGAAAAAAACATGGTGTTTTGACCATTTTAGACGGTGTTTGTTCCGTAGCTGGAGAAACCATCCGACAAGAGGAATGGCATATAGATGTCGTACTCACCGCTTCTCAAAAAGCCGTAGGCGTTCCTCCTGGACTCGCCTTATTAATGGTTTCCGAAAAAGCCCTGCAGGTTTTTAAATCTAGAAAAACACCAGTACTCAATTATTACGGTGATTTTAACAATTGGCTCCCAATTATGGAAGCTTATGAAGCAGGAAACCCTTCCTATTTTGGGACACCTCCTGTCAATTTAATCATGGCCTTGGAAGAGAGCTTGAAATTAATATTGGAAGAAGGCATGGAAAAACGATTTGATAGACACAAAAAAATAGCCACCGCTTTTAGAGAAGCCATGCACTGTATCGGCCTGTCCATTTTACCAAACTCAAATAGTATTGCTGCTCATACACTCACCGCCACTTATTACCCAAAAAACGTTTCTGGAGGCGACTTTTTAAGCGCTGTAAAAGAATCAGATATCATTTTAGCCGGTGGCTTATTACCGAGTCATAAAACCGAATATTTTAGAGTGGGACATATGGGAATTGTGAATCAATCGGATATTATAGCAACCATTGCAGGGATTGAAAAAGCCTTAAAAAAGTGCGGACATTCTTTTAACTTAGGTGATGGAGTCACGAAAGCACTTGCTGTTTTGAGTGAAGATTAAAAAGGACTAAAGAGACGAAAGGGATGCAGGAACCAAGACTTCTTGACATTTTGAAAGAGAAAAAAGAATATAGAATATAGAAAAAAGATTTCTTGACATTTACGCATAAAAAAGCCTAAGATTTTGCAATCTTAGGCTTTTTACATTTAGTCTTTTTTAGTTGCTGGTTGCTGGTTGTTGGTTATTGGGGGATGCTGCTAGTATCGAGTTTTGTGTCCTGTTTCTCGATTCTAGTCCGCAAAGATGCTCAATCTCACTTCTAATATCTAGTTGCTGGTTGTTGGTTACTGGTTGTTGGGGGATGCTGCTAGTATCGAATCTAATGTCCTGTTTCTCGATTCCTGTGTCCTAAATCCTGTGTCCTGTTTTCATGAGTGAGCAGTCTCAATTCTAACATCTCAATTCTAATATCTAGTTCCTGGTTGTTGGTTGCTGGTTGTTGGGGGATGTTGCTAGTATCGAGTTTTGTGTCCTGTTTCTCGATTCCAGTCCGCAAAGATGCTCAATCTCACTTCTAATGTCTAGTTGCTGGTTGTTGGTTGTTGGGGGGATACCGCTAGTATCGAGTTTTGTGTCCTGTTTCTTGGTTCTTACTTCCTTTACGCAAAGATGCTCAATCTCACTTCTAACATCTCACTTCTAATATCTAGTTGCTGGTTGTTGGTTGTTGGGGGATGTTGCTAGTATCGAGTTTTGTGTCCTGTTTCTTGGTTCCTGTGTCCTAAATCCTGTATCCTGTTTTCATGAGTGAGCAGTCTCAATTCTAACATCTCAATTCTAATATCTAGTTGCTAGTTGCTGGTTGCTGGTTGTTGGTTGCTGGGGGATGCTGCTAGTATCGAGTTTTGTGTCCTGTTTCTCGATTCTAGTCCGCAAAGATGCTCAATCTCACTTCTAATGTCGAGTTGCTGGTTGTTGGTTGTTGGTTGTTGGGGGATACCGCTAGTATCGAATCAAAAGTCCTGTGTCCTGTTTCTCGATTCTAGTCCGCAAAGATGCTCAATCTCACTTCTAATGTCTAGTTGCTGGTTGTTGGTTGTTGGTTGTTGGTTGTTGGGGG